>Ga0256404_1001293_pt1 | contig 61859 bp, 55 predicted proteins | sample RumenRJG_01DNA_FD_185990 | JGI IMG/M metagenome (GOLD analysis project Ga0256404, IMG submission 185990) | Bovine rumen microbial communities from Lethbridge, Alberta, Canada - RJG_01 | ecosystem: Host-associated > Mammals > Digestive system > Stomach > Rumen | place: Canada: Alberta | collected...
TGGGAAACGGAAAAGTGCGAGGAGAGGAAAAAAGTCAATTGGCATTTCACTACCAAGGACGCGAGGGTTAAGCTCGTGAGCCTCTATCCTAAATTTGGGTAAAACTCGTCAGGACACTACACTAGTAGCCGGAAGGCATCACCCCATGTCGCTGAATGGGTATCAGTTGTTGTGAAGTTCTGCAGCGACATACTGAAATTTGTCAGTTGCCCTGACGTGTTGATATTTTCCATTCCCGTCATTCTAAATGCCAGCCTATCGCCAAACAGTTCCTTCACGAGATAGGTCTTTCCAACGCGACGGCGTCCGTAAATGGCAATAAACTCAGAGCGGCTACTGTCTATATATTGCTGTAGCCGTTTAATCTCTTTCTTTCTGCCTATTATATTTTCCTTCATATTGCAGTATTTGGCACAAAGATACGAATAATAATTGATTATGCCAAAATTCAATTCAAGTAATTGGCATAATCGTTGTATAATATAGCGATTATGCCAAATAGCATATATACTTCACTATCAGTCCCGACATTTCACTGCTTTCAAAATCTACAATGATGTCCTCAAGCAATAACTGCATATCCACTCACAGCATACAGAAACGCTATATGCATTCTCATATGTTCCTTTCAGAAACATGAGTCAGTGCCCCCCAACGGACTTACATCCCAAATATTCATTGACAATGAGGTGACCCGAGAGATCACACGAGCATCCCATGTGCAAAAGTAAACAACAGCCCAACAGATTTTGGACGCACCGAGTTCAAAATCTGTTTTCGACTGAACCGTGAGTACCAAAAATAGTCTTTAGTGGGAGAAATCCATGAAACATTTCTGACAAAAGCACTCCCGCGAGAACTTGCAATCTAGAGAAGCAGAAAACGGAAAAACAAGGAGGAAATTGTCAGAAACGGACTTTGATGGTAAGAAAAAGGCGTGTTGATGGTGTCATCACGCCTTTCTGTGCCCCTCAAAGTGCCTTTCTGACAAGGTCAGAAAGGCACTTTGATCATAAATTCTCTAGAGAATTTTGGGAGAAAACGGTACTTTTAGACTTAGCATCAACGTATTTAACTTGCAACATCAAGCCGTTTTCAGTATAACATACTAACAATCAATGAGTTATAGAAAACCTCGTGAAATTCGCAAAATTTGGAGCAACATACACCTTCGTTCAGAAAAACGTCTGTATTTGGCCGGTTTTTTGTCAGTTTTATCAACAACCCCACAGATTTTAGGCGAGTGTGTCTAAAATCTATGGGGCTGTTGTATGAAGACTATACTTGGGTGGTGTATTACATTCCTCTTTCCGCCCAATCACCGCGGTCGAGCTGACGGTAGCCGATAGCCTCGGCGATGTGGTCGGGCTGTATGCTGTCGCTACCCGCAAGGTCGGCGATCGTGCGGGCTACCTTCAGGATTCGGGAGTAGGCACGGGCTGAGAGTGAGAGACGCTCCATGGCCGTACGCAACAGTTCTATGCCGGCCGCATCGGGCTCGGCAAAGCGGTGGATGAGCCGTTCCGTCATCTGAGCATTGCAATGGATCGTCGGGTACTCGCGGAAGCGTTCCGTCTGTATGGCACGCGCTTTGATCACCCGCTCCCGAATCTTTGCCGACGGCTCACCGGGCTCTCCCTTGGAGATATCCTTGAAAGGCACCGGCGTGATCTCGCACTGAATGTCGATACGGTCCATAAGTGGGCCGCTGATCTTATTGAGGTATTTCTGTATCTGTCCCGGCGTGCACACACAGTGATGCGTCGGGTCACCATAGTAGCCACAAGGACAAGGATTCATCGATGCCACAAACATGAAGCTGCACGGATAGGTGACTGTGTATTTGGCACGGCTGATGGTGATGACGCGGTCCTCAAGCGGCTGGCGCAACACTTCCAAAGTGTGTTTGTTGAACTCCGGCAACTCGTCGCAGAAGAGCACGCCATTGTGCGCCAGACTGATCTCGCCCGGCATCGGGTTCATGCCACCGCCGACGAGTGCCACCTCCGAGATTGTGTGGTGAGGAGCACGGAACGGGCGTTGCGAGATGAGTGAAGAGCTTTTGCCCAGCGTGCCGGCGACAGAATGGATCTGTGTGGTCTCCAGGCTCTCCGAGAGCGTCAGCGGTGGCAGGATAGACGGCAGACGCTTCGCCATCATGCTCTTGCCCGATCCCGGCGGTCCGATCATGATGAGATTGTGGCCACCGGCGGCAGCCACTTCCAGAGCGCGCTTCACGCTCTCCTGACCACGCACGTCGGCATAGTCGAGATCGAAGTTGTATTGCTGTTCATAGAAGATCTTTCGCGTGTCCACCACTGTAGGCTCGATCTGCTTGGCACCCGTGAGAAACGCCACGACATCGGTCATGGTCTCCAAGCCATAGACCTCGAGTTTGTTGACGATGGCGGCCTCATGGACGTTTTGCTTTGGTACGATCAGCCCTTTGAAATGTTCTGACCGCGCCTTGATGGCAATGGGCAGAACACCCTTCACCGGTTGCAGCTTACCATCAAGGCTGAGCTCACCGACCATCATATACCGGTCGAGCTCAGGTGCGTCCATCTGTCCCGAAGCTGTGAGGATGGCGATAGCCAACGGCAGGTCGAAGCTGCTGCCCTCCTTGCGCAGGTCAGCAGGAGCGAGGTTCACGGTCAGGTCGGCACGTGGAAACTTATAGCCATTGTTCTGCATGGCGGCCGCAATGCGGTCACGTCCCTCACGCACAGCCTCGTCGCCAAGACCCGTGAGATGATACATCACGCCACGCGTCAGACTCACCTCAATGGTCACCGTCGTCACTTCCAGGCCGTTGACAGCAGCACTATATGTCTTTACCAACATCGTTCTGTTCTCCTTTTTTCTACCTCTGTTTTAGTAAAACAGTTACATTTGCCATCCAGTGATCATCAGTCACCGTCTCTATTGCAGCAGTTCCATGATTTTGTCGTGGAGCTGCGTGCCCATGAGATTTCGCGCGACAATGCGGTTGTCCTTCACTATGATGTTGTCCGGAACTCCCATCATGCCTAATTGCTGTAAGGCTTGGCTGTCGAACATCTTGCCGTCGCAGATATTGGGCCACGAGATGCTGTCAACACGCAGGGCTCCGTCGCAGTCGCTACGGCTCGCGTCGACCGATAGCGATACCACTTTTAGCCGACCGCCTGACTGACGCTGCAACTCTTTTAACGCGCGAAGCATGTCCATGCTGTCATAGCTCCATGATGCCCACGTGCAGATGACGGCAAGACCGGAAGAGAGATTCGACGAGGATACCAACCTTCCCTTGGTGTCGTAGGTGGAGAAAGTAGGCAGTACAGAGCCAACACCTACATGCGACATAGAGTTCAGCTGACGGATCATGCGTGACAGATCAGCCTGGTCGGTCTGTTTGGACTGCATCTTTTGAGCCAACCGCAAGGCAGTCTGGTAGTCGGGTTGCGCGTCAGAGATAAAATACTTCTTGATCAGCCACAGTCCGACAACAGATCCTGGATGGTCGTTGACGAAGACTTCAGCCGCACGCTTGGCCTCGGGTGGCGATGCTTTAGCCACTTGCTCACGGAACTTGGTGTAAAGTTCATTGTCGTCGGTGCCTTTGACTTCAATTTCCTTCAGGTGTGATGCGTCTCCCTTGATGCTGACACTCTTGCCTGGCTGGGCAAAGATCGGCACGACAGAATAATTGGGAAACACCAGATAGAGAATGGTAGGATGCTTACAGGGAACCTCATAGGCGAAGCGTCCTCCTTCGACATGTATGGTGTCGAGTCCGTCGATGGACCCGTTCTCAGCATAGACATAAAAGTCGCTCTGATTGATGTTTAACAGATGACCTTCTATCTGGAAGTGGTCGCCGTCGACACCGCAGGACGAAATCAGCAGGGTCAGCAAGAGCAGAAGGCCTGAGAAACATCCGGCTGCATAACGGTTGAAACGAATATGAAACTGCATATACAATACAAAACAAAAAAGAAAGCCTTCGCCCCCATACTTGAGGTCGAAGGCTTATCATGATAATGGATGGAAATCGGAATGATTACTTCAGGTTGGCCAGCTCCAAGTCGTTGGCTGCATAAGCTGCGAGCTTAGCATCTTTCTGGCAAGCACGCTGCAGGTAGTCCTTGGCAGTGGCTGTGTTGCCCTGACGGTTGAGCACGAGTGCCATCAGATAGTCTGTCATGGCGTCAGCGTTCTTCACGTTCTTCAGCGTAGCGACAGCAGCGGCATAGTCCTTGTTGAGCAGCTGAGCCAAAGCGGCACTGTTGGAATAGCTGTTGCCGAAGTTCTGTACGGCAGTAGCATAGTTGCCTTTGGCAATGTTCAGATTGCCCAGCACCTCGTAGAAGCCGTTGGCGTCGATAGCGTCGGCCAGGTGATTGGTTGCAGCATTGAGGTCACCATGCTTCATGTCGATAAGTGCGAGGTTGGCATTGGCCTCAGGTGCGTCAGCACGCTTAGCCTTAGCCTGCTCGATATACTGCTTGGCTGCGGACTCATCACCTTTGTTGAAAGCCATGACAGCCATGTTGTTGAAGGCGCGATAGTCCTTGTCATACAGTTCAGCTGTCTTCTTATAGATAGCTTCCTTCTTGGCAGGATCGCTCTCCAGAGTAGCGGCATAGAGCAGCTCATCAGAAGTCAGACGGGCAGGGTCGGCAGCGTACTGCTGCTTGATCTGGTCGTCGCTTCTTCCCACAGTCTCATAGTTGATGATCATACGGCTACGGCGCAGCTCCGGCAGAATGCCGTCAGCAAGCTCACGGAAGCCTTCGCTCATGTTGCGGATCTGGCGCTCACGCTCCTCAGGATCCTTATACATCTCCAAGACGCGCAGGATCACGTCCTTGTCCTGGATGTTGCTGGCTTTGACGAGACGCTTGAAGCCGTCCCAGTCCTGAGCCGTATAGTGTGCATCGATGTCCTTGGTATTGAGTTTGGCAGCCTTGACCTGCTCCTTTACATATCCCTCTGTAATGTTCTGACGCTTGTTGGCCAGCTTGTCGTTGAAGGAATAGCCTCCATCAGGAGACGCATAAGCCTGCACCTCTACGTTCTTCAGGTTCAGTCCCTCACGGTCGGCATTGATTCTCTTCAGCATAGCGAGGAACTCCTTGACGGAGTTGTTCTTCAGCTCACTCTTGCGGAGATTGGCTTGGTTGATGAGGAACTTGATGTTGGCTTCATACTTTTGTGCCTTCACACGCTCGAAGGAGTCCGGTGCAATGCATCCGCCGGCGTTCATCAGCGTCTGCTTGTAGAGCTCTGCTGTAGCCAGCACGCCATTGGCGACTTTCACAGCCGGCACGTTGACTTTCTTCTTGCCGACACGGGCGTCGAACGTGAGATACATCTCGCTCTTCTGCATATCAGGCACATAGTCGAAAGCGGTCTTCATCGTGTATCGGCCGCCCATCTTGTAGGAGATGGTCTGGTCATTGCCCATGACTTTCTCGCCCTGGAAGGTAGCGCTCTTGCCTTGAGCAACCTGACCATTGCCAAAGCGCAGCTCTGGAATCACCGTCACCACAGCCTTCGGCTTCATATATTTCACGGGGAAGTTACCATTGATGGTAGCAGGAACTTGGCCGCCTAATGTCTCCAAGGGATTGGGATCCACCGTAAAATTATCGGCAGAGAGCTTTCCCAGTTTGGAAGAGCATGACGACAAGGCCACAATAGAACAAACTGATAAGGTTAGAACGAAATGGTTGCGCATAATAATATAAATGATTAACGTGCCGCGAGCGGGACTCGAACCCGCACGACCATTTCTGGCCAAGGGATTTTAAGTCCCTCGTGTCTACCAATTCCACCATTGCGGCGACGGTATGAATAAAAAAAGAGCGGCAAACGGGACTCGGACCCGCGACCTCGACCTTGGCAAGGTCGCGCTCTACCAACTGAGCTATTGCCGCGTTATGTTTGCAAAGGTAAGACTATTTCTTTGAACCGCCAAGCGTTTCACACATTTTAATAGATAGGCGATGAACGATGACTGTTTTTATTTAAACATCATGATTCTTCTTGAACCAGAACTTGAAGATGGGGTCGACGAAGGTGTAGGAGTCTCCGTCCTTCTCGATAATGTCTTTTCTGATCAGCGTCTGCTTGTTCCTGCTGATGGTCTGTGGGGCACCCAGCGAATATCTCTGATTGACATCCTGTGCACTGAAATGGCTTTCTCCATTGGCGATGGCTATCAGCATGTTGACCTGAGACACCGATAGTCCGTCAACGTCTGCCTCAAAGACGGGGGCATTGGTGTCGACGAGTAGAATGGTCTGTTCTTGAAATATCTCTTCCGTCACGGCCGTTTGGGTTCCACTCCATATAAAGAAGCTCAACTGTTGCACATACCAACTGTGGCATTCGGTGATGTCGCAGATGCTGTTGGCAAACTCCTCAGAGATACTCTTCCCCGTTTCCGTAAACGTCTTGACGATATAGGGCACCCAATATTCTCTCGCTATCTTCTTCAAATAGAACACTTGACCAAAGCGGTAGAATGGATTGTTGGAATTGTTGAAGATGTCCATCATCATGTGCCGTTTGCTGCCGTAGAGACAGTAGGTCACATCCTCCTGCTGCTGCCAGACCGACCGCATGAATCCTTCCATCTGTTTCCATTCGGGGAGCAGGGCCAGTTGCTGAAACTCATCAATGCAAACGATGACATGGTAGCCATGGGCTTTGGCCAATGTTTCGGGCAGGTTCAGAATATCCTCCGCACTCCGCTCCAAAGGCTTGAACTTCAGATCGAGGGATACAGCGTTGAGCGGATCGTTCTGCAATGTGATGCTCGGCGTCAGCGAAGGGATGTACTTCTTGACGAGTTCTATTCCCTTCTCCAAAGTATTGCCTACGCCACTGATAACAGCGGAGGCAAAGGCATTGTAGAAATCTGAAGCACTGTGAATCTTGAACGCATCAATGAAGCAGGTACGGATATTCTTGTCTTCGTTGCGCAATTCTTCCATGGCAACTTTGACAAGCGAAGACTTTCCCCACCGGCGTGGGGAGATCAGCATGACATTGATACCATTCTGCAAGAATGTTTTCAATCGCTTCCTGTCTTCCTCGCGATCGATAAAGTTGTCTTTTGTCGCCAGTTCTCCATAAACAAATGGCTTCTTCATATTGATATTTTCTATCGTTGCTATGCAAATATACGCAATATCACGCAAACGTGACTCACGCATGTGTGATATTTACGTTGTTTTAACGCTGTGATACCAAGGAGCAACTGCTCGTGCCGTAATCGTGAAGTCTTTCTTTGTATAAGTCTAAGTGTATAGAACTACCACACGCTGAGCAAGCCATAAGCACCTGTGGTAACGGAGTGATAAGGTTTTATCTTTTTGCCGCCGCTGCCGGAAGCGATAATGCCACCATTATTGAGGTCATAGGTTCTGTGGCAATTGGAGCAGGAAGCAATGCCGGCACTGTTCACCTTCAACGGATAGCTGCGCAAGGGCAGTGCGTTGGAGTCGAAGCAGTTGGGGCATTCGCGGTCGTAGGCATAGAAGGTCTGCGAGGTAGAGAAGCCATAGCCTACAATGATGGCTCCGTTCAGACCAAGGATGAGCTGTCCTGCCTGCTGCCGTTGTCTGTCCTTTGCATCAAATACGACCTGACTGCTGTGGCCCTGGTTATTGGTAAACACGAAATACTGTGCACCACTCTTTGAAGTGGTCGTGATAGTGACGAAGATACCGGAGAGTGGGGTCATCGCTGCGGCAAGTGTCGCATCGTTGTGGGTTTGGTTGTCGAAATACAGCGAGCATGGCGCCGAGCTGAATTCACTCTCCACATCGCCGCAAGACGACAGAAGCGTCATCGACAACAGTCCTGTCATGGCCAGCATGATGATTCCTAATACTTTCTTCACTGCGTAAATGCTATATAATATATAATAATGTGGGCGGGATTTGCTCCCGCCCTAACCCATTTAAATGCTCCCAGTCAACATTCATCACTCAACATTCAACATTGAGCTCATTCAACACTCAACACTCAACATTGAGTTCATTCAACATTCAACAATTGCCTCTCTGCCTCCTCCACTCTCTCGAAGTGGAAGCCGTCGAGCGTCTTGTCCATGAGTTCCTGGATGCGGTCGTTGCAGAGGTTGCCAATGGAACCCTCGTGCGTGTGATGGATGTGGTGGTCAGCCTTGAACGTACCAGCCTCGATCTCCATGCCCACTTTCTTATAAGCGTCGCGGAACGGCATGCCATTAGCGGCCAGTCGGTTCACCTCCTCCACAGAGAAGATCGGATCGTACATCGGGTTGTCGAGGATATGCCGGTTCACCTCTATTTTGTTGATGATATAAGCCGCCATGCTCAAGCAGTCTTTCAACTCGTCGAAAGCAGGCAGGAACACCTCCTTGATGATCTGCAGATCGCGGAAATAGCCCACGGGCAGGTTATTCATGATGAGCATGATCTGCTGCGGCAGGCTTTGTATCTTGTTGCTCTTGGCACGGATGAGCTCAAAGACATCGGGGTTTTTCTTGTGCGGCATGATGCTCGAACCCGTGGTGCACTCCTTGGGCAGATGCACGAAGCCAAAGTTCTGACAGTTGAACAGACAAGCGTCGAACGCCATCTTAGCCAGTGTGCCGGCCACCGAAGCGAGGGCGAACGCCACGTTGCGCTCCATCTTTCCGCGTCCCATCTGCGCATAGACCACGTTATAGTCCATCGAGTCGAAGCCCAGCAACTCCGTCGTCATCGTGCGGTTCAGCGGGAAGGAAGAGCCATAGCCAGCCGCAGAGCCGAGGGGATTACGGTTCGTCATCTTATAGGCAGCCTGCAGGAAAAGCATGTCGTCGGCAAGACTCTCGGCATAAGCGCCAAACCACAGACCGAAGCTCGAAGGCATAGCAATCTGCAGATGAGTGTAGCCGGGCATGAGCACATCCTTGTACTCGTTGCTCTTCTGTATGAGTTCGTCAAAGAGACTCTTCACCTCGTCGACGACCTCCATCAGTTCGTGGCGCGTGAAAAGTTTCAAGTCGACGAGCACCTGGTCGTTGCGTGAGCGTCCCGAATGGATTTTCTTACCCAAGTCGCCAAGCTTACGCGTGAGCATCAGCTCCACCTGAGAGTGCACATCCTCCACGCCGTCCTCGATGACAAACTCACCTTTCTCGCACGTGCGATAGATGTTTTTCAGTTCAGCGAGCAGTTTCTTTAGCTCGTCTTTCTCCAGCAGTCCGATGCTCTCGAGCATGGTGATGTGTGCCATCGAGCCGAGCACGTCGTACTTGGCAAGGTACATATCCATCTCTCGGTCGCGTCCCACGGTGAACCGCTCTATTTCTTTATTGACTTCAAATCCTTTCTCCCACAGTTTATTGGCCATAATACGAATGTTGAGTGTTGAGTGTTGAATGATGAATGTTGAATGATGAATGATTGCAAGTTGAATGATGAATGTTGAATGATGAATGTTGAATGAAGAATGTTGAATGAAGAATTAAAACAATGTTGAGTGTTGAATTGTAGATCGGTAGCTCCCCGTCAACATTCAACACTCAACATTCATCATTCATATTGTATCATTTGCAGCGCATCAGCGATCTTCTCGATACCTTCCTGCAACGGCTTTTTCACCATGCCGCTGATAAAAGGATTGAGATCTGCCTTGATGGTGAGCTTCATCTTGCAGGTAGTGTCCGTGACCGGCAACAGCTGAATCCAAAAGTTGAAGGGCAGTGGACTCTCTTGCGTCTCGAACTTAATCGTCTTCGGCGCCTCGCGCTCCACGATGACGAGCTTCACGGCACCCATCTGTGTGCTGATGCTGATGCTGTCGGTGTCGAACGACAAATCCTTGATCTTATCCTCAGGCAAGCGGTCGCGCACGCGGTCGATATTGCTCAGATCGCTGAGCATCGCATAGACTGAAGCCTGTGGATAAGCGATCTGTCGGATCGTGCTTTCTATCTTTGTACTCATTATATATATGTGCGTATAGATAAGGTATGCCTTGACTTATTTCTTCCAGTTGGCGGGATCCTTGCGCCACTCATGCAGCGTAGCGATGTCCTCAGCCTTGATGTAGCCAGTCTCCTCTGCCTTCTCCACGACATGCTCGTAGTCGGTCAGCGTGACGAGCTTCACCTTGGCATCTTCAAACGCCTTCTGTGCAATGGGGAATCCGTAAGTGTAGCTGGCAACCATACCCACTACTTCGAAACCGGCCTCGCGCAGTGCGGCAACAGCCTTCAAAGAACTGCCACCCGTGGAGATGAGATCCTCCACAACGACCACCTTAGAGCCCTCGGGCAGCGTGCCTTCGATAAGGTTGCCCATGCCATGATCCTTTGGTTTCGAACGAACGTAGCAGAAAGGAAGGTTCAGCTCATCGGCCACCAGCGCGCCCTGAGCAATAGCTCCCGTAGCCACACCGGCCACAGCAGTAGCCTCGGAGAAGTGCTCCAAAACAGCGTGAGCCAGCTCCAGTTTCACGAAGCTGCGCAGATCAGGATAGGACAGCGTCTTGCGGTTGTCGCAATAGAATGGCGACTTCCAACCGGAAGCCCATGTAAACGGATCGTTGGGCTGAAGTTTAATGGCTTTAATCTTCAGCAGTTTCTCTGCAAATACTTTCTGTAAGTTATCCATAGTTGATGTTGTTTATGCTTGTAACAGTTGACGCTACAAAGTTAATGAAAAAAAGGCAAAAGGCGCACTTGTAGCCTCGTTTTTCTTTGTCATTTGGAAAAATATCCGTAACTTTGCACGCGAGTTTTATAATATGTTTCATCAATGTGGAAGAATTTGGCTGCTTGCAACCACACTAAAAAATGCTAAAACTGCAAAATCACCCTCAGATTTTACGGTTACTTGGCGTTATTCCACGCTTAAAAAGTAATGGAAAAATGAGTTATCTATTTTCTTCAGAATCCGTTTCGGAAGGACATCCTGACAAGGTGGCCGACCAGATTTCCGATGCCATCCTCGACCAGTTCCTGGCTTATGACCCCAAGGCTCACTGCGCTGTGGAGTCATTTGTTACCACCGGACAGGTAGTCATCATGGGCGAGGTGCACTCCAATGCCTACATCGACCTGCAGGCCATGGCGCGCAAAGCCATCAAGCGCATCGGCTACAGCAAAGCCGAGTATCAGTTCGACTACAACTCCTGCGGTATCCTCACGGCCATCCATGAGCAGAGCGGCGACATCAACCAGGGCGTCAGCCGCGAGAAAGAGGAAGAGCAGGGCGCCGGCGACCAGGGCATGATGTTTGGCTACGCCTCCAACGAGACCGACAACTACATGCCTGCCACCCTCGACCTGGCACACCTGATCATGTACACCTTGGCCCAGATCCGCAAGGAAGGCAAGGTGATGACCTATCTGCGCCCCGACGCCAAAAGTCAGGTGACCATGGAATACAACGAGAAAAACGAGCCCGTGCGCATCGACACCATCGTGGTCTCTACCCAGCACGACCCCTTTGTCCAGCCCAAGGACAGCAGCCGCAAGGCTCAGAAAGAGGCCGACGAGCAGATGCTCGCCAAAATTCGCGAGGATGTCATCAACATCCTCATCCCACGTGTCAAGGAAGCTGCCGGCGACAAACTGCGCCAACTCTTCGACAACAGCCTGGCCAACGCCAACGAGGCTGAGGTCAACGCCAACGACCGCGAGCGCAAGCTGATGCACGACGGCATCAAGTACTACGTCAACCCGACGGGTAAGTTCGTCATCGGCGGTCCTCACGGCGACACTGGACTGACGGGCCGCAAGATCATTGTCGACACCTACGGAGGCCGTGGCGCTCACGGCGGTGGTGCCTTCTCGGGCAAAGACCCCAGCAAGGTAGACCGCAGCGCAGCCTATGCCGCCCGCTATATCGCCAAGAACATGGTGGCTGCCGGCGTGGCCGACGAGATGCTTGTGCAGCTGGCCTACGCCATCGGTGTGGCTGAGCCCGTGAGCGTCTATGTCAACACCTACGGCCGCAGCCATGTCAACTTGAGTGACAGCGAGATCGCCCGCAAGGTGGAAGAGCTCTTCGATTTGCGCCCCAAAGCCATTGAGGACACGCTCAACCTGCGCCAGCCCATCTATTTCGAGACGGCAGCCTACGGCCACATGGGCCGTCAATGTCAGACAGTCAAGAAGACCTTCGAGAGCCTCTATCACGAGGAAAAGACGATAGAGGTGGAGCTCTTCACCTGGGAGAAGCTCGACCAGGTAGACCGCATCCGCAAGGCCTTCGGCTTATAACTATCTTTGCAGAGGGCGGAGACGGCATCACGGCTCCGCTCCTGCCTCTCCACACAAGGACGGCTTACGGGCCGTCCTCTTGTATTTTTCGATATAGCAAATGATACAGCAAAGCGATTCTACGGCAGCAGCCACACCCGTACAGGCCAAGCAGCACACTGCCACACACCACCAGAGTGGCTACCGCTCTCCATGGGATATCATCAAAACATTGCCCGCGACCGCGACACCGTGGCAACAGGACTCGGCCATCAGGGCTAACTATAAGTTTCCGCAAGTCGACTGGGCACACTACCACAATCCGCTGCGCACACCGACTACCAAGCCCACGGGCTTCGGCAAGATGAACTTGAGCAAGCCGCTGTACTACAGTCACTCGCTCGTGCAGCCCGACTCCATCTATCGTCCCGAGTATGCCACCTACCGGCAGGGCGTGGCGGGAGATCCCGTGCCCTATTCCATCGCCAACGACAACCTCATCTCTTCGGTGCTCATCGCCTGCTTTGTCTTTGCCCTCATCGCCATCGCCCAGTCGGGAGGCTTTATCCGCCGACAATTCAAGAACTTCTTCTATACACAGCGCGAAGGCACCACCGAGATCACCGAGACCAGCGGCGAGCTACGCTTCCAGCTCTTCTTGCTATTGCAAACCTGCCTGCTTTTCTCGTTGGTATTTTTCTTCTATACCGGCAACTATGCGGGCACATCCTTCACCGTACCGCAATATCTCACGGTAGGCATCTACACCGGTGTGCTCCTGCTCTACTTCGGTGTCAAGGCTCTGCTGTACGCTGTGGTGAACTGGATCTTCTTTGATAAGAAAAAAAACGAACAGTGGAACAAGAGTATGCTCTTCCTTTCATCCATTGAGGGCATCGCGCTCTTCCCGATGGTCATGCTGTCGGTCTACTTCAACTTATCGCTCCAAACGACCATTGCTTACACTGCTATTGTCGTCATTTTAGTTAAATTGTTGGCTTTCTATAAGTCCTACTTGATATTTTTCCAGAAAACCAGCGTCTTTGTGCAAAGTTTTTTGTACTTTTGTGCACTTGAACTCATGCCACTGGGCTCCCTGTGGGGTGTACTGGTGTTGACGGATAATTATTTAAAAATAAACTTTTAGGACACAATGATTAAGAAGATCATGATTTCCCTGCCTAAACCGGCGGGCGAGAAATCCCCGTATTACGATATAGAGAAAGAGTTCGGGGTAGAGATCGTCTTTCGCCCCTTCATCAAAGTAGAGGGGCTCACTGCTAAGGAATTTCGCCAGCAGAAAGTAAGCATTCTTTCACATACGGCCATCGTCTTCACCTCACGGCATGCCATTGACTTCTTTTTCCAATTAGCCAACGAGCTTCGTCTTACCATTCCGGAAGACATGAAATATTTCTGCGTCACCGAGACCATTTCCCTCTATATCCAGAAATACGTACAGTATCGCAAGAGAAAGGTATTCTTTGGAAATACCGGCAAGATCGATGATCTGATTCCTGTGATGATGAAACACAAACAGGAGAAGTATCTCGTGCCACTGAGCAGTGTACATAACGACGATATCAAGAACAAGCTCGATGCCAAGGGACTCAACCATACTGAGTGTGTGATGTATCGCACGCTGAGCAACAACTTCACTCCGGAAGAGGTGAAGAATTTCGATTGTGACATGCTGATCTTCTCCACACCTACTGGTGTGAACTATCTCACACAGTCTTTCCCCAACGTCAAGGACGGCACGCTCAAGCTCGGCGCCTTCGGTCCCGCTACGGGCAAGGCCATTGAGAAGGCCGGACTGCCCGTCTCGCTCATGGCCGGCACAAAGGAGTATCCCTCGATGGTCGCCGCACTCAAGGCTTTCCTGAAAAAGGAGAACGGCGAGGACTAACACCCACGCATGACACAGTTTCGACCGACACTCAGCAAGAGTGAGCGCATCTATCACCGCAAAGCCATAGACGCGCTCTTCAAGGAGGGCAACAGCCACTCGATGTCTGCCTTCCCCCTCCGGGCTGTGTACATGCTCATCCCTACTGCCGACAGCGACGCGCAGCAGGCTGAAAAGACGGAGCGCCCGCAGGCCAAATTCCTCATCAGCGTGCCCAAGCACTGCTTCCGGAGAGCTGTGAAGCGCAACCGCATCAAGCGACTCGTCCGGGAGGCTTTCCGCCACAACAAAGGTCTGGTCGCGCAGTGGCCACTCGCCATCGCCTTTATCTGGATGGACCGGCGGATGCCCACCGCCGCAATGGTCAACAAAAGTGTGGTCAATCTGCTGTCGCGCATCCACGAGAAGATGGCCGCAACCGCAGAGGAGACAACATTCCCGGATCCTTTGAATAGTGACAAATGAGGAAACTGTTGCATATCATTTCCCATTGTCTGGCCTGGCTATTGGTGCAGCCGATCGTGTTCTACCAAAAGTTCATCACGCCCTACACGCCACCATCGTGCCGCTTCACGCCGACCTGTTCGGAGTATGCGCGCCAGGCGATTCTCAAACACGGACCCGTCAAGGGCCTGCTCTTGGCCATCTGGCGCATCCTGCGCTGCAATCCTTGGGGAGGCAGCGGCTACGACCCGGTGCCATAATTCCACTTTCATCTGTTGTTGATGACATCATCGGCTCTTTGAGCCCTTAAACATATAAAAATGAAAAACTTCGTAGAAGAACTGAAATGGCGCGGCATGCTCGCCCAAATCATGCCGGGCACTGAAGAGTATCTCAATACTCATCTCGTTTCGGCATATCTGGGTACCGACCCTACTGCCGACTCTCTGCATATCGGACACCTTTGCGGCATCATGATGCTGCGTCACCTGCAGCGCTGCGGACATAAGCCTTATCTGCTCGTCGGCGGTGCCACGGGTATGATCGGCGATCCTTCGGGCAAGAGCCAGGAGCGCAACCTCCTCGACCAGGACACGCTCTATCACAATCAGGAGGCCATCAAGAAGCAGGTCAGCAAGTTCCTCGACTTCGACGGCACGGAGCCCAACAAGGCCGAGCTGGTCAACAACTACGACTGGATGAAGGACTATAAGTTCCTCGACTTTGTGCGCGACATCGGAAAGCACATCACCGTCAACTATATGATGGCCAAAGACAGCGTGCAGAAACGTCTCAACGGCGAGGCCCGCGACGGTCTGTCCTTCACCGAGTTCACCTATCAGCTGCTCCAGGGCTACGACTTCCTTTATCAGTACGAGCACTATGGTGTGCGCCTGCAGCTTGGCGGCAACGACCAGTGGGGCAACATGACCACCGGTACAGAGCTCATCCGCCGCACACTCGGCAACGATGCTGAAGCCTTCTGCCTCACCTGTCCGCTCATCACCAAAGCCGACGGCAAGAAGTTCGGCAAGACGGAGAGCGGCAACGTCTGGCTCGACCGCAACCGCACCACTCCGTACGCTTTCTATCAGTTCTGGCTCAACGTCAGCGACGAGGATGCCGAGCGCTATATCAAGATCTTCACCGATCTCGACAAGGAAACCATCGACGCACTCATCGCCGAGCACCGTCAGGATCCCGGCCGCCGTGTGCTGCAAAAGCGTCTCGCCGCTGAGGTCACCACGATGGTACACTCTAAAGAGGACCTCGACATGGCCATCGCTGCCAGCAACATCCTCTTCGGCAAGGCTACCAAGGACCAGCTCGCCCAGCTCGACGAGGCTACCCTCGTGGACGTCTTCAAGGATGTGCCTCACTACGAGCTCGACAAGGATCAGCTCGGCCAGAAGGCCATCGACCTGTTCTGCCAGGACGGTTGGGACATCTTCCCCAGCAAGGGTGAGATGCGAAAGATGGTCAAGGGCAATGGCGTGAGCTTGAACAAGGAGAAACTGACCGCTTTCGACCAGCCCATCACTGCCGAAGATCTCATCGACGGCAAGTATCTGCTCGTGCAGCGCGGCAAGAAGAACTATTACCTCATCACGGTGAAGTGATGCGTCTGTAGTCCATTTTTCTCGATTGCTGTCATCCGGCAGTCCATAGAGTTTGGACGACACATTATATATATCGTTGCCGTCACCCTTTTGGGGTGGCGGCAATGTGTATTTTTGCGCCGCTAATTCTTAATAAAAACGGCTCGAAAATTTGGTGGTACACAAAAAAAGCAGTATCTTTGCAGCCAAGATTGTCGTATGGTGTAATGGTAGCACAACAGGTTTTGGTTCTGTTTGTCGTGGTTCGAATCCGCGTACGACAACAACAAGGGGCTTCCGAATGCGTTCGGAAGCCCCTTGCTTGCTATATAACATTTAAGAACGTGCTACCTATAAGTAGCTATTCAGCGAATGAAGTTGAAAACTCGCCACTCGCTATTTTCTTTTTATCAAGAATTTGAGAATTATAGAATATCCCACACCTTATCATGAATTGATAAGAATTGGAGAATATAATCAGTTTTGCAGCTTTCGTCTGATAATGCGTTATGATTCATGTCGAAAGAAGAATTCTCTCATTCTCAAATTCTTGAGATAAAAAAGTTACAGAGAGCTTTTGCTGAATAGTTACACCTATGACGCTATAAAACTTTTTTTGGAATAGCGGTATTTTAGAGTTAAAACATTTTAGGAATATCTAAGGATCTACGCAAGGGCGCAGGTTCTTAGTATCGCTATAGTGTCTTTTTTTTGAGTTTTCTTGTCACAAATTCGCAAGGTTTGCGTATCTTTATTGTAAACGACAAGAAAAATGACCATCGAGGAATACCAACAGGAAGTGGAGCGTATCCGTCCGGGACTGTGCCGGACGGCCATACGCTACTTAGGCGAAGCCGACGGCGAGGACGCCGTGGAGGTGACGCTCGTGAGGCTGTGGCAGATGGCCGGTGACCTGCGGACACCCATCAACGCTTTGGCGCAGACGCTGTTGCGCAACCACTGCATCGATGTGCTGCGCCGCCGCCACATCACCGTAGCCCTTGACGGTCACGACATAGCGGTCGATGACGAGCAGGACTGGCAGGTAGAGACGATGATGAAGCTCATCAAGCAACTGCCACCCATGCAGCAGACGGTGTTGCAACTCAGACATATCAACGGCATGGAAATGGCACAGGTGGCTGAGCTCACAGGTATGAAAGAGCCTGCTGTGCGCAAATGTCTGAGCCGTGCACGACTGGCACTGCGCACACTCATGCTCAGAAAGATGAAAGAAGCATGAGACGCGTGCGCTATATATAATAAGGTGTAGCAAGTAAAACAACAATATATCAAGTATGACAATGAAACCATCAGATAGAGACATCCACCGCTTGGTGGAGAAATTCATGGACGGCGGCACGACGCTAAGCGAGGAGCACGAGCTCTACGCTTACTTCCGTGGCAATGCTGTTGCCGACGACCTGCAGCCGATGCGGGAACTGTTCCTGGGACTGGAGAGCCTGGACGGACACGGCAAGCAGCAAAAGGCAGAAGAACGGCCCAAGCCTGTGGCCCGCCGCTTACGTCTTCGTCCATGGCTGACCGCTGTGGCTGCCACGTTGTTGACGCTCATCGTCGTGTCAGCCGCACTTTATGTCAACCACCAACAAAACTATTGCGAGGCTATCGTCTATGGACAGAAGATCACGGACAAGACCGCCATACGCGCCGAGATGGCCCAGACGATGAAAGCCGTGGGCATTGAGGGCGACAACGGCATCGACGACCAACTGCACGATGTGCTGATGACTGATAACAATGAATAAACACTCAACGATATGAAAAGGAGAATCATCTTTGCGCTGCTTGCCCTGTTGCTGCCACTCTTCGCGCTGGCGCAAAAGGGACTGCACGCCAACGCGGCCTTTACGGGGCAGATCGTACCGCAGGATCAGACCGTGGAGGTGAAGGTACGGGGTAGGGCACTAAGTGCCTACCGGCTGACCTTTTACCACAGCGTGCGCTTTAAGGCGAATGCCCAGCAGAAGAGTACGATGGACAATCTCGTGGAAAAGGACAAGGCACAGGTCATTGGCACGGAACTGCGACGCAAAGGTCATACCTCGTCGCTCATCCTCTGCCTGCCACCACAAGGGCGGACCCACCGCTATCTGTGCTACCTTACCAACGGCAGTAAAGGCCATTGGGCCGTCACTGTCGTGTATATGGAAGGCTCGGTGAGCAGCATCGACGAGCTGAGAAAACTCATCAACTGACCAATAAGCTCTACCAAATCAAAAACATCTAAAGACAGAAGAAATATGAAAATCGCAATGCTTTTCCTGGCGGCTCTGCTGCCCTTGATGGCGCAGGCACGCAACAACAATCCGCAGGACACGCTCGTGGTGAACAAGCCGACAAAGGTCACCGTCATCACCAGCGACTCTGCACAGACCATCTATATCCAAGGCAAAGAGGGCAATCCTAAGTATGCTTACCGCAACTCCATCCAGCTTGTCGACAGCAACTACGTCAGCACGAGCACCATCGACAATGATTTCAACTTCAGCTTCGGGCCTTTCGGAAGGAAGCAGACCAAGCCTCAGAAATACCCAAGTACTGAGACGACAATGAACTTCTTCGTCGGCTTCAATGCCGCACCGGGCATGCCACAGGCTGCCGACCTTCATCCGTTCAGCTCGTGGGAGTTTTGGTGGCTCATCGCCGACTGCGGCATCTATCCGTGGAACAGTCATCACAAGTTCACTATCGGCTTTGGTCTGGACTGGCGCAACTATCGCATCAAGGGTGACACGCGCTTCACAAAGTCCGACGATGGCAGTGTCGGACTGGGCACTTACCCAGAGGGGGCCTCACCACAGTTCTCGCGTCTCAAAGTGTTCAGCCTCACGGTGCCCGTGTGCTACCACTTCGTCAGCAAGTTCTTCGGCTTCTCCCTCGGACCTGTCGTGAACTTCAATACCCACAGCAGCCTGAAGACACGGTGGAAAGCTGACGGAATAAAGATCAAGGACACCAGCAACAACGCTCATGTGAAGCCGGTCACCGTGGATCTGATGGCCACCCTTGACACTCCCGTCTGTAACTTCTACTTCAAATACAGTCCTTGTGATCTCATCAAGAACGGCTACGGCCTGCAATTCAAGACGCTGTCGTTTGGCGTATTCTTGTAGATACATACAACAAAACCTCCGTGCCACAAATGCAGCACGGAGGTTTTGCTATTTTATCAGTCGGCTACTATTGAACTACATTCCGAGTTTATAGGCCTTGAGATTCATGACTTTGGCGGTACCGCCTTTGCTATATGTTGTTGTAAGGTCGCATAGAGAATATAAGTCATCTAAATAAAACTTGCCTAAAAGTTTGCTACTTTGGAAACAAACACGTATATTTGCAGGCATAAAACAGATATGAAGTGGAACATATAAAAGTGTTATTAAGCGATGAGGCAAAAGCCTTTCTGAGGCAACAACCTTTCAAAGCTCAAAGAAAGATAGCCTATAATATCCGTAAACTGGAAAGTGGCATCATAGATAAAGACCTCTTTGAAAAACTGGCAGGATCAGACATTTGGGAAATTAGAACTCTTTTTGATGGCTCTTACTATCGGCTTTTCTCTTTTTGGGATACGGAAAATGAAACATTAGTGATAGCTACTCATGGGATAGTAAAGAAAACGAAGAAGACGCCAACTAAGGAAATTAAAAGAGCCGAAGATATAAGAACAGAATATTTCAATGACAAAAATAAATAGAAATATGACAAAGATGAATTTCACACCGGCCGACGACTACATTGATGAAGTATGGGGAAAGGTAGGCACACCTGAGCGAGACAAGATGGAAAGTCAACTGAAGGAAGAGCTTAACAACTACCTCCTCGGAGAGACCATCAAGAATGAACGCATCAAGCAGAAACTGACACAAGAAGAATTAGGTGAACGAATAGGAGTGAAGAAATCCCAAATTTCGAAATTGGAAAATGGCAGAAGCATCATCAGCCTGCCTACCATGAGTAGAGTGTTCAAGGCCCTTGGCTTTCACAACGCTACGCTCGATTTAGGAAACGGTCAGAGAGTTGCCTTATGGTGACTACATTCCGAAAGTATTGTCAGATCTGTAAACAACGACTTTCAGGTCTGATATAAAACCACAAAACCTCCGCACCACAAACATGGCGCGGAGGTTTTGCTATTTATTATCAGTTGGCTGCTATCAAACTACATCCCGAGTTTATAGACCTTGAGATTCATGATTTTGGCGGTACCGCCTTTGCTATAGAGTTTAATGTTGTTGTAAGGTTGCGTGGGGAAGACGAGATTGGTCATGGCAATGCGACCGCCGTCAACGAAGATCTCGACGCTGCACTTGTCGACAAAGATGTCGAGATGATAGGTCTTGCCATTGCACAGGCTCAGCGGTGCCCAAGTGCCGAGGGCGAAGTCGTTTTGGTAGTTGACGCTGTTGGCCGCACGTGCCGGGATCTTCATCTCGCGATGCTCATGCACATCGGCCTCCTTCTCGATCTCGTGGATACTCGACTTGCTGCCGAAAGAGGTCAGTCCGCTGCGTGTGCGGTCCATGACGAGACGCATCTTACTCATGTCGAGATAGATCTGCGAGAGCTCACCCTTGTCGTTGTAGATGTCAATGCCGAGCGTCTTGTCGTTGCCGGGTGTGAAGTCTCCCTCTATCTCAAAGGCCCCATCGTTGCCTTTGAAGAGTCCCTCCACCTTTTTCTCCATCCCGTCTTTCAACTGCACGTTGGGGATGACGCGGGTCTGCTTGCGCAACTTTTTGACTTCGGGCACAACGTTGGCAGACATATATGTCTGGCCGTCTTTCTCGAAGAGTTTCAGCTCACGCGGCAGGCCGTTGGCACCACGATACTGCTTGATGGGCGTGACGTTGGCATACTGCCAATTGCTCATCCACGGCAGAGCGACGACGCGGCCGGGCGTGCCATAGAAGGTGACGGTGGCATAGTGATCCTTGCCATAGTCGAGCCATTTGACAAACGAGGGCGGAGTGTTGCACGTGAAGTGCGTACCGTCGAAGTCACCGACGAAGTACTCTGTGGCACTGCCGCCGAAGAGACAGCCGGGATTGATGTTGACGATCATCACATATTTCGTCTTGCCGTTGACTGTCAATGGGAAGAAGTCGGGGCACTCAAACTGGTTGGGCTGTGCGCCGTAGCCGCGACCGAAGGCTGAGACATAGGTCCAGTCTTTGAGGTTCTGCGACTTGTAGAAGCGCATCTCCTTGTCTGCCGAGACAATCATATACCAGCTCTTGCCCGGTGCATACCAAAACACCTTCGGGTCGCGGAAGTCCTTCAGTCCGTCGAAAGGCCGCAGCACGGGGTTGTGATTATACTTCGTGAATGTCGTACCATTGTCGAGACTGTAGGCCATGCACTGTATCTGTCCGTTTTTGTCGCTGGCGGAAGTATAGAAGGCGATGATCGCATTCTTGCCATATCCGGCCGAGTTGTTGACATCAATGACCGACGAGCCGGAGAAGATGTGTCCGAGCGTGTCGCGTGCAATAGCCGGCGGCAGCTCACGCCAGTGCATGAGATCGCGGCTGACAGCATGTCCCCAGTGCATGTTACCCCACTTGCTGCCATAAGGATTGTACTGGAAATAGAGATGATAAACACCGTCTTTGTAGACCATGCCATTGGCATCGTTCATCCAGCCATAGGAGGGTGTGTGGTGGTAGATAGGCCGGTAATAGTCGGTATTGGTTACGCTCCAACGGTCAGAAAGGCGCATGGACGTGAGCGCAAGGTCGCCTTTTTTCAGTCCGACAATCTTCACCACGGCGCGAGATCCCTTACCCAGGGCAAAGGGCACGTCGTAGTCAGTCTTCTTTTCGGCAAGGCGCACGTCCATCCAAGTGTCGGCGGCGTTGCCTGTGTCGAGCAAGACCTTTTTCTCATCGGTGTTTTCTTCAACTGGTAGAATCAAGTATTTTGTCGGTTGGTCAACGGTCACCACAGCAGTGTCGCCATTCCAGCCAATACTCATCTTCTGAGCCGAGGCAGTAGAGACCGTCAAGGCCATAGCTGCCAACAATAACAATTTATGCTTCTTCATATTGGTATAGTTTATTGGTTCTATTAGAACTTGATGCTGGCGGTGAACTCCACGGTGAATGGCCGCAGGTAGGAGCCCGTCATCAGCGTGTTCTTGATGTCCTTTGCCTGGTCTTTGGTGATAAGCTCTGCACCGGCAATGCTGCCCTTGGCACCTGTCTGGTTGAGGAAGTTGACCACGTCGCAACCCAGTGCCAGCCGTTTGTTGACCTGCCAGTTCACTCCGCCGAAGGTCTCCCAGTGACCATTGAAGTAGTAAGCCTCGTTGATGTTGGCATAAGTCTTACCAAAGTAGCGCCACGAAGTCCAGATCTTCAAGTCCTTGGTGATCATGTAGCTCGGATCAAACTCGATGAGCACTTGCGGAATCTCAGCCACGATGTTGCCGGTAGCGTCGATCTTGCCCTCATAGCCATCGGAGAACTTCACGCTGGTCTCGTATTTCTTATACGTCGGCTTCTGATAGGTGAAGAGGAAGTGAACGTCAAGACCTTTCAACGGATGGGCCACGACATCGGTGGTCCAGCCGATGGTCTTGATGTCATAGGTCAGCGGAGCTGCCATGATCTCATTTTGTCCACTCGCTAACTTATGCTGGAGGTTCAGCGTGGAGTTGTTGTTGGTCTTGCTGATATAGGAGAAGAGCGAGGTGAGGCTCAGCCAGCTGTTGTTGTAGTAGATACCGGCGCGTCCCAACGGCACGGAGATTTTCTCGGTGTTGGGGAGTGTAGCGGGAGCGAAAGCCTCGAACTTCGGGTGCTGCACGAGGTAGGTGAAGTCACCGGTGAAGCCAAACTCCTTGGTGAGCTTATAGGTGACGGCAGCCGTGAGGTCGTAGTTGAACCAATGATAGTCGATGCGCGTGGGACTGATGCGCGTGCCGTCGGGTGCCGTGGCCCCTATATAATAATTGGTGAAGCGGCCCACATAGTCTCCGGCAGCGTTCTTCACCGCTGCATTGCGTCCACTGAGCGTCTGCCACTCCACACGCGCACCATAGTAGAGGTTGAGCACGGGCAGGATGTCCCAGTCATGTGTGGCGTAGACAGCGAACTTGTTTTCATGACCCACATAATACTCCGACGCGTTCTTGTTGTAGTCGTAGAAGATCGATGACCGCTGGTTGGCGTCCCACAAGCGCACGGCATAGCTGCCGTCGCTGGGCACGCTCTGGTCATACATCGTCGTCTTGGACGCATAGTCGATATCGTACCACCACTCGTTGACACCTAATCGCACGGTGGAAGTGCGGAACTGTTTCTGCAACTCTGAGGTCAGGAGGATCTCATCGATGTCGCCGGCATTGAGGCACGACATGCGGCTTTGGATATACTCTCCCGTATAGGCTTTGGCCTTTCCCTCCTCGTCGAGATACTTATAGGCATAGCCGCTGCCGTTGTTGATAATCGACATCGGAGTCTGATAGACCAGTGCGCCGTGGGCATGGTCATAGCGTCCCATGATTCTCCACGTCAGCCCGTTGTCCCAATTATAGGTGTTCATCAGAGATATCTGGCTCGACCGGTTCTCGATGGCATCATAGAGATTGGTGGAGGTGAGCTTGCCTGTCTTCATGTCGACATAGGTTATATTATTGTCCACAGGCAGATAAGAAGTGGTGCCGAGCTGAACTTGCCATACTCCTTCACGCTACCGTCGCCGACATAGATAAACGGTGCGGACTGCGTGGCATAGGTGTAGACGGGATGGCTGTTGGCATACTCATACATGGCTGTGAACGAGCCACGGCCGGCAGCGTATTTCTTTGTCAGCGCACCCTTGTAGATCTGTGTGCGGTCCTGGAAAGGCGTGGACTTCAACTTAAACGTACCCGGGTCAAAGTCCTGGTAGACATTGGCACTGTAGTACCAGTCATGCCCGGCATCGCCATTGAGGTTGAGCGAGAACTCACTGAGTCCGAAGTGATTGGTCTTGTAGTTGAATGTGCCGTGGAAGCCTTTTGTGCCGAGCTGTGTAAACGAGTTGACGGCATAGCCGATGTTGCCCGTGGTGATGGCTGTCTCGGAGATCTTCAGCAGTCCCACGTGGCTCAGACTGGCATCGGAGCGCCACACCGAGTTGACCGAATGGGGATTGGTAGCATAGGTCACGGGCAGACCGTTCTCCAGCACGTTGACATCGGCCGAGGGCAGACCGATTTGAATCTCTCGCGGACCGTTGGCACTGGAAGCGTTGAGCATTACATTGCGGTTGCCCTCCTCTTTGGAGTTGCCCGAGTTCTTGCTCTGCGCGAAACATGGTAAGCCTGTCAGCAGCAACAAGGCCACTAACGCGGAAAGGGAAATTAGTTGCTTCATCTTCGTAAAGTATTAAAGACGTTAGGTAGTGCTACATAAGATATAAAGCCCATACACCTTATTATATATATCCTACAGATAAGCTATGCGTACAGACTTCCGAAAGAGGTTGCACAGTCACTGGGGACTGTAGAGATTGGTTCACATCGTCGGCATCTCTGCCTGACAGTGCCAAAGATACGAAAAAACTCGGTAGCTTATCACTTTTTCACCTTGTTTTTTTGCCTGCATCTGATTTTTAACACATTTGTGTCCTAAACGATAAAACAGAGTCAATTTTCCCCTTGTCACAAAGGTCATAATAGTGGAAATAACATATACTATCATCAAAATGGGAAGATAGTATTGTGTTATGCAAATATTGTATTACACAGATAACATGATAATGTTTAACTTTGCAGCATAATAATATTAAACCAACATCATGGACTGATGAACCGATATTACTAACATCAAATACATATAGCATTATGAAGAAAATCTCTACTCTATTCGTTGCCCTGCTCGCTGCTGCAAGCATGAGCGCTAAGACAGAAATCACACTGGGCACATGGTCGCCTTGGGGTGCCACTACCACTGTAAACGGCAACACCCTCACTATGTCTGAGGCATGGGCAGGTGCCGGCAACTGGCAGGCCAACGACGGCAAATGCGCTGACTGGAGCGACGGCGACTATCTCGAACTCGACGTCTCCAACTGCACTGGCAGCTTCAACGTTGCCATACAGTACAACGACGGCAAGACCGTTGACGACAAAGGCAATCCTGCTATCGTTGAAGCACTAACTACCACGGGTTCTATATCAGAGGGCGACAAAGTATGCTATGTAAAGCTCAATGGAGACAACAGCGACAAGGTCATCCAATTCTGGTTGCAAAGTAAAGCTGCCAACATCTCCGTCACCGTAGACAAAGCTTTCCTCGTCAGCGAGGAAGAGTACAAGGCTTACCTCGCAGAAAAGCCCAAAGGTGAGCAGGTCGTTTGGGAAGGCAGCAATGACTTCGGAACCAAATGGGATACTAACATGTCTATTGACGCATCGAAGTTCGCTACCGCCAAGAGCGGTGCTACCTTCACCTTCACATACACTGTAGGCAGCGAAGGTTATGCACAAATTAAGATCTGCGACTCAAATTGGAAAGCTCTCGCAAGTCCCAAAGGACAGAATGAATGGAATTGTGTTGATCTTGACATGAGCGGCACCAGCTATTCTACAGTTCTCAGCGACGACGACTTGGCTACGATCAAAGCAGGCGGAATGATCCTGCAAGGTTACAACTCCACTCTTACTAAAGTTACGTTCACGAACCCGACAACGGACGGCATCAGCACCATTCAGGCAGGTAGGAAGGCTCAGACAGGTGCAATCTACAACCTCGCCGGACAGCGTGTGGGCAAGACCTTCCATGGCATGGTGATCCGTGACGGCAAGAAATTCATTCAGAAATAACAAAAGCACAATAGCTTGATCGTTTCGTTCTCTCAGAAGGGCAGGAGCGGCATTCGCCGCTCCTCTCTTTCTTCTTCCAACTACCTACAGTCAAAATAGTATTCACACCTGTAGAACACCTATTTAATATGAGAGCCTGCCTATACACACATCATTGACATTATTATTGCATCATAGTATCTGATATTGCAAAAATAAGAATATTCTATGCGAGCATTTATCAGTAACTTTGCGCACAAATAGTACCAGCCGTACAACGCCAACGCTAAATCTAAATAAGCATTATATATACAATCACATGAACAGAGCAATTCTTATCTTGGTAATGACGATCCTCTCATTGCCAATCTTTGCCCAGTCGAAGCTCACGGGTACCGTTGTCGATGGTGCTACCGGCGAGACGTTGATTGGAGCAAGTATTGTTGTCCAGGGAACGGGCACCGGTGGCGTGACCGACCTCGACGGACATTTTTCTATCGACTTACCAAAGGGCAAGACCAAAGTCGTCGTCTCCAGCGTCGGCTACACATCACAAACCATCAATGTTGCCGGCAAGAGCGACATCACTGTGAAGCTCGTCGAAGACTCCAAGGTCATGGTCGAGGTCGTCGTTGTCGGTTACGGTACCATGAAGAAGAGCGACCTCAGTGGTTCGTTGAGCTCGCTCGCTGGCAAAGACTTGATGAAAGGCGGTGCCATGGATATCGCCCACGGCATGCAAGGTAAGATCGCTGGTGTGCAGGTCAACCAGAGCGATGGTGCTCCAGGCGGCGGCATGAGTATCGTCATCCGTGGTGCCAACTCGTTCTCCACGTCTTCCCAGCCTTTGTATATTGTCGACGGCGTGCCCTTTGAGACGGGCAGCACACCAGGCAACGGCGCTACGACCAACCAACAGAGCTCCAACCCGCTGAGTTTTATCAACCCACACGACATCGAGAACATCGAAGTCCTCAAGGATGCTTCCGCCACGGCCATCTACGGTAGCCGCGGTGCCAACGGTGTGGTCATCATCACCACGAAAAAAGGTAAGGCCGGTAAGCCCAAGGTGGACTTCTCCGCCAACTGGGGCATCTCGCACATCAGCAAGAAAATCGACATGCTCGACCCGGTGACTTACGCTCGCTATATGAACGAGCAGATCGACAACGACCGCTACTATCTCGGCTCACAGGCCACCACCTATCCTTACCCCGGCACGTGGGGCTACCAGGCTTACTCCGACGGACACATTAATTATAATACGGGTAAATATACCGGTAAGCCCGAAGACTACGCTCATCCGGGATGGTACTACGACGAGTATGGCAATGCCACAGAGCTCGGCGTGGCCGACTGGCAGGACGAGATCTTCCACACTGCTTTCCAGCAGGACTACAACCTCGGCGTCAGCGGTGGCGACGACAAAGGCTACTACTCCTTCTCTGGCAACTATGCCGACCAGGACGGTATCATCAAGAACTCAGGCTACAAGCGTTACTCTCTCCGTGCCAACATCTCGCGCAAAGTATACAGCTGGTTGGAGATCGGTACCAACCAGAGCTTCACACGCAGCACGACAAACTTTGCCAACACGCTGAGCTACAACACCGGCGTGGTGCGCTCGGCACTGATCTTCCCGCCGACCTACGGCCCGAACATGGATACCACGCAGGCCGACAACCTCAACTGGCTCGCTGCCAACCCGGCAGCCTACGTGCGCAGCACCAAGGATGAGCTCAACGGCATCAACTATTTCAGCAGCTCTTATCTTGAGATTCAGATCGTTCCGAAATGGTTGAAGTTCCGCCAGAACCTCGGACTGGGCTACAACGACTCGCACCGTGGCTCGTACTACGACCGCCACACTCAGGAGGGTAAGTCGCCGATCAACGGCAAGGCCAGCAACATCTGGACGTCGACCACCGCTGAGAGCATCTTGACATTTGATCATACCTTCAACAACATCCACGCCTTGAACGCCGTCGCCGGTTTCACCGTGGAGAGTGACTCTTGGAACAACAACAGCGAGGTGGCACAGAACTTCCCCGACGACCTCACCAAGGACAACGACATGGGGCGTGCCAAGGATCGCGCTACGCTTTCCAGCGACAAGGGTACACAGCGCCTCGTCTCTTTCCTCGGACGTGTGAACTACACGCTGATGAACAAATATCTCTTCACCGCGAGCGTCCGTTCCGACGGTAGCTCGAAGTTCACCGACGAGAACAAGTGGGCTACCTTCCTCTCCGGTGCCGTCGCATGGCGTGCCAGTGAGGAGAAGTTCATCAAGGATCTCGGCATCTTCTCCAACCTGAAGTTCCGTCTGAGCTATGGCGAGACCGGTAACCAGGGCATCGGCTCTTACCGCACACTGCCTCAGCTCGCCGTGGCCAACTATCCTTTCGGCGGCTCCATCAACAGCGGTGTCGCCATGGTCAACTGGCGTGGACCTGTCGATAAGAACATCAAGTGGGAGACCACCGCACAGTACAATGCCGGTATCGACTTCGGATGGTTCAACAACCGTCTGACGCTTACCGTGGACTACTATCACAAGAAGACCCGTGACCTGTTGCAGGAGGTGAAGATTCCTTCTTCTACCGGTTTCTCCAACAAGTTCACCAACTCCGGCAACGTCACCAACGAAGGTCTGGAGTTCACCCTCGGCGCCACTCCTGTTGACACGAAGGACTGGCACTGGGACCTCAACGGTAACCTTGCCTTCAACAAGAACAAGATCGGCGGCCTCAACGGCGACCAGTTTGCCAACACACTGTGGTACGGTGCCGACAACGTCTTCATCCAGCGCAACGGCTGTCCTATCGGTGCCATCTACGGATACGTCGAGGACGGTTTCTACGACAACGAGGCTGAGGTGAGAGCAGATCCTCAATACACCTTCGCCACTGACGCTACCGTGAAGTCGAAGATCGGTGAGATCAAGTATCTCGACATCAACCACGATGGTAAGATCACCGACGCTGACCGCACCATCATCGGAGACACCAACCCGAAATACACCTGGGGCTTGACCAACAACATCTCTTGGCGTGACCTCACCCTGAGCTTCATGTTCCAGGGCTCTCACGGCAACGACATCTTCAATGGTAACCTCATGGACATCAAGCTCGGCAACATCGGCAACATCACACGCGATGCCTATGACCATCGCTGGACAGCCGCCAACTACGAGCAGGCTGAGTGGCCGAAGGCTTCCTCAGGCTATGAGCGTACGTTCCTGCTCAGCAACCGCTACATCGAGGACGGCAGCTATATCAAGCTGAAGAACATCAGCCTGACCTATAACTGGAACCATCCCTTCAAGAGCACGGGACTGGAGAAGATCCAGTTCACCTTCGCCGCCACCAACCTCTTCACCATCACCAACTACAGTTGGTATGATCCGGATGTCAACGCCTTCGGCAGCGACTCCAGCCGTCGCGGCGTGGATATCTACTCTTATCCTTCTTCACGCACGTTTACTTTCGGCGTGAACATGACATTCTAATTATATAACGACCAAGCAATATGAAATTCAATAAACTGTTCTCTGCCGCGTTGCTGTTGACAGTGGCCACTCTGCCCTTGACCACCTCCTGCGACGACTATTTGAAAGAGAAATCCGAGAGCTTCATCGGGCCCGACCAGGTCGAAGACTCCAAGGAAGGCGTCGACATGTGGGTCACCGGTGTTTACAGCAACTGGCTCGACGACATGTTCCGCTGGAGCGAGTTCCCCCGTGTATTGGAGCTCGACGCTGACTATATCTCCGGTCCCGACTGGCTGTTCAGCTCGCTCGGTGCCGGCAACTTCCAGGGCGAGAGTGCACTGGACAAAATGTGGAAAGGTCCCTACAACCTCATCAACGACGCCAACATGGCCGTGCGCTACATCAGCCAGATGAAGGGCGTCGACGAGGCTTACAAAAACAACGCCATCGGCGAGTGCTACTTCCAGGAGGCCTTTGCCTACTTCCTTCTTGTGCGTGCCTACGGTCCTATCCCCTACATGGCTGAGGACGTGAGCAAGAGCGGAGAGTTTATGCACAGCCGCCGTCCCGCCGCTGAGATCTACGATCACATCATCGACCTGCTCACCAAGGCCTCTTCCATGATGTACACCCGCGACAACAGCAACTACAAGACCGGACACGTCTCTGCCGGATCCGCTGCCGGACTGCTCGCCAAGGTCTACGCGACCATGGCCTCTGCCGCCATGCCCGCCGGCACTGAGGTGACCGTGCGCACCGGTGCGCCTTACGTCACGGAAGACGGCAAGAAGCACTACCGCATGCCGACTGCCGAGACATTTAAGAAGACGGCTGTCAGCGGCTATGAGAACATGGACGCCCAGAATCTCTACAAGAAAGCTGCTGAGTGGGCCAAGAAAGTCATCGACGGGGAATACGGTCCCTACGAACTCACGGCTTACGACGATCTGTGGAAACACAGCCACTGCCACGACGCTGAGATGATGTGGGGCGTGGAGTCTACTACTGGCGACGCTACCTACTGCACGGGCGTGCACTCTTACTACTCCGGCTACAAGAAGAGCAAGGGCAGCCAGTTCATCGAGTCCGGCGGATGGATCGGATGCACCAACAACTGGTACCATCTCTTCGACGATCAGGACTACCGCATCACCAAGGGCGTACGCCACGTATGGCGCTACTACTATCAGGAGGACTACAACGGTGCCTTCTACTATCCTCAGAGCTGGAGCGTGAAGATCACCGGTATGGACGCTGACGGCAACTATGTCCGTGAACCGGACGCTGAATACAAGGCTACAGGCATGAGCTATCAGTACAACCAGAGTTCTGAGTGCCTCGCCTTCACCACAAAGTACGACGATGTCGATGACGACGCCACACAGTATGCCGAGTCGTTCTGGCCGTTCCTGCGCTATGCCGACGTACTCCTCGTCTACGCCGAGGCTGAGAATGAGTTGGGCAACAGCGCCGAGGCAATGCGCTATCTCAACATTGTGCGCAAACGATCCAACGCTACGCTGATGGAAGCACCGGGCACCAAGACCGCCATGCGCAGTGCCATCCTCGAAGAGCGCGCCAAGGAGTTTGCCTGCGAGGGCGATCGCCGTTGGGACCTCATCCGCTGGGGCATCTATCTGCAGGCCATGAACGCTATCGGCGGACGCGACGATGCCAACATCAACAAGGCACGCACCGAGCGCAACCTGCTCTATCCTATTCCTACCGACGAGATCAACGTCAACGACAGTATCAACAGCAACAACCCAGGCTGGAACTAATCGACGCTCTCGCAACTATAAAATCATTAAAGCAAGAATATGAATATCTTATCATTCAAGCATATCGGTGTAGCGCTCATGGCGGCTGCTCTGTTCTCCGCCTGCAACGATGTCGTGGATGTCAACTATCCCGACCGCTACACCAACCACGGTGCTCCCTCCATCACGGGCATCTATGATGTTCAGGACACCGGACACGTGACTCGGCTGGAAGGCGGTACCCTCAACCAGATGCTCCGCATCGAGGGCGCCAACCTCGCCAACGTGAAGAAGATCACCTTCAACGGACTTGATGTCGACGTGCGGCAGGTGTATGCCGAGGCCAGCGAGAGCTTCGTGAAGATTCCACGCAAGATCCCTGAGCACGTCACCGACACGCTGGTCTACGAGACCAACGAGGGCAAGACGGCCCTGTACTTCCCAGTGTCCATCCCTCACGTGAAGCTCGAAGGACTCTCCAACGAGTTTGCGCTCCAAGGCAGCGAGGTGCAGCTCAACGGCGACTTCTTTGACCTCTACAACTTCAACGACACCACCGACAACAGCCCGGTGTCTATCACCATCACCAACAGTGAGCAGGGATACAGCCAGAAGATCCACACCGACTCTTGCTCGGAGACCTTCACAAGCATCCGCATCCCTAAGGACTGTCCCGACAACTCGCTGATCACCTTCCGCTGGAAGGAGATGGGTAAGGACATGAGCAAGACGGTGCCTTACCGCATGACCAGCGCACTGCTCTTCGGCGACTTCACCGGCGATCTCGGCTGGTGGAACGACTGGGGCAAGAACCTTGTCACAGACGGATCGAAGAGCGGTGACCCTCAGTCGCTCGGCATGTCCTTCCTACGGATCAAAGGCACCTTCGACAGCTGGTCGTGGAACTCCACCGGCATCGGTTGCAACTGGCCCAACCAGGACTTCACTGATCATCCTGAAAACTACGTGCTGAAGTTCGAGGTCTGCACCAACAGTTCCACGCCGTTTGCCGACTATGGTGCCAACGGTGCCAGCGGCTCACAGAACGGCGGCTACATGTTTGACTTCAACTCCTCAGGCGTTTCGCGCCACCAGTGGGATCCGGTATCCTCAGGTCTGCGCAATACCTATGGCAAGTGGGTCACCGTCTCCATTCCTCTCGACGAGCTCTGTGAGGTGAAGCAGGACGACGGTACCATCAAGCACGTGCTGCCCGCACAGGGCTCCTGGCAAGCTATGGAGTTTGTCATGCAGCCCAACAACAGCGAGGGCTGGACAGTGGACCACAGCTTCGGACAGTTCCGTATCGAACCAAAGAATTATTAATTGCAACTCAGCATGAAGAAATTACATATCCTTTTGCTGGCTATGGCCGCTATGACGGCCTTCGCCAGCTGCTCCGACGACAACAGCGACTACCGCGAACCACGGTCCTTCGATGATCAGGACGCTCCGCAGGTGGTCTCGGTAAGCCCGGCTGACAACGCTGCCGACATAGACACCTTCGCCAACATCGTCGTGACATACAACGAGCCCGTCGTCGCCGCACCAAAGGCTACCATACGTGTCTACACCAACGACACCACCTATTATTATATAGACTCTTTGGTGACTGCCAACGGCAACCAACTCATCATCCCCTTCCACGCCAAGGCGGGAATGAACTACAAGGTCAACATCATGAAGCCTACGGTGCGAGACAGCTCCTATAACTTCGCCAGCGACTACACCTTCTCGTTCTCGACAAAAGCTTACAACAACTTCGACCCGACGCTCTTCAACATTGCTGAAGCTCCCGTCAACGCTGATGCTACCGAAGAGACGAAGAAGCTCTATGCTTATCTCAAAGAGAACTTCGGCAACCACGTGCTCTCCGCTGCCATAGCCGATGTGAACTGGAACACCAAGAACGCCGAAACGCTCTATCAGCTCACGGGCAAGTATCCGGCCATCAACTGCTTCGACTTCATCCACTACAACTACAGCGCACCGCTCAATCCTAAGGGATGGATCGACTATACCAACACGAAACCCGTGGAGGACTGGGCCAATAACGGTGGTATCGTGGAGTGCATGTGGCACTGGAACGTTCCAGCGTCAGAAGCTGACCAGACCAACTATGAATCTTGGGTCATCAATCCCGAAGGATTCTCTGCAAAGAACGCCACGCGCAGCAGCCGTTGGGAGCATAAGTTCGCCATGAAGCAGATCGACATCATCGCCGACTATCTCCTCGCTTTGCAAGCTAAGGGCATCCCCGTCATCTGGCGCCCCTTCCATGAGGCCCGCGGCAACTACGGACGCTACGGCGGCACGGGCAAGGCTTGGTTCTGGTGGGGCAACTCCGGACCGGTGTTCTTCAAGAAACTCTGGAAGATGATGTACGAAGAGTTCAAAGCCAAGGGTGTGAACAACCTCATCTGGGTATGGACCTCTGAGGGATCCTATACCGAGGACGGCAAGACCTACGACGACGCTGACTGGTATCCGGGCGACGAATATGTCGACATCATCGCACGCGACTACTATTGCAAGACGCTCAAGACGCCATACCATAGTGCACTTGAGGATCAGTTTGAGGCTCTGCGACAGATCACCGGCGGCAAGAAAATCATCGCACTCTCTGAGGGCGATGCCATGCCTTCGGTGAAGAACATGCTCACCGATGGAGCCATGTGGAGCTGGATCATGCCATGGTACGGCCAGGACAGCGACGGCATGAGCTATATCAACAGCGACTACAACACTGCCGCCTTCCTCAAAGACCTCTTCAACTCAAAGTATGTCATCACACGCGACGAGGTCAGCGGACTGAAATAAGCCATAGGCTACAATAGCCATATATATATAAAGAGGAGTAAGTTCCCGCGGGAACTTACTCCTCTTTTTGTTTGCTGCCAAACTGTAAAAGACGAAACAACGCCTACAGTTCAATACCATAGCCCAATGTCAGCATGAACGTGCTGTTGCGCGATGACAATCCTGTCACGCTATGCTTATAGACATGCGTCAAGCCTATGTTATAGCGCACATCGAGGGCTACATGATGAAACTCGTAGCTCAACCCGACCGGCAACGACAACGCCACACGGTTGAGCACATAGTTGGCATCATCGGAGACACGCACCTCGGGTTGCAAGCCCAGCTTCAACGATAGCCCCGTAGCACTGGTGTAGATGCCAAGCACCGGTATGGCGATATAATTGGCTTTGACGGTAGTGTTGACATCGACATTCTCATCATGCTCGAACTTGGTGCCCTGCTCGCTATAGAGGGCACCGATGCTGGCGGCCACCCGATCACTGACTTGGTGCTGCACCTCCAGACCTGCCACAAAACCGGACTTGTACTTCGTGCCCAGACTGCGATCATCTGAAACGGATAGCAGACGGTCGCCGGTAAACTTGGAGAATGTCATGCCCAAACGGGGATAAAGCGTGGTCGTTCCCGGCTCTGTTTGCGCTTTTGCCGACAAAGCTGTTGCCAAGAAAATGATGGCATATAAGACTTTTTTCATGATTCTGTTTAATGCTTTGAGTTGATAATAAAACGGCATATCCTTTCAGAAATTGCCATAGAAGGCACATATTCCTTTCCTATCAGAGTCTTACATGTCTGACGCAGCAAGAAAATATCCGCCACAACCCACCTTTATCTCTTTGTTTTTTCGTAACTTTGCACATATATTATTATTTTGTCGACAAAATACCGGTATAAACGCATGAATATAGAAAAAGTAATCACTGAGGCCACCATCAAGGCCGTCAAAGAGCTCTACGGACAGGATGTGCCCGAGAAAATGGTGCAACTGCAAAAGACCAAGGAAACTTTCGAGGGCAATCTCACCCTCGTGGTCTTCCCCTTCCTGAAGATTTCACATAAGAAACCTGAGGACACCGCTCAGCAGATCGGTGAGGTGCTCCAGCGCGACTGCGAGGCTGTGGCACGCTTCAACGTGGTCAAGGGTTTCCTCAACCTCGTCGTGGCACCCCAGGCTTGGGTGAGCCTGCTCAACGACATCAATGCCGACGCTAAGTTCGGCGAGAAGCAAGCTACTGCCGACAGCCCCCTCGTGATGGTTGAGTATTCATCGCCCAACACCAACAAGCCGCTTCACCTCGGACACGTGCGCAACAACCTGCTCGGATGGAGCCTCTCTAAGATCATGGAGGCCAACGGCAACAAGGTCATCAAGACCAATATCGTCAACGACCGTGGCATACACATCATGAAGTCGATGCTCGCTTGGATCAAATGGGGCAACGGCGTCACACCCGAAACGGCCCACAAGAAGGGTGACCACCTCATTGGTGACTTCTACGTGCTCTTCGACAAACACTATAAAGAGCAGTGCAACGAACTGAAAGCGAAGTTCATCGCTGAGGGCATGGACGAGGAAAAGGCTGAGGAGAAAGCCAAGAACGAGGCACCGCTCATCGTGGAAGCCCATGAGATGCTCGTCAAATGGGAGGCCGGTGACCCCGAGATCCGCGCACTGTGGCAGAAGATGAACAGCTGGGTCTACGCGGGCTTCGACGAGACCTACAAGGCACTCGGCGTGAGCTTCGACAAGATCTACTACGAGTCAAACACCTATCTCGAGGGTAAGCGCAAGGTGGAGGAAGGCCTTAAGAAGGGACTCTTCTTCCGCAAGCCCGACAACAGCGTGTGGGCTGATCTCACCGACGAGGGCCTCGACCAGAAACTGCTGCTCCGCGCCGACGGTACCAGCGTGTATATGACACAGGACATCGGCACCGCTGAGATGCGCTTCAACGACTACCCCATCGACAAGATGATCTATGTGGTGGGCAACGAGCAGAACTATCACTTCCAAGTACTCTCCATCCTCCTCGACCGTCTCGGCTTCAAGTGGGGCAAGGATCTCGTGCACTTCTCCTATGGTATGGTGGAGCTGCCCAACGGCAAGATGAAGAGCCGCGAGGGCACTGTCGTAGATGCCGACGACCTCATCGCTGAGATGATCGGAGATGCTCGCAAGACCAGTGACGAGCTCGGTAAGTTCAAGGATATGAGCGAGGAAGAGAAGAGCGAGATCGCACGTATCGTAGGCCTCGGCGCACTGAAATACTTCATCCTCAAGGTCGATGCCCGCAAGAACATGCTCTTCAACCCTGCCGAGAGCATCGACTTCAACGGCAACACGGGTCCCTTCATCCAGTATACCTATGCCCGCATCCGCTCCGTCATGCGCAAGGCTAAGGCCGACGGCATAGAGTTGCCCGCGCAGTTGCCCGCCGACGCTCCGCTCAACGACAAGGAGATACAGCTCATCCAGAAAATGGACGCCTTCAAGGTGGCCGTCAAGGACGCTGGTGAGAACTACAACCCTGCCGGCATCGCCAACTACTGCTACGAGCTCACAAAGGACTTCAACCAGTTCTACCACGACTATAGCATCCTCAGCGCAGATACCGACGCCGAGAAGGTGACACGTCTCGTCCTCGCCGACAACGTAGCCAAGGTCATCAAGAACGGCATGGAGCTCCTCGGAATAGAAGTGCCGGAAAGAATGTAATAATGAACACCAGGTCACGTCATGCAAAAGTGCCGGTCTCAGTCTTGATGATTAATTCTCAAGGTATCATGATATCGGTATTGGGTAACGACTATTTTCTTTCTTACAATCGTGTCCCTTGGATGAAAGATGCCACGATACGCGACGTTCTCAATGTGAGAATGGAAGGAAGGGATGCCATCGCTTGGCCTGACTTGGATGTTGATTTGGAAATAGACAGTCTGAAACATCCCGAGCGCTATCCTTTGGTGATGAAGCGCGGACCCTTTGATTACATAGAACCGAATCATGAGTAACGAGCCAGTCTCTCCTCCCGACTATCGCCACGACACCGTGCTGCCCCTGCCTCCTGAGGTGAGAGCAGACGCGTGGGCGGTGGACGCTGCCTGTCCCGGAAACCCAGGACCGATGGAATACCAGTGCATCGACCTGGCCACAGGGGCGCAGGTCTTCCATTTCGGCCCCGTTCGTGGCACCAACAACATCGGCGAGTTCCTCGCCATCGTACACGCCCTGGCCCTCATGGACAAGCAGGGCATACACGACAAGGCTATCTACTCCGACTCGTACAATGCCATCCTCTGGGTGCGCAACAAGCATTGCAAGACCAAGCTCGTGCGCGACGACTCCACAGCCAAAGCCTACGAACTCGTAGCCCGCGCCGAGCGATGGCTCGCCACCCATCCCGCCGCCGTCCCCATCATCAAATGGGAAACCAAGAAATGGGGCGAGATTCCCGCCGACTTCGGCAACAAGAAGAAATAGATATAGCTCATCCCTTAAATGGTGTACACGAACATCGTTTGACTTTTAACGCTCCATCTCCGATAGAATAAAGAATATAAACGAATATAGAAAATATCACCAGTGTAAATATCAAGCATACACAATGGTATCGCTTTTCCGCCCCATGGAAAGAAAGGGCTACGAAGAGCTCTATATATTCTCAATTATTGCTGTCCGGTAAAACCCAGATTCCGTGATTTTAGCTCTAGGAACCCCAGTAAATACGGTCGGTACATGATACTTATTTCTGAAAAGTAACCCCTATAGGTCATCAAAGAGGCTTAATTGTATATATTTCGGATTGTAAGCAAAGCCTGCTTTCGCTGGGCCTCCTTGAGATCACGTCAAGCACGTAAGGGGTCTACGACCATGGCTACAATGTCAATATAGGAGAACATTGTAAGCCGGATAGCGCATACGAGATTGGAAAACGACATCTTATCTTTTGCCTCTCTGGAGATAACCCTTGTCAAGAGATAAGCTATCATAACCGACCAAATCTGTATTTCTATGGCATTAACGCTGTCTCCCAGGAAATACTTCAAGGGGAAGTTCTGCTTGAGACGTTTAAACAGACACTCTATAGCCCAACGCCGTCTATATATTTCACAGATTTCACTTGCTGACAAACTGAAATTATTGGTAATGAACGCAATAGTCCCTTTCTTATCATCGGTTTTCTTTACGACGCGTCTGAGAACTAACGTTCCCGTCTCAGTTTGTTTCACTGTAGGACGTTCCTTTGGCTTCCTGCCTCGTCTGTGTTTCATTTCCTCCTCGGTCAGCTCTCTTTCCGTAGTATGACGATAGACGACTGATATTTTCTGGTCGGATACAATGTCATCATCGCTACTACATGTTATATTCTCTATCACAGTAAAGCTCATTTTGTCTTTTTGTCTGGTGACAAAGAAGATGTCATGGTCTGTGAATTGCTTCCACATCCAGTAATCTACATACCCCATGTCAAGCGTGGCGAATGATCCAGATGGGAGCGACAAGATACTGCTCATTCTACTGTGGTCGTGTATGGCAGCGGCGGAGTAATCTACAAAAGACGGAAGCACACATGAGGCCTCTAACAGCGTATGAGCCTTTATACCGCCCTTTTTCTTGCTATTTTTAGGAGTCCGGCCTACGCCCTTAAGTATCTGAGAGAAAAGGCTTATCGTGGTTGAGTCAAGGATGTACAACTCCTTCTGAAGTGCCTTGGAGACCTTGCTGTCCGATAAAAAGGAAGAATATCGCTCGTATAGGGCCTTGTAAACATCACCAAAGAACTGGCTTGTCCGCTTCTTGTTTGCGTCAGACAGAGTGCTGCGTCTCACCAAATAGGAGATGCCCAGGTGATTCAGGCGGGTTACGTTGGCTTCAAAGCCCTCTACAACTTGCCTGATAGACTTGGCACCGCTCAATGCCGCATATATCATCACTACAAGATGCGTAAAGGCATCGAAGCTCTTCACGTACCTGTTGACTTTTGTAGTTGTGGCTAACTCGTTCACTTTATCTCGGTTTATCAACTTTATTATCTGACTTAGTACTGGATGTCCGGAAAAATTAGTATCTTTGCTCATGGTTACCATCGTTTTTGTTTAGCAACACAAAGATAGTAACTTTGGGGAAGAATCCAGCGGGATTTATTCCCCTTTTTTCGGCTCTTGATTTTTTCGTTTACCGGGCAGCAATAATTGAAAATGTAGTAGGCCATGAAGCATTGTATTTTGGGGCAGATAGTGACTTTAGTTATAAATTTGAGATTACTGCATATACTAATAATTCGATGAAGCTAAAGTTGGTAGAAAGCGATTTTCGCTTTGCTGACCATGAAAAGAAATATCCATTGAGAACGTCTGTTGGTACAGAATTAACCTTGGAAAGATCTATACGCGCATGATGAAAAAGGAGAGTGGTCACCACTCTCCTTTTTTACTCATAACACTCTGAATAATCTATCATCTTTTCAGTTTAAATGGGACTACTGCAGTTTTTATATGTTTCTCTTTTGCCATTTCTACCAACTTCTTTGTATATGTACTTCTGCCATCCCAAAAAGCTATGACCGCATTTGCCATTTCAATCATTTTTGCAGAACATATTCTAGGTGCATCTTTACCATAAATATGCCAATCAGCTTCGAATGGTTCCGAAATAATGCAATTTTCAACACAATATCGTGTTATCATTTCTTTTGTATTGTTTGAGGTGCCATATAAAATTACGACATTGTTGGTTTTAATTTTTCCAGAAAGATAATAATCGCATTTTTCTTTGAGTAATTCATAATTACGGAAGGAACTGCTACCTGCAACAATAACATAAAAATCATTACCTCTATTTATAGGAGGAATCTTGACTTCTACAAAATCAGGCTTGTCCAACATATAAAGGTTGCCATTAATGTGGAAACTGCTGCATTTTTCTGCTTCTGTCATTTTGGGAAATTTTGGCTTCCCATATTTTTTACTCAATCGGCAAATTGGATGCTCTTCATACATAGTAGCGTAGTAGAATTTGCATATTAGGCAACGTCTAACATTGTAGTACTTATACATCCATATTAAGAGAGAATGAAAGAGGGAATGATAATCAATTTGAAACTGATAATTTCCTAATAAATTCAATTCACACAATGAGTCTTTTCTTACTTTATTATGGGCAATTCTGCAATTTACAAATGTTATATATCCATTCTGTTGGCTTTCAAATTTACCAAATACATAGCGGGCAATTCCTATTTCCATCGGTTCTTTTAAAGTACGTTTAAAGGCTATAAACTCCAATGGACCGCTTACTTCTTTTTCTCCATAACGCCATTCATGAGTTTCCTCCCAAACTTCCATATTTAAAAGAGCGTTTATGTCTTCTTCATTCTTGATCTTAATTTCTATTATTTTTAGGCCTGAGTTTCTTTTTTCTTCCTCGCAGGCATGTGTGACACAGACTTCTATCAGAACAGGTGCTAAATTCGTTGATTTGCTATTTGTCAAAAGTAAATCTGCAATAAACCCATTTATCTCTGCTTCTTCTGTGCAAGTGTCATAATATTGCTTCAAATCATATTTACATACTTGATTCTTATCTTCGCACTTTTCACTTCTTAATTGGCAGTTAGTATTTTGGCATGTACGTGTAACTGGGTATGAAATTTCAAACTTCTCGGAGTTTTCAAATTTCTCTTTTATTAGTTTCTTGGCTAATTTATGTAGATAGGTTTCCCCGGAACAGTCTACCAGCTCCTTATGATAAAAATGTGGTCTTCGATATTTACTTCCGATCGCACGAGGTAGTAAAGGATTACCGCAACCTATACAAATATATTGATGCTGGTTGCGGTTTTCCTTAGTGATATCTTTGATAGAAACCAGTTTTTTGCTTTCATCATAGGCATATTGATACTTGATTTCAGCCATAGGCAAATTCTTTAAAGCTACAAATTATATATCACGTTCTCTGGGATAAGTAAGGGTATTCCTTCTTCTTGATCTTGAAAGAATATGTATCACCATGTCCACTTGGACGACATAGTAGTAAGTCTTCCGTTATGATATTCTGCTCAATAAGCACATCAAACTGTCCGACATTAGGATTCTTTGCGTGCTCAATCTACTTGTACCTAAAGTATTCCTTACACGATGCGTAAGTTCACAATTCTCATTAATATCGCTTGCAAGGCGAAAATCATAGAACTTATCATCTGTATATGTCTGCATAAATCCTTCGCTGAAGCCTCCAGCACCAGCGAATAAATCGAGATAATTCACACCTCTACGAGAGGCGAGGAATTCTTTTTTTTCAGCCATTCTTTATCTTTCAGTTGTTTTTGTTCAACAAATCAGCCCTTACAAGTTCTGTATAATTTACATCCAGTAGCTCTGCTATTTTAAGTAAAGTTTCAAGCGAGGGCTGCGAAGTATTTGTGCACCATTTGGATATAGTGCAAGGGTCTTTCTGCAGCTGTTCCGCCAGCCACTTATTGCTGCGTTTTTTTCTACAAGCACAACCTTTATTCTGTTAATATCTTTTATTCCTTCCATTGCTTTATTTTTTGCAAAAATACAATTAAAGTTTCACATTATGTCAGATTTTACATAGATTAAGTGATTTAAAATTCAATTTTCTTCTTTTATCACAAATTATTGCTGTCCGGTAAAACTCAGATTCCGTGATTTTAGCTCTCGGAACCCCAGTAAATACTGGACATGATTCTTATTTCTGAAAAGTAACCCCTATAGGTCATCAAAGAGGCTTAATTGTATATATTTCGGATTGTAAGCCAAAGCTTGTTTCCGCTGTGCCTCCTTGAGATCACGCCAAGCACGTAAGGGGTCTACGACCATGGCTACGATGTCAATATAGGAGAACATTGTAAGCCGGATAGCGCATACGAGATTGGAAAACGACATCTTATCTTTTGCCTCTTTGGAGATAACTCTGGTCAAGAGATAAGCTATCATAACCGACCAAATTTGTATTTCTATGGCATTAACACTGTCTCCCAAGAAATACTTCAAGGGGAAGTTCTGCTTGAGACGTTTAAACAGACACTCTATAGCCCAACGCCGTCTATATATTTCACAGATTTCACTTGCTGACAAACTGAAATTATTGGTAATGAACGCAATAGTCCCTTTCTTATCATCGGTTTTCTTTACGACGCGTCTGAGAACTAACGTTCCTGTCTCAGTTTGTTTCACTGTAGGACGTTTCTTTGGCTTCCTGCCTCGTCTGTGTTTTATTTCCTCCTCGGTCAGCTCTCTTTCCGTAGTATGACGATAGACGACCGATATCTTTTGGTCGGATACAATGTCATCATCGCTACTGCCTTTTATATTCTCTATCACAGTAAAACTCATCTTGTCCTTTTGTCTGGTAACAAAGAAGATATCATGGTCTGCGAATTGCTTCCACATCCAGTAATCTACATAACCCATGTCAAACGTAGTGAATGATCCAGATGGGAGCGACAAGATACTGCTCATTCTACTGTGGTCGTGTATGGCAGCGGCGGAGTAATCTACAAATGACGGAAGTACACAAGAGGCCTCTAACAGCGTATGAGCCTTTATGCCGCCCTTTTTCTTGCTATTTTTAGGAGTCCGACCTACGCCCTTAAGTATCTGAGAGAAAAGGCTTATCGTGGTTGAGTCAAGGATGTACAACTCCTTCTGAAGTGCCTTGGAGACCTTGCTGTCCGATAAAAAGGAAGAATATCGCTCGTATAGGGCCTTGTAAACATCACCAAAGAACTGGCTTGTCCGCTTCTTGTTTGCGTCAGACAGAGTGCTGCGTCTCACCAAATAGGAGATGCCCAGGTGATTCAGGCGGGTTACGTTGGCTTCAAAGCCCTCTACAACTTGCCTGATAGACTTGGCACCGCTCAATGCCGCATATATCATCACTACAAGATGCGTAAAGGCATCGAAGCTCTTCACGTACCTGTTGACTTTTGTAGTTGTGGCTAACTCGTTCACTTTATCTCGGTTTATCAACTTTATTATCTGACTTAGTACTGGATGTCCGGAAAAATTAGTATCTTTGCTCATGGTTACCATCGTTTTTGTTTAGCAACACAAAGATAGTAACTTTGGGGAAGAATCCAGCGGGATTTATTCCCCTTTTTTCGGCTCTTGATTTTTTCGTTTACCGGGCAGCAATAAATCTCAATATTCGGTATTATTCTTTATTCCGCATAGCGGAGCGTTAAACTTTCAAGGCCGTGTATATTAATCGGATGAACCATAGATATTCTCAATCGCATATAGCCTTGACATCATCTTCAATGGTGTGTTCGAGGAACTCCTTTGCACGCTTTCCCCCTTTTGTGCAGAACGCGAGAAAAAAGATGGCCATTAGGCATACACCTTCACGAAAAAACACTTATCTTTGCAATGAAGCCATAGAAGTGATTCTTTGGCAAAACACATACGTCAACAACTAAAGATCCTACGACTATGATGCAAGAATTGATAGACACGCTCAATGATAAGCAGGCCTCTCTCGTCATCCTGCATGAAGGAAAAATCCACTCCTTCGGTGGTCACGGCGTGCGCCACCTATATAATCTGATGAACGAAAAGCCAGAACTCTTCCTCGAAGCCAAACTCGCTGTCAAAGCCGTGGGGCGCTCCGCCGCCAAGATGATGGTCGACGGTGGCATCACGGAGGTGTGGGCCGAGTATATCAGCCAACAAGCCTACGACCTGCTACGCGATGCCGGCGTGGTGGTGAAATACGACCATAAAGTCGACCATGCCACCTTCCTCGACATCTGGCGTAAGCTCGGCGAGGAGGCAGCATGAGGCACAAACAAGCATCTTCGCCTTCTACACACTCACCACGCTTCCACAACACGGAAGCGTGGGTGATGTCATGATTGAAAGAAAAAACGCCAAGAAAATCTCCTAAAAACCTTCCGCTTGGCAATATCCCGTCGTGTTCATCAGAATGCATGGCCATTCTATATCTGATATTCTTCTTTACAAAACCATGTCATGACGGACTTCCATTCTAGAAAAACGGCGAGCGTCAAACACCCACTTTTCCATCCTTACTTTTCCATTTCAGCCATTTTTGATCTTCATCTTCCATTGATGATGCAGTCATCACGCCTTTCTGACCAAAAATTCTCTAGAGAATTTCTCGTCAAAGTACCGATATGACCACATCAAAAAGGTACTTTGACATGCAAAAACCACTGTTTTTACCATGCTCTCTCCACTTTTCAATAGGAAGAGGATGGTAAAAACTCAACTTAAAATCATAACAATCTGAATATCAGAACCTTATAAAAACAGGCTCAAAATTCGCAAAATTGAGAGCAAACGACCCTTTGGTGGAGAAAGTCGCCTAAAAAATGGCCGTTTTTTGTCAGTTTTATCAACAATACAAGAAGCAATAGTTCAACCGGGCCGTCAGCGTTTTATTCACTTCCTACGCATGACGCGGTGGATATCCGCCAGGGTCTTGTCAAACGGACCGCTATGCTCCAGTTTGAGCGTGCACATAGCGGCTGCGAAGCGACCAGCCTCCTCACAGCTTGCACCCTGCAAGCGCATCCACAGATAACCCGTGGAATAGGTATCACCGCAACCCGTCGCGTCGACGAGCACCTGCGGCTTATATGCTGGCACCTCATAGAACTGACCATCACAATAGATCAGCGAGCCATAGCTGCCCAGCGTGATGATCACCTCCTTCACGCCCATGTCTGCCAACTGCAAGGCCACGGTCCGCGGATTCTTGGAATGAGTGATCACCTCCATCTCGTGCTCATTGAGCTTCAAGATGTCAGTACAGGCAAGGATGCGCTCCTTGTCCTTCCAGTCCACGGCACGTACCTCCTCGCCGACCACCTCGCGCAGATAGCCCTGCACGTCGATGCTCACACGACCCTTGGTAGAGAGATACTCCACCACCTCGGGCGAAAAGTCATCAGCCAGCAGGCTACCCAGGTGAAACACCTTAGCCTCCAACGGCTTCATCTCATCCAGCGTAAACGGATCCGCCTTGGCCAGTACACGCTGCGTACGGTTGTCAGAGTTGGCACCATACTTGTTTTCGAAATACACCGTATGGCGACTGTCATAGCAACGCACGTCAATGCCTGCCTGACGCATCTTTTCCACTTCCGGCAACTGACCTTTTCCCACTTTTGTCACCAGTTCGTAGCTCACCGTCTTCGGCAGTCGACTGATGCCGTAAGACATATAAAAAGACGTGCCACCGGCCATATAGACGGTGCTCTCCGGCGTGATGATCTTATCGCGGGTGATATGCCCGATGCAGCAAATATCTGTCATATTAGTTGTTTATACATTGCAAAGATACTGCAAACGAGTGAAATAGCAAAGAAAAATTCATTTTTCTTTGCTTTTCCGAGTGCCGCGTATCTTATCCAAAGATACTGCAAACGAGTGAAATAGCAAAGAAAAATTCATTTTTCTTTGCTTTTCCGAGTGCCGCGTATCTTATCCAAAGATACTGCAAACGAGTGAAATAGCAAAGAAAAATTCCTTTTTCTTTGTTTTTCCTCTTCTTCCTTCTATAGTTCCTTTAAACTTTTAACCTAAAAAATTTGGATTTTCTCCAAGAATGTTGTACCTTTGCACTCACTATTTACATCATTGCGTATCCTTATGCGCATGCCCAGATGGCGGAATAGGTAGACGCGCTGGTCTCAAACACCAGTGCCGCAAGGCATCTCGGTTCGAGCCCGAGTCTGGGTACCCTTTTACACTACAAATCCCTTGTAAATCAATGATTTACAAGGGATTTTTCTTTCTCAGGGTGTTAATAAGGCGTTAATGTTGGGCAAGAATCGGAAAGGAGGAGCTGTACAACAACTCTGAATTTCTTTAGGACATTGTTGCCCAGCTCGGTGCATAGGTCTCCTTCCAGGACGATGTTGGGATAGAGCACCACTAAGGGCGGCAGCAGCTTCGCCTTTTCCAGATACTCGTTCATCGAGGCCACACGGAAGCTCTTCGTGTTGACGGCGCTCTTCTCCTGCAGCTGCCGGAAGGAGGACATGATGTCATCCATTTCTGCTTTGTTCTGTGTTTCCATAATGCTTAGGGTTTAAGGTTTTTCTTCATCAGATAGTTCATTGCCTCACGGCTGATCTCGTCGCGGGTCTTTACCCGGTTGCCGAGCAGCCAGGCGTCGAATTCGTCGCGCTCGAAGAAGATGAGCTTCCCCGATGGCTTGTAGTGGGGAATCTCACCCTTGCACGTGAGCTTGTAAAGGGTACTCTTGGAGATGCCAGAATAAAGACAGGCTTCCTCCATGTTCATCACCCGTTTGTTGGCCAGCATCTTGCGGGCCAACTCGTCGATCTGCAGCTTGTGCAGCGCAGTCTGTTTCTCAAGGCTTGCCACCTTGCTGATAAGAGTGTGTTCCATAGTATAAATGGTTAATAGTTTATAGATAGACGGGCACGGCTGCCCGCCTTTGCAAGTTTTGCGCTGCAAAGTTAAGTAAAGTATTAGAAATAAAAAAGTTAGCATGATTAGCACTATGGTAGCATACCAATCATGCTACCGATGCTAACCATGCTAACCGGCACTTTTTACTATAAAAGATGGGGTCGGATGCATTATTTCAGTCTGTGGAGCTGTCTGATTGTATCGATGTATTGATCCGTGACTTGTGCACCGTCAGGTGGAACCTCCACAGCTTTGTTGGCAGAAACTGAGAGGTTCTGCCGCGTGATGTATTTTTTCTTTGAGAAGGTGACGAGCAGATGATTCTGATAGATAGGTGCCTGCCATTGGGCAGCGATGAGCCTGTAGGCACTGAGGCTCTTGAACAAATAGGCGAATTCCTTGTTCTTGATGAGTACCAAAGATTGGCACTCTGGCTTGCTCACACTGTCAAGGAAGTCTTTCAGGTCTTCTGTCGTAATCTCTTCGTGCTCGGAAGTCTCAATGATGCCAAGCTTATTGATGCATTCCACCAACAGCTCTGTATCCTTGTCGGTAAGGACGGACTCAAAGCTTCGTCTATTGTCCTCCGTCTTTGAGGGCTTAGATGTGGGACAGCAATTGCCAGAGGATGGCTTCTCCTTTGTCGTTTCTGACTTTCCCTCACCGATGGGTGCAATCTTGTTCAACTCACATAGCTCCTTGAATTTCTCCAAGGGCAACTCATGACCTTCATAATCCTGCGAGAAATATCTCTCTGCTTCTTCTTTGTGGTCGGTCAGCAGCCGATGGACAAAGTTACGGTTGAGAGTATCTGTATGGTGCCTCATGTGTCTCCAATAGCGGTAGTGCTGTCGGCAGGGATCGTTCTCTTCCATGAAATTCCCCACGAACGTGTCGTAGTCTATCATCTGTGATGCCACGCCCTGCCTATACCTGAGATAAGCGTTGTTCATCATAAGGTAAAGACTGTCCAGTTGCTTGCGGCTCAGCCACCATGTTGCAAGCAAGGCCACAATGATAATTGGAATTCCTATGTCAATGACCAGAAGTAAATGGCTTGGTGACAAAAAGAGAACAAGGAGAACAGCCAGTAAGAATATGATGCTGGCAGCAAGCAAAGGTATCAGGCGCTTCTTGGGTGCGAGGTAGGTTTGCATGGGCTATAACATACTATAAATAGAAGAATGTGAGTGTGATATTGTGTTACTTCTTGATTCGTTGTAGGACAGCCTTGCCGAGGTCGGTAAGATGCAAGGTTTGGTTGGGGCTACGCTTGGAAAGTTTTGGATCCCAAGCTATCAAACCTAGTTCAACAAGAAAATTAACATATTTCTTTCTGCTTGTATCATTATACGGTATAGAAGCCTTTAAAAAAAGTTGCCTTGTTGAGAAATCATTAAAAAGCAATGCATCTAAAAGTCTGATAATTGACGCAGCAGTTGACGCAGCTTTTGACGCAGTTATTGACGCAGCTTTTGACGCAGTTAACTCAGTGTGGTACTGCTTGTTAATTGCTTTTATTGCCTTAGCTGCGTCATCTTCACCGACCCAGCTCTGCCCCAGCTTAGTAACCCAGTCTTTGCCGACGACATTGCCATTTTTATCCACTACAAGCTCGTCCGTAACGAAGTCTCTGTGACATGGGATGGATATAATGAAATATGTCCTGTCGGGGTCGGTCTCAATATAAGCATCAGGAGAGCCATTTTTCTTTAGCTCACGGTGAATTGTTGGCAGACCGGTTCCTCTGCCTTCTGTCAAACCAAGTTCATGGAGGAAGTCTCCCAACCGCCTGTTACGGTAACGACGGGCATGCAAACGCTTTCCGGAACGCAGAGCATCAAGACTAAGGCTGCGGTCGGCACCGCCATAACTGATTATCTCTATCTGATCGGGCATAATAGAAATCTCGACCGGCTCACGCTCTTGGTAGGAACGATGGTACATGGAGTTGGTAACAGCCTCCTCCAATGCCTGATATGGGTAGTTGTAAGTCCGTATAGCCTCTGCCTGAGTCGGCACTTTCTGCACACGCTGTTGTATGACCATCGTGCGCAGAAAGTCCAAAGCCTTCTGGATAATGATGTTTACGGGGCCTTTTATAGGGTCAATCTCTATAAAGTTGTCCGGGTCATCATCCTTACCTCTCGGATATATAACAATGTCTATCTGTGTGCCGGGGAAGAACTTCTCTGGATGATATGAGAACATCATCAATGCAACATTCTTCACTCGCTCACTCTCTATTGGTCCGTCGAGCAACCCCATTTGTTCGAGCACGTCGTGAGGCTTGGCATCCTCTATGTCGTCAAGCAACTTGCTTTGTACTTGATTGAGGAACTCGCGGATAAGGAGCATGGAGACATCGCTGATCCTTGCCGTCAGATTTTCACGGTCGTCAAATGGAACGCGGTTGGCAAGCTCTATCAACTCCATTTCATTCTCCCCTTTCGCCTCGATAGTGCTGGAGTTATAGCGAATGAAGTATTTGGGAGTCTTATGCTTGGCTGTGACATTCTCCGGAATCTTGTAAGGACGGCGATCACCTGCCAGTGCCCAGATTACAATGACCTTCTTCCCGTCAATGTCCTCAACGGATACCCGTGGCATATAGAATGGCTCGAAAAGGTTGTTGAACCCAACCATTTCTTTCTCGATCCTGTCAATAGTTTCAATAGGGACGCCTCTCACAGGGCGGACAGGCCTACCGTTGTCCTCATCCACACCCACTATGATATATCCACTGCCATTGTCTTCAAAGTCATTGGCAAAGGCGCAGATAGTTCGGTAGATGGAATCAGGATTCCATCCACCCTTCAGTTCGATGCGGTTATTCTCTACTGTGTTGCCGCCGAGCAACTTCTCTATATTTATAGGTATAGCCATAGGATGCTACAAAAGTACGATTTTTCTTTCATTTCCCCAACGTTCCTTCAAAGTTTCAGCTCCGGCAGACTGTTGATGGCATCCTCTTTCAGCTTGTCAACGGCACGCGTGTACTTCTCCGTGTGTTTCAGTCCGCTATGGCCGAGCAGACTGGCAACGGTCTTGATGTTGGCTCCATTGTTGAGGATGTTGACAGCGAAGGAATGGCGGGCACAGTGCCAACTGATATGCTTGTCTATGCCAGCACGCTTCACCCACCGTCTAACCGACTTACAGCAGCTCTCGTAAGTCGGGAGGTCAAAGATAAGGTCCTCCTTCCCTTTGCCGGAATCCTCGGGCTTGCCGACAAGCGTCAGCAGACCGTCGTTCAGCGGTATTGATACCCAACTGCGCGCGGAGTGACCCTTGGTCTTGTCCTGCTCAAACGACAGCAGTCTGTTGGCATAGTCGATGCTGCCATACCGCAGGTCTTTGACATCACAGAAACGAATGCCCGTATAGAGACAAAAGATGAAAGCGTTGCGCACATTTCCTTTCTCTCTTGGATAATGGGTGTCTATGAGCCGCTGAATCTCCTCCTGCGAGAGAACATCCTTCTTCAACACCTGGTCGTCAACGATGCACTTGACTCCCTCACATGGATCTTTTGCCATCAGTCCCTGAGAGACACAGAAGCGGACGACCTTCTTAAACCGTTGCAGTATGCTCTTGGCTCCCTCGCCGACACTACGCGTCTGAAGATAGTCGGCAAACTTCAACATCATATCGTGCGTGATGGTATCGGGCTTGATATACTCAGCCATCAGCGGATGATAGACTTTCAGAAAATCAACAAACCGGTTGTATGCAATACGCACCATCCGCAAGTCTTTCTTGTCGTAGTTCTCGATGTAAGCCTGATAGAAGTCGAGGAAGTTCTGCGTCTTGTCCTTTTTCAAGCGGTAGCCCTCCTTGTTCTCTAAAAACTCCTGTTCCCGCTCGAAGCGAATCTTCTTCGCCAGTTCAATGGTCTCTTTGACCTTCTGGCGCTCACCGACGGTTCTCGGACTTGCCATAACATAGAGCGAAAGCGTCTCCTTTTTGCGGATGGAAGTACCTGTCTCGTGGTTATAGCCCATCTGATATTCCAGATACAGACTATACTCCTTGCCCTGCTTGACGGGCTTTCTCAGAAGGCGGGGATTGCTGGCTTCAAAGAGATATTTGACTGCATATAGTGCCGTTCGATAATGGTCGTTCCCATTCGTTTTCATTCGTTTTTCGCCAATCCATTTGCTTCTTTGAAAATATTCCTTTATCTTTGTCGAAAAATAAGCAACTATGGATAAAACGGATATCAGCGACAAGGTAGAGTATGTGATAGCCGCTATCAGCGAATTCGGCAAGCGCCACGGACTATCGCATGTTGAAGCATATCGCTATCTCAAACGGTTTCAGGGGATGGATATGCTCGACAAATTCTACGACGTCATGCATACGCTGAGCTTCAAAGACGTCACTGACGACCTAACTGCATTTTGTCATCGCCACGGAGGGGCATTGGTATGAAAAGTAGTGGACATGATGAGTTGTCCAATCCACGTTTCTGCTTCTGTTTTAAGGATTTCTATAACTTCCTTGAATAGAAAATAGAAAACGGAAATGTGCAATAATCCGGGTTCATAAACTGAGATATTCCATGACTGATAACAATTTAATGAATTCAAGTAATCATCTTCTAATCGATGTTTGTAGCATTATTGATAGCGCTCGCAAGCATCTGGCTACGTACGCTAATTCTGAAATTATAATGACGAATTGGCAAGTTGGTATGCGTATAAAAGAAGACGTTCTGAATAATGAACGGGCAGAATACGGTAAACAGGTGATTAAGCGCTTAGCCATCAAACTTACCGAGAAATATGGTAAAGGTTGGAGCTATTATAAGCTCCAGCATTGTGTACGCAGTGCGTACACTTTTACCCATGACGAAATTGTGTACGCGGTGCGTACACAATTGACATGGACACATCTTCGTTCACTAATGGGTGTAGAAGATTCTCTTGCTCGCCAATTCTATGCAGAAATGTGCGCGGTTGAGCATTGGGATACAAGAACCTTAGATGACAAGATCGATAAAAATCTATATCTACAAACAGCATTGAGCCGCAAGCCAGAAAATGTTATCAGGCATGAGCTTGAGAAAGTAAAAAGCAAACACCAACTGGTGCCCGATATGGTATTCCGCAGCAGCTACTTCTTGGATATGCTTGGTCTGCCAGATACATTTTCGGAGAAGGACCTTGAGACTGCCATTCTTAATCAGATAGAGGATTTCCTAAAAGAACTAGGATCTGACTTCTGCTTTATTGGAAGGCAAAAGCGTATCACTATAGATTCAACAGACTACTACATGGACTTGCTGTTCTACCATAGGGAGCTCAGACGGTTAGTCTGCATAGATCTCAAGCTTGGCAAGTTCAAACCAGAATATGAGGGGCAAATGCTGCTATACCTCCGCTACCTAAACAAGAATGTCCGTAAGGAATGGGAAGAATCACCTATCGGCTTGATACTATGTTCTGAAGGCAATACAGAACACGTTGAATATCTGATGCTTGACGAAAACAGTTCAATAAAGGTCGCTCAATATTATACCAAACTCCCAGACAAGAGGCTTCTTGCAGAAAAGCTAAAACGGGCTGTTGCCATAGCCAAAGAGAAATTAGCAGAAAAGGATGATGATGACGCTTGAAAAGACAAATGAGGGAATTCAATATTTTAAGGTGATTGGGCACTTGCTCCGAAATGCGATGATGCGACGGAGCAAGTACGACTTAACATTCTACCATGAGGACGATGGAGTATGGTATGTGGACTTCCCTGATTGGCCGTTCGCTCACCACAACCTTTCGATGGTCGGTGGTGCCGACAAGCTGTGCAACTACTTGGCGGATGGCTGACAGACCATTCGCGTTGAGGTCGTTGCAAGCCAGCATCCCCTTTCCCTCTCAGGTTATGGTCTCCTGACCAAGACCTACAGCAACCTCTTCTATGGAGCGGATTACGATGCATTTGATTTCGGGACTTCCAGCGGCGCGTATGGCTATGCCCCGTCACGCTGTTCGTGATGGGGCGGTATATAACAAACATCAATATGACAGTCGTATAGAATGTAATTCTTACTGTTAGCTATCTCCTATGAATCAATAATTTGTCATAATCTATAGAATTCATGACTACTCTATGACGATGAATATTGAATTTGTCATTAACAAAACTCCTCGCTGGCGCAAAATCCTTGCATGTTATTCCAGCAATATCCAATAGTGTATGGCCTATGTCATCCATGCAAATTGGATAATGCAATGCATTGTCAAACTTATTACAGATAGCCGGATTGGCCTTCGCAAAAGATGGCGATGTCCACACCATAAGCGGAACACGGATTTGATAATTGGGATTAGGCGAGTCATAGGCATTGCCATGTCCCATATAATTTCTCAACTCATACACCTCCTCACCGTGGTCTGAAAAGTAGAAAACACAACAATAGTCATTTTTGAATTTATCTATTATCGAATTGACTACAAAGTCATTATAAAGCGTGGCATTATCGTAATTCGCCATTATCTGTCGAATGTTGTTACTTTTGTTCTTATTATACTCATCCGCTTTAAATTTGGCGAAATCCTTTGGGAACCGGTCTTTATAGGTGTAGTGTTGACCCCAAAGATGAATAACGTATAAAGATGGCTTTTGCACGTCCTTAATCGTATTGATCATCTGCAAATCATAATCATACCGATGACTATTTCGATAGTCGAACATTGCATCAGAAAGTTTTTTGTCAGAAAGGAACGAGATACCCTGCCCAACAAAATACTGATTATCATACATTGCAGTGTAATACCCTGCCTTTTTGAAACATGCTGGGAACATTGGCATCGTAGTATAACCGACTCCGAGAGAATCCAATGAGAAATCAGCGCACATGGATGCGGTAGTTGCTGGCCACAATGTTACCACATTATCAAAAACATACAAACTGCCATCCTTGACCCGTTGGCTAAGCATCGGATTTGTATTTTTCTTGTAGCCATACAAAGAAGAATGGTAGACAGAGAAAGATTCACCGATAACTACGATTATCGTTGGCTTCTTTTTTATTTTCTGAGAGACCTTTTCCTTCTCGCAAACATTTCTTATTTCATCAGTTTGCACTATTCTTTGATGGGCGCAATATAAACTATACCCCAGTCGTGACAATGTCGTCAACTGTGGTATGTTCATGCCATTTCTGTACCTTACGAAATTAATAGCACAATAGAACACAGTAAATAACCCTAAAAAAGATAAGATCAAGGCTATCTCCTTATATCGTATTTTCCCGAGAAGCCTAACCAATATAACGAGCACTACATTAATTACTATGCAGACAACAATATATAAAAGAACTACGTGCGGCTGTAAGTATGTCTCTATGAAGTTTGAACTCTCTACCGGATTAGTGTCGCATAAAATATCTATAATATCCTGATTAATAAATGTTTGGAAGTTGACAAGAATGAAATACTCTACAATACCAAGCACGTTGTGAACAACAACAAGGATAGATGCGTATATCTTCTTGACAACGGAATTTCTGATGACATAATATATGCTTGACTCTATATAAGCAGTAAGGGCAGAAAGAAATACTATGAATGAAACATCTATAACATTATTATAGAGTTTGACGCTAACGATGTTTGAAAGTAAATTGATAAGGAAGATATACAAAGCGAATGATGACGAGACCGGTTTGCACAATCCTTGAATCGCTTTATAAATAAAATGTTGCTTCACTTGACACTTTCTAATGTAAATCCTGAAGCATCCCCAGTCAAGACAGTTGATAAAATTTTAGTTGATTTAGGACAAGAATGAAAAGGCGTGGGTCGCTGTACTGTTACCCGTCCTACGCGCAGAGGCCTTCGCATTGCCCATCACAATCAGAACGAGCAACACAGAAGCCCACGCCGATATGATATATCAAATACCCAAGGTGTGCATTGCATAACAGCAATGCACACGACAAGGTAGATGTATACACATCCACAAGGCATCTACTGTTGCTATGCTCTTTGACTGTGATTGAAAGTTGCGAAGTTTCTGCACGTCAAGAACAAGCGTTAGTAAACGCTTTCACATAAATGTCTCCCACCCTTCTGGCCTCCGCTTAAGCTTCGACCCTATTTGATGGACGATGCAAAGATACTATTATTTTTTGAATTTCCTATGCATCAGTGAAAAAAAATAGCACACTCACACAATCCATTCTGTTAGTCTGTGAGAATGTGATTGTGTGAGTTGTCACATATGTTATAGCTTATACTGGTTGACGTTGTAGCCTTGGTCGACAAGTTCACGGAGGAGCTCCTTACGACTGCGGTGACGGATGTCGGGGTTCTCTCGTTAATGCAATGCCCTCTAATACACTTTACCGTAATCAAGTGCTACCCACAATAAGATGAAGGGTACAGGTCTTTTGCTCTAACTTGGTGGGTTCATCCGATATTTCTCGTGATATCGTAAAGCAAGTGCTAACGCTAAGTGGAAGAAAGCCCCAGTCATAGTCTGAGATAGCTTTCTTTAGGCCCCTGGTAGGGAATAGCTGCATCGATCTTGGCATTGACAAGGTCGAAGTCGGAGTCGATATATCGGTAAGCTTTCTCCTGCTCGTATTCTACTCCCTCGTATTCGGGGTGGTTCATGACCCATTCTTCTTTGTCGCATCGGCGGCACAGGTCGGAATGTTTGTGAGCTGCACGTCGCCAGTCTTCTATATCGGTTTGGCTGACAGGTGAGATACTGAAGGCGTGCACAGGGCTGAAACTCGAGCCTGCTATGCATGACCGGGACTTGGGATCCATGGGATGCTCAAGCGAGAGTCCCCATTCCGTGCATTGTCCTACTTGGCCTATATAGTGCTTTTCTACCTCGTCGTCAGAGAAGCGTGAGTAGGACATATAGGTCACGTCAATTACCTGGTCTTCAAACCTATCCATCTCAGAAGCCACGTCGTAGATCTCCACTCGATATTCTGTGTTGTCTGGTTGTGCGTCAGCGTTGAAGGCTTCGTCTTCGTAGCCATTTTCTTCATCGGGGTGCTCTGCAAAGAATTTTTCTTTTCGCTCTTGATACATGTCCTCCTCAAAGTCCATGAGTTCTTGGGCGTGATCTTTAATCCATTGTTCAACATCGAACGCGTCCTCGTCGTCTTCAGGCTCCTCTTTCTCTTTTGGGGGCTCAGGATGATAAAGAGGATGCCCAAGTTCCGCTACAGCAATGTCTTTCAGTTCATAAGGAAATTCCCACCAGTAGAATTCCATGTCCTCTACCGTGTAGTAATATGCCTCAAGCATATGAGGAATTTCTTCTTGTGCAGCTTGGTCGATCTTGTCGTCAAGTTCCGGATATTTGTTGTGGAAGCCATCAAAGTCAATGACTTCTCCAAACTCTTTCATATAGTTGATGATTACTTCTACCTCAGCAGCACTCAGTCCCACCTGTATCTCTCCATGGACATGACTGCCGTGGCCCATGTCAGCGATTACTTCAAATGTATAATTTATCATAGCAGCAAGGTTTTGTCATTTGCAAATCATGTCTAGATGTCCAACTACCAAAAGTTCAAGGCTGTGAGAAACGTATGTCGTCTCAACGTGCACAAAGATAATGTTTTTGTGTGTCTCGACAAAGAAAATGGATACAAAATCCTGTTCAAGTGTAGAATTTTAACACGTGGCTTAGATGCTTTGCGTGACAAGCTTGTGGAAGAGCAAGTCGGCGAGATTGACATGTAGCGCTTCAACTTGGTGCCATTTATCTTGGTGCCTTAACTTGGTCCCTAAATACATTCTTAAGTAAGGGACCAAGATGATAGCTGTACAACAAGTTGATATCAAGTGAATTATGCGCTTATCAGCTCATTACAACTTGATCCCTAACTTGGTGCCTAAAAAGAATTTAGGGACCAAGTTAATTCCTGATTATATTAGGACCGGATCATTCTGAAATAATTGATTTTGAATGACTTACAGATGACGTATGTTGTAAAACATCTTTGCCCCTGTTTTATCTTAGCCCCTAAATTAAGTGGGGCCAAGATGAAACCCAGGGGCCAAGATAATGAGACTATTGTTTGTCTCTTGCTATGTACTTTTGCTTTTTACTCGTTGGATGATTAGGAATGGTCATGAGAAGCTCGCCTTTATCAACCAAAGGCTTTACATACTTATCACGGAATTTTGACCTGCTTGTATAACCCATATAGTGCAGGATTTCTGTTATGGTCCTTGGTTCTCTACAATAGAAAAGCAATTTGTCTATTTCCGTCTTACTTGGGATCAGCTTCCTACTTCCTTTGAATGCAGTTCTCTTTCCCTTAACGTTAGCATTGGATGCTGACACATTCGGCTTCACCACCACTTCAAACACGGTGATCTTGTCAACATTGAAGTCTATAGGCGGATTGCCGTTTTCCTTGAACAGCTCCTTCACGCGGCTCACGCCACGGTTGAACATATTCACATAGCCAAGGTTCTTCAATGCCTCGGCTATGATGGGGTTGCGGTAGTCGTTGGCATGGGGGAAGTTCTCGGGGCGTGCCTTGCCATAGAGTCCGCCGGCGTTCATTATCTCTAAGCGGTCGCTGAACTCGTAATAGCGTATCGGCATATTGGAATTGTAGTCGCGGTGCATGACAGCATTCAACAACAGCTCCCTTATAGCTTCCCGCGGATAGTTGATGACTTGCTCCTCGCGAAAGGCAGTCACAGGCACCGGCCTCGTCGTTACGACACTGTTCTCCCTAAAGGTGTCGAGTTGGGCAAGAATCGGAAAGAACAGGGGACTCCCTAAAACGTTTCACGCACTGAGCAGTTCCTTGTCGAAGCGGTGTAGAGCTTCCTTGATTTCAGTCACTCGTTTCTCGCTTGGCTTGGAGATGCCGTAGATGTAACGGGCAAGGAGACTCTTGTTGATGTTGAGCGAACGGGCTACCTCTGAGATATTCAGCCATGGATATTTGGCGAACAACGTACCGATTTCATTATCCTTTGGTTCTGAGGTCTCTAAGAAACTGGATATGTGCATGTCTGCGTCTATCGATTCCCAACGGATGTCTTCGCCGTCATCACCAATAACATAGTCGTTGCGCTGCTCAGTAGTGGCCTCCATTAACTCGGGGTAAGCCTCCAACGGACGGCTGAAGGTCTTGCCGGACTGAGTTTTCATGTAAATCCTGTTCTTGTCGAACCACACATTCTTAATCTTCTCCATAGTAATTCTCCTTTAGTCGTCAAATTGTTTATGCCACTCTGCTATAAACTCATCCCTATAGTTCTCGCATGTTGCAACAGCCTTCTTCAAGATTTGCTCTTTCAGTCCATGATTATACACAACTCTAACCGTTGGCAATAGTTCTATCTTTGCTTACTTACCTCCATAGCTTACATGAACATGAATCGGCTCGTGTTCGTCCATGTAGAAAAAGAACCTTATTCCAAATGCGTAAAGCAGAGTAGGCATACTTGTCTTGTTAATTTTCCCTCGCAAAGATAGGTATAATATTTTATACCTACAAGTTTGTGGATGATTTTTCCTTGTTATTTCCTAAATATTTGTTGCCACAGTGTCTTATCGCTAACGATTATTCTTGCTTCAGCTTTTTGACTGCCAAGTCAATAGTTCTGTTGTGTGTTTCCTTGCAACCCGCAACAAGAAACACAGTCGACACAAGTAAAGGTGATTGGGCACTTGCTCCAAAATGCGATAATGCGACGGAGCAAGTACGACTTAGCATTCCCCCGTAAGGACGACGGAGTGTGGTACGCTTTATCTTACTATTTCCTTGTAGGCTGCACCATTGTTTGGCTTGATAATATTCACGCCCTTATTTTCCTTTGGCAGCTTCTTCCCAGTCATATCATAAATGGTTGAGCCTCCAGGCAGAGATGAGATCTTGGCGGCATTGATGTCGGTCAGGGTAGATTTCTTTTGGAACCGTATTTGGTTAGAACTACCAAGGGGCTGGATAATCAGCTCGGTTGGGGTAAGTGATACAATCTTAAATATTAAGGTGAAGTCGTCTGCCAAGCCAATATGTAGCTTGTCACCGTTAGTTATGGAGAAGTCGAGAATCCAAGTAGCATTATATTCGTCCGCGAGCTTTTCCTCATAATCACCGTCGCTTATAGCACCTTGCCACTGGCCATAGAAGACGCCAGATGCGTATCGTGTGTCGGTATTGCCACGGTATTGCCATCGCTTTCTTTGTAAGAATATATGTTATTGCCGAAGTATAATGTGTCTATTGAGACAAGATAGTTGTCCACCGGCAGCATTGCGGCTGAGCGTTCCCACTTTCCGACGAGGTTGGCCTCGTCAAAGGCTTGTGCCTGTAATGATAATGAGCTTACAAGCACGGCTACTAACATCAATAATAGTTTTTTCATAATTATGTGGCATTTAAAAATTTGAAGCATTACACAAATTGGTTCATCCGGAAATAGTGCTTGCGGATGATCCAGATACGCAGGAGCCAAAGGACGAAGAAGCCGTTGCTGGCAACCTCATAGACGGTGTCCCAGTAGTTGCCAAAGTCGAAGAACCACTTGATGAGCCACAGCACCAGATCGATGTTGAACAGCCAGTTCCACCAGCGCTCGCGGTCACCAAAGGTCAGCGTGAGCGTCTCTCCATCTGCAATGTGCACCTGCGCGGTGCTCTCGATGAACTTATAAGCCGAGCGGACGGTGATGGCATAATCGCCTTCCGGCAATGCCACGCGCACACTGTCGTTGCCTCGCATCAGTCCCAGCATTTGCCCATTGATCAGCAAATAGTGGGGTAGGGGAATCCACTGCTTCCTTTCTGGTTTAATCAACAATACAGAACTCATTATCGTCTCCATTCATCATTCAACAATCAACATCCAACATTCATCATTCTCAATACCATTCTTTGATGGTGAGATAGTTCTTGGCATACAATTCTGCTTGTCCGGGAGCCGTCTTCTTGATGAATCGTGCGGGAATGCCGCCCCAGATCTCGCCATCAGGAATCTTTGTGCCGCCGACGACAACAGCACCTGCTGCCACAATGCTACCCCGACCAACTTCCGCATGGTCGAGCACCACGGAATTCATGCCTATGAGCGCGCCGTCGTGGATCGTGGCAGCGTGAACAACAGCTCCGTGTCCCAGGCTGACGTCGTTGCCAAGAATAGCTGGTCCGCCCGCCGTCTGATGGATACATGCCAAGTCCTGTACATTGCAGCGGTCACCCATCACGATTTTGTCGACATCGGCGCGAAGCACGGCACCAAACCAAATGCTACAGTCATCGCCCATGGTGATGTCGCCTGCTAAAGTTGCATTGTCGGCGATCATACAACGTTCGCCCCACACAGGGCTCTTTCCTTTTACTGTGATCTTCAACATGGTCTTATTTCTTTTCTCCATGCAAAGATAATCATTTCCGCGGAATTATCGTTTCTTGAGTGCTATATATGATAAGGTGTGGTGATAGCCTCAAAAGGAGACAAAAAGCAGAAAAAGAAGGCTTCTGCAACGTTTCATAAAGTTCTTGTAACATATAAGAAACACACATGAACGAATAAACACTAACTTTGCGCAAAATTTCAACCTAATAATTATTATTAACTTAAAACTACCGCTAATGCAAAGTTTTAGAATGATGGAGAAGAAAGGGCTTGCCCTATTCTTGCTCAGCTTGAGTTCAGTGGCTGGTTTCGCACAATCCCAGATACGGGGAAATGTGAAAGACTCGAATGGTGAGCCGATCCTTGGCGCTACGATCAAGGTCAACGGCTCAAAGGTGGCCACGGTCACGGACTTGGACGGTAACTTCAGCGTGAATGCCAAGCCTGGTTCTACGATCACCATTTCCTATGTGGGCTTTGAGACACAGACCGTGACGGTCAAAGGCGCTAACCTCGCACCTATTGTATTAAAGGAGGACGACCGGACACTCAACGACGTGGTCGTCATCGGTTACGGTGTGCAGAAAAAGAGTGACCTGACCGGTGCTGTGGCTTCAGTGAGTGGCGACGCCATCAAAAACCTCTCTACGAGTGATGCCGGTGCAGCCCTGCAAGGTAAGGTCACAGGTGTGCAGATCATCAACAGTGGTGCGCCGGGCGCCGGTGCCGAGATCCGTGTGCGTGGCTACGGTTCCAATGGTAACAACGCTCCTCTGCTCATCGTTGATGGTTTGAAGGTCGACAACATCCAGTACCTCGACCCTTCGCTCATCCAGTCTGTGGAGGTGTTGAAGGATGCCGCTTCCGCTGCTATCTACGGTGCAGAGGCTGGTAACGGTGTGGTGCTGATCACTACTCGCAATGGATCCAACAGTGGTGGCACGGCCCATATCAGCTACTCGCTGAAGGCTGTCAACCAGAGTCTTGGAAAGAAAGCTGACCTCTTCGACGCTCCCGAGTATATCGCCTATCACAAGTATTTGGGCGACATCACCGACGCGCTCTTGGAGTCGAACAACTACAATGGCCAAAACACCAACTGGTATAAAGAGGTGTTCAACAACAGTTGGAGCGTAGAGCACAACGTCACCGTTGAGGGCGGCAACAACAAAGGCCACATCCTTGCAGCCTTGGGCATCCTCAACGACGATGGTATCGTCAAGGGCAAGAAGGATGTCTACAAGCGCTTCACCGCACAGCTCAATGCCGATTACAAGTTCTTCGACTGGTTCAACATCACCAGCAACACCTCTGTGGAGAAGTGGAGCACCAAGTCGCTGACCAACGGCTATCAGTCGTTCCTCAACTCTGTCGTCTCCATCGACCCGCTGACGCCTGCCTATATCACCAGTCTTGACGACATGCCCACCACCATGCGCACCAAGTGGGAATCGCCCGACCACGGCGGTGTGACCACGCCTCCCGGTTTTGATGAGGCCCATCCAGTTTGGTACGGTACATCGAAGTATATCGAGGAGGCCACAGCCAACCCGCTGGCTATGCGCGACCGCCAGAATGCCAGCAACAAAGGCATCAACGTACGCGGTACGTTCGCGGCCAACCTCATCCCGGTGAAGTGCCTCACCATCACCTCTCGTCTCGGTTATCAGATCACGCAGAGCAATACCCATAGCTATAACGGACCTTTCTGGCTCAACACGCTGTCGCAGAGTGACCAATACTCGATCTCGGCAGGTACCAACACCGGACTGTACTATCAGTGGGAGAACTTTGCCAACTTCACAAAGAGCTTCGGCAAGCACAATGTCAATGCGATGATCGGTATGTCGTTTACGAAGAACCGTACCGACAACTCGGCCCAAGGGGGATTGTCCGTGGCAGGCGGATGCCGCTGCCTAACCAAAGAACTTGATATGATAGCGTGCTAAAACTATTTTTTTTGCTTACCTTTGCGGTCATGGAACAAGAAAAGATAGACT
>Ga0256404_1001294_pt1 | contig 61826 bp, 40 predicted proteins | sample RumenRJG_01DNA_FD_185990 | JGI IMG/M metagenome (GOLD analysis project Ga0256404, IMG submission 185990) | Bovine rumen microbial communities from Lethbridge, Alberta, Canada - RJG_01 | ecosystem: Host-associated > Mammals > Digestive system > Stomach > Rumen | place: Canada: Alberta | collected...
GCGCCGGTCGCCATCAGGAATTGCAAGCAACTCCCATGCTGCCCCTCGACTTGCATGTGTTAAGCCTGTAGCTAGCGTTCATCCTGAGCCAGGATCAAACTCTCCGTTGTAAAATATCATTTGTGCCCCCGAATAACCGGAGACTGATCAAGCTTGTCCGTCCCAGGAAACTGTCCGTCATCAAGTTTCAAGCACCTTCAAATCATACGGCACATAATGCCGCATTGACGGTTCATCTTCTTCTACCCAAGCACCCCTGACAAGGGGCGCTCGCTTCTTGTACTACTTCTGTCTATGTAAATCTTTCAAAGAACTCCTTCTCTGCCGGCGCGCTGCTTTCAGCGCGAAAGCGGATGCAAAGGTACGGCTTTTTTCCGAACCGCCAAAACTTTTCATGCTTTTTTTTCACCGGAAGGCAATTTTTTCCGCTTTCATGACAAAAGGAGGAAGGAGGATGAGGAGGACACCTTATTATATATTATAGGAACAGCAGCAGACTGATTCATTCGGGGGTGCGAGGGTACGGGGGTGCGGGGGTACGAGATTACCTTTTTATCCAGATTTCAACTTCAAAGCTTCACGTCGCTGCAAGTGATTGATAATGGATTCGTCTTGTGTGAAGAGGCGGAGAATTGAAGAGAAGTGAGAAGTGAGAGGAGAAAAGAGTTGAGAAGGAAGGGAAGGAGAGGAAGACCAAATAAAAAGATCTCTGATTGGTGAAAGAAGTGAACAAGGGAAATGATCTCTTCATAGAACTGAGCAATAGAAAAACGTTGGTGGAAGGCAATAAAACGAAATGAAGGCCGTTAAACAGAAAAAGGCAAGGACATGAAAAGACTAATTATTATTGCGTGTTGTCTGTTGGCATTTGTGCCCATCAAGGCACAGTGGGGCTTTGGCATCAAAGGAGGAGTCGGTTCAACCACTCAGCAGATGGGTAATCATTGGGATACGAAGAACAAGTTGGGCCTACTGGCAGGAGGTCTTGTCACATACGGATTAGGTGACCATTTTGACTTGCAGGGTGAACTTTACTATGCGAATAGAGGGTTCAAGACAGACATCTGGCTTGATTTGAACGCATCCAAATCATCCGACTGGTATTTCACCTATCATTATCTCTGTATGCCGGTAATGCTCAAATACTTCCCGATGAAGAAGGGTTTCTATGCGGCAGTCGGTCCACATATAGCCTACTTGTTAGATTACAAGAACGACATCAAAGACTGGCCTGCTAACGAGCCACGCGAGAGATTAGATTGGGAATCAGGATGTAACCGTATTGACGTCGGTCTTTCGGCAAGCCTTGGGGTCATCCTGAATAACGGCATATTCGTTGATGCGCGTTACAATCTTGGGCTGACAGACGCCCTCAAGGATGGAGAATCCAAGAATAGAGGTTTTGAGTTGAGTGTAGGGTACTTTTTTTAAGAAGAGAGGAGAGAGGAGAGAGGAAAGAGGAAAGAGGAGAGATAAAATGAAGAAAGAGGAGAGATAAAATGAAGAAAGAGGAGAGATTATCCGAGTTTTGTCAGTAATCCCTTCTCCATTCTCACCAGTCCTTCTGCTAAGATTTTTCGTGGGCAGGCAATATTCACCCGGATGAACGCATGGTTCGTCTCTCCATACATTTCCCCATCATTCACCCATACCCGCTGTTGACGAAAGAGATCATCCGCGATTTCTCTTGAGGACACACCCAGCACCGCGCAATCCACCCATACCAGATAAGTTCCCTCCAACTGGATGACAGGGAACTGTGGCAAATGCTCTGAGAAAAAGTCGCGAAGGAAGCAGTAGTTCCCGTACAGGTACAAGTTCAGTTGTCTTAGCCATTCTGCCCCCTCATCAGTGTAGGCGGCCTCGGTAGCTATCACGCCAAAGGGGTTGACATCACAAACCTCATGCAGATTGATAGCCCTATTGATACGTTCGCGTCTTTTTGCATCCTTCACTATGATATTCGCGATTTGCAGTCCAGCAATGTTAAACGCTTTTGTCGGAGCCACACACATAGCACTATTCATCAAGAACTGCTCAGACAGAGAGGCAAAAGGAGTATATTCATGGTCAGGCATCACCAGTTCGCAATGGATCTCATCAGCGATTACATACACATCATGCTTGAGACAGATTTCCCCCATCTTCCTCAATTCCTCCTTTGTCCATACCCTTCCCGCTGGATTATGCGGGTTACAAAGAAGGAAAATCCTCACTCGCTCGTCACTGCATTTTTTCTCGAAGTCATCCCAGTCAACCGCATAGGTACCCTTTGTATAGATAAGCGGACTTTCCTCGATTATACAGCCCTGATTTCGTATGGACGAGAAAAAGCAATTATATACAGGTGTTTGTATCAGCACTTTGTCTCCAGGAAGAGTCAGTCCGCGGATGATGGCTGAGATAGCCGGTACAACCCCCGAGGTATAGATTATGTCGGCAGGATCCACCCCCTGCATACCATGTCGTTCTTTGAACCAGCGGATCACCGACCAGTAATAGCTGTCCGGCACATGCGTATAGCCAAACACCCCATGATCGACCCGTCTATGGAGAGCCTCGGTGATCTGTGGTAACACAGGAAAGTCCATATCAGCCACCCAAAGAGGGATCACATTCTCTTCAGCAGCCTCATCCCATTTTACACTATTGGTATGTCGTCGCGGGATGACCTGGTCAAAATCGTACTTCATAGTCTCAATGGTTATGGTTTGACAATGATCTTGCAGTCAGCAGGCTGTTTGACATGCTCGTCAATAGTGATGCTGCCCACAAAGTCGGCCACCACCCTACCCGTCCGTGGATTCTTGATATTCGTCACACCCCCTTGAATGGTTGCCTGCACATCAGAATCTTCGAACATCCGGTCACAGTCTGGGCCGAAGGTACAATCTTCAAGTACCAACTGTTCCACATAGCAGAGCGGTTGTTCTCCCGTGATATGGCAGCGCACCAGTTTCAGGTTCTTTGAATGCCACCCTAAATATTCCCCGTTCAGTTCGCTGTCATAAACGGTCACGTTCTCACACTCCCAGAACGAGTCTTTGGTTGTGATCTTAGCACGGTGCACCTCAACGTTCTTACAGTACTGGAAGATATATTTCGACTCACAGTCAAGGTTTTCCACATACACATTCTCACAGAACATAAAAGGATAGGTACCCTCCCGCAGGGTAACATTCTTTACCCGCAAGTTCTTGATGCGCCAGAATGTCTCGTCCGCATCCTTGAACTGGACATTCTCCAGTTCCACATTCTCCATCTCTCGGAACAGTTTAGGTGCATCGATGACTGTATCTTTCATCGTCATGTCCCTGCTATACCAGATAGCCGAGCGTGACCCCACTTCAAAATAGCAGTTAGTGATGACCGATCCATCCACATGCCACCAAGGATACTTTCCGATGAACCGGCATCCATCAGCTTCTATGTTTTTGCAGCATTTGATTCCTGATTCCCCCTCGGTGATCGTTACCTGTTCCAGTCGGGTATCATGAATGGCGAACAGCGGACGTTCACCACCGAATTGTTTGTTCTTTATTAATTCCATAAATTGATTTCAAGATACGAGGTAAGTCCCATTAGTGGTTCCTTCTCTTTTCGGTTGCAAAGATACAAAAGAAAAACGAGATAAAAGAAACAAAAAACGCGGTAATATGTCCCAATTTTCCATAATCATGCAAATAATAAGCACAAAAAATGTGAAAACCGATCTACTTTAAAATAGTTTTTATACTTTTGCATCAAATTAAGAAACAAAATCAAAAGAAATTAGTAAAAAATGGGTAAAACAAATGTAAAGCCTGCAGAGGGAAAGCTTGGAATCCTCGTCGTAGGCTGTGGTGCAGTTTCCACTACATTCATGACAGGTGTCTTGATGACCCGCAAGGGTTTGGCCAAGCCTGTCGGCTCCATGACACAGTATGACAAGATCCGTATCGGCAAAGGAGAAGACAAACAATACCTCCCCTATCGTGAGATAGTGCCGATGGCAGAACTGAGTGACATTGTCTTCGGCACTTGGGATGTCTATCCCCAAAACGCTTATCAAGCAGCCATGTATGCCGAAGTGTTGAAAGAGAAAGACATCGAGCCCGTACGTGATGAGCTGGAGAAGATCGTCCCGATGAAAGCCGCTTTTGACAAGAACTATGCAAAGCGCCTTGACGGTGACAACGTAAAAGACTGCAAGACACGTTGGGAGATGGTTGAAGCATTGCGTGAGGATATCCGCAATTTCAAGCAGTCAAATGGCTGCGCCCGCATCGTCGTACTTTGGGCAGCTTCTACAGAGATCTATGTTCCCGTGGAGGAGAGTGTCCACTATAAGCTCTCCGACTTAGAGGCAGCAATGAAAGCCGATGACAGGAAGCATATCGCTCCATCGATGTGCTATGCTTATGCCGCTCTCTCCGAGGGTGCACCGTTCATCATGGGAGCCCCCAACACCACCGTTGACATCCCCGCCATGTGGGAGTTGGCAGAGAAGACCAAGCTGCCCATTGCCGGTAAGGATTTCAAGACAGGTCAGACCTTGGTAAAGAGTGGTTTCGCTCCCATTATCGGCACCCGCTGTTTAGGCCTGAGCGGTTGGTTCTCAACCAACATCTTAGGTAACCGCGACGGTCTGGTTCTCGATGAGCCTGCCAACTTCCGTACGAAGGAAGTGTCGAAGCTCTCTACTTTAGAGACCATCCTGAAGCCTGAGATCCAGCCCGACCTCTATGGTCACGGAAACGATGAGGACACACAGTATTATCATAAGGTACGTATCAACTACTACCCGCCACGTAACGACAACAAGGAAGGATGGGACAACATCGACATCTTCGGTTGGATGGGCTATCCCATGCAGATAAAGATCAACTTCCTCTGTCGCGACAGTATCCTCGCCGCCCCGCTCTGCTTGGACCTTTGTCTGCTGAGTGATTTGGCAGCGCGCGCCGGTCGTTACGGCATCCAGCGTTTCCTGAGCTTCTTCCTGAAGAGTCCGATGCACGACTACACCCAAGGTGAAGAGGCTGTGAACCACCTCTATCAACAATATACCATGTTGAAGAACGCGATTCGCGAGATGGGTGGCTACGAGCCTGATGAGGAGATTGATTAATGAAACCTGACAAATACAGAAGCAAGACAGCAGTGAGAGCACTCCTCTCGCTGCTGTTTTTGACGTTAGTGATCCTGTTTGTCCTGGTGCTGCTCCCCCTGATACCCCCCACAGAGGAACAGCTCAGCAGCAGTACCGCTCTACTCGAATACGACACTTGCTATGAGATACACATCGACGGAAATCCTGTCTTCTTTCTGAGCGATTACGACAACTGGACCACCAGCAGGTTGTCAGTCAGTGAAGACGACATGCCCTACAACACACAAACGGTCACAGGGATCTGGACAAGGCGTACCTTCACCCCACTCTGCCATGGTCGTTTGTTGGCCAAGGGCACCGATCCCTCCCTATGGGAGCAGGAAGAGAACGTACAGATCCGCCAGACATTCAATCAGCAGCTGCCCGTACTACGACAGCGCATCCTCACCCTTCGCAAACGGATCGACGAATTGCACTATTTCCTTCGCGTTCATGATGTGTCAGATGAAGGCTACAATATTGTTGCCGACTATGAGACAGTAGCCAGGAAGGAGTTGACAGATGCCCAAGCAATCGTCGGTATCCTCTCCGACAGCACCCGTACAGACAAGATGCAGGTACGGCTCATCCAACGCTACACCCTCCTGCAAAACGATTCTTCCGGCAACTGGCATCGTATCCCCTGTCGTATCCTGGAGATGGATGCTACCAGACACACCTGTCTGATACAAAGCAGCAAACGGCAAAAGGCCACCCACTCACAGGCTGTCTATGACAACACACTGTCAGAAAGCTACCGTCTTCATGCCGACTCCATGCTGTTCTCCCAGCAGGACACGACCAATGCCACCGTTCCTTACAAAGAAGCCCATTATCAGGGAGAAACCAACCACCAGTGGATTCCACAAGGCCACGGCATCCTAAGCAGTCACGACGGACGGATCTATGACGGTATGTGGAACGATGGCAAGCGCAATGGATTCGGTATCCTGCTCAACTCCGACGGTGCCGTGCGCATCGGTGAATGGGCAGACGATGTCTATCAAGGTGAACGTCCCACCTATACCACCGAGCACATCTATGGCATCGATATCTCCCGCTACCAACACGACATTGGGAAGAAACACTATGCCATCGACTGGGGGAAGATTCGTATCACCCATTTAGGTTCAAAGAGCAAGAAAAGGATCAGCGGTGCCGTTGACTACCCCGTTAGCTTCTGTTATATCAAGAGTACCGAGGGTACGACCATCACCAATAAGTATTATGCCAACGACTATGTCGCTGCACGCAGGCACGGCATCCGCTGTGGTGCCTATCATTTTTTCTCCACCCGAACCAGCGGTATCCAGCAGGCACAACATTTCATCAAGAACACGCAGTTCAAGGAAGGCGACCTTCCTCCCGTGCTTGACGTAGAGCCCTCGGCAGCACTCATCAAGGAGATGGGAGGCACCGATGTCATGCTCAACCGTATTCAGGTATGGATGAAAGCCGTGGAAAAGCATACGGGTGTCAAGCCTATTCTCTATGTCAGTCAGAATTTCCTCAATAAATACTTATCCGAGGCCACCGATATCAAAGAGAATTACCAAGTGTGGATAGCCCGTTACGGAGAATATAAGCCAGACGTAAAACTGGCCATCTGGCAGTTGAGTCCAGACGGCCGTGTCAGTGGCATTCACGGTGAAGTCGATATCAATATCTTCAACGGTTACCGTGATCGCTTTGAGGAATTCCTCGAAAAAAACTGTATTACGAACTGAGAAGTGAGAGGTGAGAACTGAGAGGTATGATTACTTTCAAGAATTGGCTTTAGTGCTTGTTCCTGGGTGTAATCATACCTCTCAGTTCTCACTTCTCAGTTCTCACTTCTCAGTTCTCACTTCTCACCTATTCTTCCGGAGCCTGGTCAATCAGCTCCATGAACTCGTCGAGTTTCGGTGTGATGATGATCTGTGTGCGACGGTTGCGCTGCTTACCCACCTCGGTATTGTTACTTGCCAGCGGGTTATATTCGCCACGGCCCCCGGCGGTAAGACGTTTGGGATCCACGCCGTAGTTGTTCTGCAGATACTGCACAACACTTGAGGCGCGCAGACAGGAGAGGTCCCAGTTGTTACGGATATTCTCACGGGATATCGGCACATTGTCGGTATTTCCCTCCACCAGCACATCATAGTCCTTATAGTCCATGATAATCTTCGCGATCTTCGACAAGGTCTCTGCCGCACGGTCGTTGATCTCATACGACCCACTCTTGTAGAGCATGTTGTCGGCCAGTGAGATATACACCACACCCTTCAGCACCTGCACATCCACCTCTTTCAGTTCCTCCTTACTCAGCGAACGTGTCAGGTTGTTCGTCAGTACCATGTTCAGAGAGTCACTCTTGCTCTTCACCTCCACCAAATGACGGATATACTGATTCGACTCGTTGATCTGATCCACCAGTTTCTCGATGGAGATATTGTTCTGGTTTGCGTTCGTCAGGCTCTTATCGAGCGAGCGCTGCAGGGCGACGTATGCCTTTTTCTGCTGTGCCAACTGCTCCTCCAAGGAGGTCACACGGGCATTGGCGGCAGCCAGCTGCTCCTTTGTCACCTGGAAGCTTGTATTCAACTCCTTATTCTCATTCATCAGGTTCTGGTTGTCCAAGCGACAGTTTTCAAGATCTTTCTTACTGGCACAGCTGCTTACTAAGAGTACAGCAGTCATGGCCGAGATCGTTAAAATACTTTTTCTCATACTGTATTTCCTTTCTGTTTTGGTTAATAATCACATGATTCATTGGGAACAGACAGGGATATGCGTCTGTTTCACGATGCAATAATAATGCAAATTCATGAATTAGACTGTAAAAAGCGAATAAAGTTGCATTTGTTTATGGAAATTTAACGACATTTTCCATAACGAACGCCTCTACGCGCTGGTCGATATTCTTTCTGAGCGCGTCGCGATAGAACCAGATCTCCCGCGAGTGGTAGCATCCCTCGTTACCGATGAGGGGCAGCACGTGATCAGTACCCGTATAACCACTGACAAGCAAGAGGTTGGAGACAGGGTCGAGACTGACGGAAAGTGTGTCACGTGACTGCTGATCAAGGGGGATGAAAGGCGACGGCTCCGTGATGAGCGTGGCCGGCTCGTCGTCGGTTTGCCAATTCACCGGATTGATGGCAGCAGCACTACGTGGGAACAGACTACAGGAAGGGGATCGCACGGAGTTGTAGCAGATGGTGACACCCGTATCATCCGCCCGCCGTGCCGGTCTGATCCTTTTTCCTCCATCTGCATCCATCACCTCCTGAGGTATGGACCATCCGATGATATAGGCCGCCACCATACGGTGATACGTGGCATCGTCCATCTCTTTGAGCAACTGGAGGGCGATCATAGCACCCTGACTGAACCCTGCCAGGACGAAAGGTCGCCCATGGTTCTCATGACTCAGATAATAGGCAAAGGCCCGTCGCACATCACCCATGGCCAAAGGCAGTCTTGCAGTTGTCATACTGTCGTTGGTAAACGACTGCAACGAACATTGTCGGTAGTAAGGGGCATAATAGTTCATGCGCCCGCTGAGCAGTGCATCTACGCCCTTGATTTCTCCCAGCATGGGTTTACGCAGACTGTCGGCATACGTATTGGCGTAATGACATGTTGTGCCGTCGCCCCACGGGTAGTCGCCCGTTTCCGTAGAAAGGATGTAGAAGACATCCGCCACACCCTGCCGCCATGTCTTGTACCACTGTGTGGTATCACCATAGTCGGGAGCCTGCGGTATCGGCTCTGCCAGCGTCGAATACCGGGGCACAACATGATGGGTGGCACATGAGACAAACAAGCACGCACCACCTACGAAGGCACCGAATGCCGATAGCCAGGATCTACGGTTCTTCATGTCGGACAATCTATTCCTTTTGCTTTGTCAGCTGTCTCACCGGGAAGGTGAAATAAGTATCGGGGAAGGGTTCGTCCTTCAATGTGAAGTGCCACCATTCCGTGTCGAGGGCCTTGAAGCCATGAGCGAGCATAGCCTTGCGAAGAATCATACGGTTAGCGAACTGCTCTGCCGTGATGCTTCGGTGAGCCGGACTTTTGCTGTTGTCGCCCGTATATTCCCCCGTTTCCGGGTTCCCACAGAAATCCGGATGACTCTCCGGACCGAACCAATCGAAGGTGCCACCCATGTCAACCTCCTTCTCCGTGTTCATGTCGAAAAGTGTGAGATCCACGGTACTGCCACGGGTATGACCGCTTCGTTCGTAGATATACTCCTGTTCGAAGAGCACGCTCTTGTCAAGGTCGGGATAGAAATAAGGCTTCATCTCGGTGGCGGAGAGATCGGCAGCCCAGCGCACAAAATGGTCCACGCCCTTCTGCGGACGGTAAGCATCATAGATTTTCAAGCGGTAGCCCTTACTGCGCACATCGTCACTCACGGCCCTCAAAGCCTCGGCAGCCTGCTTTGTGAGCAGGGCGGTTGGCTCCATGTATCCATCAATACGTTCACCCACAAAGTTATACGTACCGAAATAGCGTATCTCCAGGATGGCATCGGGCACGGCATCGGTGAGGGTGACGAACTGACTGCTGTCGTCCGTGGCACTGGTAACCTCGATGTCGTCTGAGTCAGAGCAACAGGTAATCACGCAAGCACAGCCCACCAACAGCAAGACGGCGACAGACAGCCAAAAACTTGTCTTTCTCTTCATTGCTTTATCTTGAAATTATAATTTACCAATCATCATTATCATTGCCCACAAGTCCGTTCTTCAACGCTTCCTCCACCTTGTCGATGATGGCATTCGAATAGGCATGGGTCATCACAAGAGCCTTGGCACAGGTGCGTTTCTGCGGGTCTTTCTGTACAAAAGGATAGTGCCGGGCAATCTCCCACTGCTCATCATAGAGATTGGCATTGGTCTTGTCGTCCATTTTCCGTTTCGAGTCACCATAGGTGCGCTGGTCTTTATCGGGCATGCTGAGCCATCCCCCACTGATATCGGCCATGATGTCGTAGTTCTGCACCGTGTAGGTGACACGCACCCGTTCATCCTTGATATCGAGACGGATCACAGGAGTGATACTGACAGAATACTTGTTCAGCGTGCCGGTATGCTGCACGATATTGGGAATAGTAGAAGAGATGATGATGCATCCGGCTTCCTTGTCGTTCAGCGTAATGGCATCACGGTTCTTGAAGGTGGCGGTAACCCAGTAGTTCAAGGCCAGATACAGCTGTTGCTTTGTCTTCCCCGGTGCCTGTACGATTTCCTGATAAGTAAGACTCTCGTTTTTGTCGAGCGTCAATCCTTGAGCTAAGTTCATGGCAGCATCGAGCCATTTCTCACCATAACGTTCCTTGGCGTATTTCTCTAAGTCGGCAGCTTTCATCACCTGCGCCTGTACGCCCAGCGTTGCCAATATCACGGCAATCGCTACTAAAAACATCCTTTTTCTCATATCCTAATTATACATTAATATAGATGCAAAGATACAACTTTTCCCTGAATAATAATCGCCATCATCAAGAAAAATATGAAATATGTTTTCATTTAGCGAACTGCTTCTTGTGAATAATATTGACAAACCATCCTCTGAGAATGGCTTCGGCGCAAAAAAGCAGACAGTCGGTCGTAATGACGCAATTCTGACAAGGTTTGCTAAGATACTGATATTAAGCACCTTAGCTCAAAAAGTCCGTTTTCGGCTAACAAAAACACCGTTTTTACAGTCCGAAAACACTGTTTTTAGGGGTCAAAAATGCCGTTTTCGTGGGATGGAACGTCATCTACGGGTTGTTCCCATCGGTGTTTTCACCTGTTCCGCCGTCACCTATCAGGGGTAAGTGACGGCGGAACGAGTCGTAGATGACGGTGGAAAGCATGCAAGTAACGTCTGGAACAACCCCAAGTAAAGGCTACTTTGGTGCAAAACAGACTCTAATTTGAATGCAAACAGACTCTACTTTGAACGCAAACAGACTCTACTTTGAGCATAAACAGACTCTACTTGCTGAAAAACAACCATTTTGCGGCCATCAACCATCCCCATCAATACGCTGAAAAGATTTTAGGGCACCTCTCCAAGGAGGAAAATTTTGTCAGTTATCCTGACAAACCAGCAGAGAAAAATAGTATAAAAAATTGACAATTTGGATTTTTGTATTCTTAGCTTTGCCTGCTCAATTTGGGAGAATGGAAGAGCGAGGGGGTGGGCGAAACTTGAAATTAATCATTCTTTTCCTTGTGGTTTTCCCTAAAAAGCACTAACTTTGCACCAAGGATTAAAATATAACAAGGTATAGCAATGATTCTTTTCTTTAAGACTCCATCACAAAGTGTGATAGCAACCGAGGTTGATCATCAGTTAGATCAACAGGAAATCAATGAGTTATGTTGGCTTTATGGCGATGCGACCCTGCTTGAAGACAGTGAGCAGAAGGGATTCTTCATAGGTCCCCGTCGCGAGATGATCACCCCATGGAGCACCAATGCCGTGGAGATCACGCAGAACATGGGACTGAGAGGCATATCCCGCATTGAGGAATATTTTCCAGTTGACAATTCACAGTTGACAGCTGACAATGAAGTTCCAGAAGAACTTTACGACTCCATGCTCCAGCGTATCTATAAGAAACTGGACCAGGATATCTTCACCGTGAACATTGCCCCCCAGCCTATCAAGCACGTGGAGAACTTAGAGGAATACAACGAGGCAGAAGGACTGGCACTGAGTCCGGAGGAAATCGAATACCTGCATAAGATCGAGAAGGAGCTGAACCGTCCGCTCACCGACAGCGAGATCTTTGGCTTCGCACAGATCAACTCCGAGCACTGCCGTCATAAGATCTTCGGTGGCACCTTCATCATCGACGGTGAGGAGAAAGAGTCGAGCCTCTTTGCCATGATCAAGAAGACCACTGCAGAGAACCCGCATAAGATTCTGTCAGCCTACAAAGACAATGTAGCCTTCTCGGAAGGTCCTGTCGTGGAACAGTTCGCTCCCGCCGATCAGAGCACAGCCGACTGGTTCCGTGTGAAGGATATCGAGAGCGTGATCTCCCTGAAGGCAGAAACCCATAACTTCCCCACCACCGTAGAGCCCTTCAACGGTGCATCCACAGGAACAGGCGGTGAGATCCGCGACCGTATGGGAGGTGGTGTAGGTTCCTGGCCTATTGCCGGAACAGCCGTCTATATGACAGCGTATCCTCGCGTAGAAGATGACGAGCGTGACTGGGAAAATATCCTGCCTGTTCGTCAGTGGCTGTACCAGACTCCCGAGCAGATATTGATCAAGGCATCAAACGGAGCCTCCGACTTCGGTAACAAGTTCGGACAGCCATTGATCTGTGGTTCTGTGCTGACCTTCGAGCACCAGGAGAAGAACGATACCAAGTACGCCTATGACAAAGTCATCATGTTGGCAGGTGGTGTGGGCTATGGCACCAAACGCGACTGTCTGAAGAAAGAACCGCAGAAAGGAAACAAAGTGGTGGTTGTCGGTGGTGACAACTACCGTATCGGACTCGGTGGCGGTAGTGTCTCCTCGGTAGATACCGGTCGTTATAGCAATGGCATCGAGCTGAATGCCGTACAGCGTGCGAATCCCGAGATGCAGAAACGTGCCTATAACCTGGTGCGTGCCTTGGTGGAGGAAGACAACAATCCCGTGGTGAGCATCCACGACCATGGTAGTGCAGGACACTTGAACTGTCTCTCCGAGTTGGTCGAGGAGTGTGGCGGTAGGATCGACATGACCAAGCTGCCTATCGGTGACAAGACGCTCTCCGCCAAGGAGATCATCGCCAATGAGAGTCAGGAGCGCATGGGACTGCTCATCGACGAACAGCATATCGATCATGTGCGCCGCATCGCTGAGCGTGAACGTGCTCCATTGTATGTGGTGGGTGAGACCACAGGGGATGCCCACTTCTCGTTCGTTCAGGGCGACGGGGTCAAACCGTTCGATCTGGATGTGGCACAGATGTTCGGGCACTCTCCGAAGACCATCATGCGCGACAACACCGTGGAGCATCACTACGCCCCGGTTGACTATGCCGGGAAAGACGGGAAGTCGAGTATCTCGTCCGACCAGCTCAATGAATATGTGGAGCGGGTGCTTCAGTTGGAAGCTGTGGCCTGTAAAGACTGGCTCACCAACAAAGTGGACCGTTCCGTGACAGGAAAGATTGCCCGTCAGCAATGCCAGGGTGAGATCCAGCTGCCACTCTCCGATTGCGGTGTGGTGGCCTTAGACTATCGTGGGAAGAAAGGCATCGCCACGGCATTAGGTCATGCCCCCCAAGCCGGTCTTGCCTCTCCCGAAGCAGGCAGTGTGCTCTCTGTTGCCGAGTCGTTGACAAATATCGTATGGGCACCGTTAGAAGACGGACTGCAGAGCATCTCCCTGAGTGCCAACTGGATGTGGCCCTGTCGTTCGCAGGAAGGCGAGGATGCCCGTCTCTATGCTGCGGTGAAGGCATTGAGCGACTTCTGCTGCGACATCCATGTGAATGTCCCGACAGGAAAAGACTCCCTGTCGTTGAGTCAGCAGTATCCCAATGGCGAGAAGATTATCTCTCCGGGAACCGTGATCGTGAGTGCCGGCGGTGAGGTGAGCGATGTGAAGAAGGTGGTATCCCCCGTATTGGTGAACGATAAGAACTCCAGTATTTACTATATCGACTTCTCGTTCGATGATCAGCATCTGGGAGGTAGTGCCTTTGCACAGAGTCTCGGAAAGGTTGGCGACGATGTGCCTACAGTCAAAGACCCCGACTATTTCGTGGATTGCTTCAATGCTGTACAAGAACTGATCAAGAGGGGATGGGTGATGGCAGGTCATGACATCTCTGCTGGTGGATTGATCACCACCCTTTTGGAAATGTGCTTCGCCAATACCCAGGGCGGTATGCATATCAACCTGCACGACATAGCCGGAGACGATATCGTGAAGATGCTGTTTGCCGAGAATCCCGGTGTCATCATCCAGGTGTCGGATCAGCATAAGTTCGACCTGAAAGAGTATCTGGAAGATATGGGCGTCGGCTTTGCCAAGATCGGCTACTCCGTTCCCGACAAGCGCACACTGGTCATCAAGAAAGGCGATTGGGAACAGAGCTTCGACATCGATGCCCTGCGTGATGTATGGTACAAGACATCCTATCTCCTTGACCGTAAGCAGAGTTTCAACGGAAAGGCTGCCGAACGTTACGAGAACTACAAGAAGCAACCGATCGAGATGAAGTTCCCGAAAGGTTTCACAGGAAAGCTTTCACAATACAGACTCAATCCACGTCACGATGCAAGTGCCAACGCCCCCAAGGCTGCCATCATCCGTGAGAAAGGAACCAACGGTGAGCGCGAAATGGCATATTGCCTCTATCTCGCCGGATTCGATGTAAAGGATGTGATGATGACCGATCTGATCAGCGGTCGTGAGACCTTAGAGGAGATCCAGATGATTGTATTCTGCGGTGGCTTCTCTAACAGCGACGTCCTCGGATCGGCAAAGGGATGGGCCGGTGCCTTCCTGTTCAACCCGAAAGCCAAGGAGGCTCTCGACAAATTCTATGCCCGTAAGGACACACTGTCGCTGGGTATCTGCAACGGATGTCAGCTGATGGTGGAACTGGGGTTAACGGGTGCCAAAGGCGCCAAGATGCTCCATAACGACTCCCATAAGTTTGAGAGCGAGTTTATCTCTCTACAAATTCCACAGAACAACAGTGTGATGTTCGGCAGTCTGAGCGGTTCGAAACTCGGTCTGTGGGTGGCTCACGGAGAAGGGAAGTTCCATCTGCCTGAGGCCGAGAGCAGCTACAACATCATTGCCAAGTACAACTATGCGGGCTATCCAGCCAACCCGAACGGTTCTGACTATAACGTGGCAGGAATCTGCTCGGACGACGGTCGTCATCTCTGTATGATGCCTCACTTAGAGCGTGCCGTCTTTCCCTGGCAGAACGCATGGTATCCGGCCAACCGTCGCAATGACGAGGTAACCCCGTGGATCGAAGCGTTTGTCAATGCACGTAAGTGGGTGGAAGAGCATCAGAGATGAGAGATGAGATGAATATCTTAGCGGATCTTTTCAAGACATTCTTTAAGATTGGCATGGTCACCTTCGGCGGTGGCTATGCCATGATTCCTATTATCCAAAGGGAAGTGGTAGATAAACATCATTGGACCTCCGAGAAGGAACTTCTCGATCTCATCGCCATCGCACAAAGCTGTCCTGGTGTCTTCGCCATCAACATCAGCATCTTCATCGGATACAAACTGCTGAAAGTGAAAGGAGCGCTCTGCACAGCCTTGGCCACAGCCCTCCCTTCGTTCATCATCATCCTGCTGATCGCCATGTTCTTCCATCAGTTTGAAGACAACAAGGTGGTGGCAGCGATATTCCGGGGCATCCGTCCTGCAGTGGTGGCACTCATCGCCGTTCCTACCTTCAACCTGGCAAAGAGCGCGAAGATCAATCTGGCAAACTGCTGGATTCCCATTGCCTGTGCCTTGGCCATCTGGGCTTTAGGCGTTTCGCCCATCCTCATTATCCTGATTGCCGGCTTAGGCGGTTATGTGTATGGGAAATATGTTCAACCAACAGAATAAGAACGTGTACGGCTATGATCTACCTATATTTGTTTATCACTTTCTTTGAGATCGGACTCTTCGGGTTCGGTGGAGGCTATGGCATGTTGTCACTGATACAGAACGAGGTGGTGTATCACTGGCACTGGATGAATACTGCACAGTTCACGGATATTGTCGCTATCAGTCAGATGACTCCCGGTCCTGTAGGCATCAACAGTGCCACATACTGCGGTTACACAGCCGTCGCCAATGCAGGATATAGCATGCCTATGGCCGTTCTGGGCAGTGCCACTGCCACTTTCGCCCTTGTTCTGCCATCACTGATTTTGATGATCATCATCAGTAAGATGTTCATGAAATACATGAACACCCCACTGGTGAAAAGTATCTTCACGGGATTACGTCCTGCCGTGGTAGGATTATTAGCGGCTGCCACGCTGATGCTGATGACACCCGAGAACTTCTCAACCCCTTCCATTAATCCTTGGCAGTTCTGGATCAGCTGCTTCCTGTTCGTGGCAACCTTCGTTGGCACCAAGTTCTTTAAGATCAATCCCATTAGGATGATTGCCTATAGTGCCTTCGCCGGACTAATCCTTCTTTACTGACGGACTTATTCCTCCCAACGGAAGACAGCCCCATTCCTTCGAGCAGGATCGGCTCCCTTATAGTCCATGGAGTAAGGACTGCCCGTGGTGGGACTCTTGCCAATATAAAGATGGGTACGCATCGACATCAGCATGAACTCCTTGTTCAGATAGTCCTGCCACATAAATACTTCGGCTTTAGATGCATCAGTGGTGAGGCGGACATCACCTGCCAGTCCGAAGCCTGACACAAAGACATAACGGCCATCCTCACATTGCAGTGACACCTTCCCCTGCCCCTGATCAATCAAGCGGAATCGGGTGAGCTTACTGTGGTCTTCTGCCTCTGTATCATAAAGGAGCCCATGCTCCAAGGCAACCATCGGCTTCCCCGTGGCAAGATTGATGATACGGAACGTCTTGTTGTAAGGGATATTACCACTGCGGTCGGCCATCGGTTCCTCAACAGTGAAGTTATCGAACTCAGCGTAGCCGCCTTGCTTGCCCTTGCGATTGTAGGCGAAGAGCGCATGGCGTGAGCCTTGGAAGGTGATGAGCTGATACGACAGGGGCATCTCGCGTCCCAGCGGGCGGTAATGCTCGCCGTTCAGCGAGTACTCATAGTGGGCTTTGTCGTTGTCGAAGTCGCCTACCATACGGAGCCATACCTTCTGCAATGGTGCGTCGCAGGAGGCGATGCCCAGAGTGACGGTGTCGTTGGTAGCTTGCTCAAAGCAGCGTAGGAGCAAGCCATAGTGACCTTGCTCGACGCCAATCCAAGAGCAGGGCACGTTGATATTGCCCAGTCCGGCAACGTCACCTTCCTTCATGCCCCCGACATACAGTTCGACAGTGGCAATACTCTTCGGACCGATGACTCGCTGGGTCAGTGTATTACGAGCCCACATCAGTTGCTCGGCAGGCATCGACTGCAAACGCAGTCTGCCTTTTGTCAGACTCCATTTCTTATCATCTGGGGTGTGGTTCCACTGCCAGACCCTACCCAAAGTCTTTCCATTGAAATCTTCGTTGCGCTGATAGGGAGCATGGGGAGCTGTTTGTTGCTGTGTTACGGCAACAGACGGGACATTAGGCTTCAACCAAGTACGTGGTGCACGACCGAGGTTACCCTCCAAGCCGAGCATAGGCCAACCATCCTTCCATGTGATGGGAGCAAGGGTGACCGTTCTGCCTATGCTATGGAAGTCCATCATCAGCAATGCCCACCACTGACCGCTCTGATCCTGTACGATACCTCCCTGATGAATGTTCGTACATGCCGTAGCATCCTTGTCCACCTCAGGGATACCGAACTTTGTCCCATCCTGTCCGATGCGATATTTCTCGTCCTTGGGCATCTGAGTCAATGATGCGGCATGATAGCCGAAGGTCTCATCTGCAGTAATGGTAATCGTCTCGTAAGGTCCCCATATACTCTTGGAACGGGAGCATAGCGTACGACCGTTCGGTCGGTAGTCGGTGGAAATCAAGTAGTACATGCCGTTGATCTTATACATGTGATGACCTTCACCCACAGCATTGCCTTCGGGAATAATAGTACGTTCCGTCTCCTCTATCGGACCACTCATATCTGGTTTCAGCTCCGTACATTTCACCTCCCCATAGCCGTGGATGGCATAGATCTTACCATCATCATCGAACAGCACACTCAGGTCGTAGATACGTCCTTGCATGTTATGATGCTTCCAGGGTCCACGAATATCCTTGGAGGTATAACACTGCAACCCCTTACCATTGACATTCGAATAGACGTAGAACTGTCCGTTGGCATAACGGATGCAAGGAGCCCAAATACCCTGACCGTAGATCTCTTGATGGTTCTTTAACGAGAAGGCATCATCATCGAAATCGAAGCGATCGAAACAATAGCTGATATTCTCCCAGTTAACGAGATCCTTCGAATGAAGGATGACCAATCCCGGAACGGTATGCATGGTGGTGCCTGCAAGATAGTAGTCATCCCCCACCCTGAGAATATCGGGATCGGAAAACTCATCATAAAAGAGAGGATTCGTAAAGGTACCGTTTCCGTTATCGGCTGTCCATGAAGTCTGAGCGGATGTCACTATCGGGAGCACCGTCAGTAGTAGCATAAGTAGTTGTTTCATTGTTTGTCGTTATTTTATGCTACAAAGGTACGGATTAGTGATCAATAAACCAAATGTTTTTTGGTTTTTCCGAACAAGACATCTTAGAGTTTCACCTCTGGCACCACCTGTCCGTCAAGCATACTGATAATACGCTGGGCAAAACCCGCATCACGCTCCGAGTGTGTCACCATCAGGACGGTGGTGCCCTCCTGGTTCAGTTGCGTGAGCAGTTGCATCACCTCCAGTCCGTTCTTCGAATCGAGGTTACCCGTGGGCTCGTCGGCAAGGATCAGTTTGGGGTTCATCACCACGGCGCGGGCGATGGCCACACGCTGCTGCTGTCCACCTGAGAGTTGCTGGGGGAAGTGGTGTGCGCGATGACTGATAGCCATGCGGCGCAGCACCTCTTCCACGCGCTGGCGGCGTTCCTTCTTAGGAACCCCCAGATAGGTTAATGGCAACTCAACATTCTCTTCCACGTTCAGCTCGTCAATTAGGTTGAAACTCTGGAACACAAAGCCTATCTGCCCTTTGCGTACCTTCGTGCGCTGGCTCTCCTTGAGCGAACCTACATCCTGCCCATCCAACAGGTATGTTCCACTGGTGGGGTTGTCAAGCAAGCCCAATATATTTAATAAGGTGGACTTACCACAGCCCGACGGTCCCATGATGGCCACGAACTCACCTTTGTTCACTTCGAGCGACACACCGCCCAGTGCTACGGTCTCCACCTCTTCCGTGCGGAAAACCTTCTGGATGTTTTCTAACTTAATCATCATATACGTTTTATTAATGTTATTATTCTGTCTTGAGATAATTCACGGGATTGCTGGTTGCCACGCGATAGGTCTGGAGCAGCACGATGGCGGCAATGATGAGCAGCTCGAACAGCGCACAGGCAGCGAAGACGAGCCATGAGAACTGCACTTTCTCGGCAAACTGCTCCATCAGCATGTCACTAAAGTACCAGCCCAAGGCGACACCGACGATGATAGACGGAATGGCTATCAAGGCTATACTGCGCAGGAAGAGTCCTTGCAGTTCTCCGACGCCAGCTCCCATCACCTTTCGGATGGCCAGTTCGCGCGAACGGCGCTGCACCTCGTCGCGCACATAGCCGATGAGTCCGATGAGCGTGATGAGCAGCGAGGCGAGGCAGCCTATTACTATCAGGTCGCGGGTCTGGCGGGTCTGCATGTAGTGCTCGACCAGTTCGTCGCGGTATCGCTTTACGCTGAGTTCGTCATCGGGATAGAGCCGGTCACACACCTGCTGCACGGCCAGGATGTTTTCTGGTGTCAGCGCATTGAACTTTATTAGGATATAGTTTCCATAGATATTGCCATTGATCATCATGGCAGGTCGCTCCTCAGCACCGATGAGCGTGCCAACAGTAAAGTTCTTAACCACGGCGCGGATGGTCAGTGGCAGGCGGTCGCCGAACTCTGTGCTCACGATGGTCTGGCCCACGACGTCGCTCCAACCCGTATGTTGCTTCAGCATCTCGGCAAAGCGCTCATCGACGATGGCATCAGGTTCCCAGCCCGGATGCTCGAGGCGCTCAGGCACCGTGCCTTGCACCACCGTCAGCCCCATCGTTTCGACGACGCTCGACTCTGCCCAGTAGAGGCAGGAGAAGTTGAAGAACTGCTCCGCATTGCCAGGCAGCATCACGTTGTTGCCGCTCTGCTTGTTCACCCACAGCGAATAGGCCGTACTGGTACACTCCACGCATGGCAGTTTCTCTATCTCGCGGGCCAGGACATAGGTGGAGTCCGACGAGGTAGTGAGTCCTATGTAAGCCACGTTCGCGTAGTCGTAGCCCATGTCCTTGTTGAGCATGTAGTCGTACTGGCGGTAGATTGTGGCGAGGACGCAGAGCAGCATCATGGAGAGCACGAACTGAAAAGCCAGCAGCGACAGTTTCCATACACGTTTGCTCTCTGAAAACAACCGGTAGGCATAGACTGTTGAGATGCGAGAATAGATATATCCTGGCAGCAGACCGCAACAAACGAGTACGATGAGGCAAACCACCACAAGCACCCAAAAGGTCTGGACAGAGAAGAGAGTCTTGATGCTCACACCCAAAAGGTCACGTATCCAATCCTGTCCTACTATAAGTAACAATACCATGATGAGCAATGACAACACCAGATGAATGGCAGCCTCTTTCAGTGTCGTTAAATAGAACTCCCGACGAGGTGCACCCAACACTTTACGGATTGCTACCAGACGGGCTTTGCCCACCAGCAGACTAATCACCACCAAAATATAGTTCATTACTGCCGTGAACAGCATCACGAAAGCCACAACCGAAAGAATGGTGCAAGTGGTCTTCACCGACTTAACTTTCATCCTGTTTCCAATGACTGAGTTGAAGCGGAATCCGAAATCCTCGATACCTGCTTCCTTCACCTGATCCCAGGGGATCTGCTCCTTCAGCATGGTGTCCATTTCTTTTTCCACCTTCTTCATATCAGCATCAGAACGCAACTTCACGTATGAATTATAGCGGTCGTTGCCCATCAGGTTGGCAGTACCGTCGTAGGAGAAACTGCCGATGGAAGGCATCGACATCACAATATCGAGTTCGTTGAAGGTAGAGTTCTCATCATAATTCTCAAAAATTCCACCGATTGTCATCGGTTTGGTGGGTGCCGCCATGTAACAGAAAGTCTTTCCTACAACATTTCCACCCAGTTTGTCACTCAACCGCTTACTGATCAGACACTGCCCTGCTGTGCTCAGGATCTTTTTGACATCACCCTGTAGAATCTCCGTGCCAAAGATGTCGAAGAAGCAGGAATCGACGAAGAGGGAATGTTCGAAAGCATAGCGCTCACCATTCTCCAAGATGAGTTTCTCGTTGGTAAACTGATAGGTGTAGCGGGTGCCCACTTCAATCTCCGGGATATAACGACACAGCGCAGTTACAGCTCCACCAGGTGTTTTGTTAAATTCATTGGAACCTTCGCCCTTTTTCTTGAAATACTCAGCCACTTCATATACATGTTCCTTATCCACAATGCAGCGGTCGTAGTTACGTTCCAGCTGCACCTTGGCTATCAGCACCAGTCCTACGGTCAGTCCGATGACTAATGAGAAAATCTTGATGAAGGCTCCTTGTCCTCTATAATTACTCTTCATATCGTTGTTTTACTCTGTTTTGATGTTGTTGATAGGATTCTCAGTAGCAGCGCGCCAGCTTTGCAAAGCGGCTGTCAGCAGATTGACGGCAAGCACGATGACCAGAGAGAGCAGCAATGGCAAGAATCCCATCCGGATGGTAAGGCCTGAGATGCTGCTCACCATCGGAGCCAGCCAATAGGAAAGCGGAATGGCAATGACCATAGCGAGGAGCGACTGGACGACAACCGTGAGGAGCAGGCGTAGGGTGATGCTGCTGATTTCTGCCCCAAAGACGCGGCGGATGGCAATCTCACGACGACGCTGACTGATGAAATAGCTGTTCATCGCCATCAAGCCGAGCACGGCAATCAGCAGGGCAACGGCTGTAAAGACCATCAGCACGCTGAGGAACCGCTTGTAGTCCTTGTACCAATCCTCGTGACTCTGAGCAAGTGAGTGGACATCGCCTGCCTCTTGACCCGTGATTGCGCTGATTTGCCGCTTGATGGCATCTTCCACTTTCTGGCGCATTCCCGCTGAAGCGCCTACCCGTTGCCTTTCACCATGATATTTCACAAGTGCCAGACGGGGCTTTCCGTACCTTTTGCTCGCGTAGCTGTCAGTACTGTCGCGGAATTCGTTTTCACGTATGATAATAAAAGGTGTAGGATGCTCCTCCTCGCGCATCACGTTCTGATAGACCATATCCGGATAGACGGCAGCAATTTCAAAATTCACCTTTCCATCGGCAGTTACAATTTTCCTTTCGTCGTCCTTCTTGCCGAACTGTCGCAGCAGTTGGTGGTTCACCCCCATGCCATTATCGGCGTAGATTCTGTCAGGGTGGATGTTCAGGATATTGAAGAAACAACTGTCGCCCATCAATAGCCGCATGCTCACCACCGTTCCGTCATCGGCAGAAACCGTCTGGTTCTCCATGCCCTCTAAAGGCGTGCCATAGCCGAAGCCGACGGCCTCCACTTCCGGCAGCGCCAGCAGTTTGCTGCGGAACGCTTGCCGCTGACTCTCGCTGAAGCCGGCAACATCCCAGGTCATGAGGATATTTTCGATGTCGTAGCCCAGCGGGCGGTTCATGAGTTCACGGATGCTGCTGCCCAACAATAGCGTGACGGTCAGCATGACAATAGCAAAGACGGTCTGAATCACCATCAGCACGTGGCTCCAGCGCTGACGGACACGACGGCGGAAGGTGCCGCGCACGATGTCGATAGGCTGGTAGCCGCTGAGTATCGTGGCAGGCACGAAACCTGCCAATGAGCCAACGAGGATGACGCCCGCCACGAAGGCAACGATAGTGCCAAAGCCCGTATCCTTCAGCAAATCCAGCGGACAGTTGGCCATCTCCATCGCCTTGTCCTGAAGGACGAGTGCTATCACATAGCCAACGACAAAGGCAATGGCAGTAAAGAGAATGCTCTCACCCATCAGCTTGCCAAAGACCTGTAGGCGCGAGAGGCCCAACAACCGCCGGGTGGCCATCTCCTTCGACCGCTCGGTGGTGAGCGACACGCTCAGGTTCACGTAGTTGAAGATGGCAAACACCAGCACCAGTAGGGCAACAACTACATAGAGGTGTGCCATCTCCCGACTACCGTGATTGATGTCTTCCTGACCTAACGAACACTCCATCGCATCATAGTAAATGGTGGAGAACGGGGTGAGCGTCAGTTCCTTTGCCGCCTCCATCTGATAAATCCAGAAGAAGCTCTTCAGATAGTTGATCATGTCGCCAGTTTTGCTTCGCAGGTCGCAGCCCTCGCGCTGCATCAAAAAGAGCACGCAACACGACGCGTTGTTCATCTGCTCGCTCCAGGCCGAATAGTGGAAGTGGCGCAGGTTCTCTACGTTGAACACACATTCATAGCCGTCGGGAATGATGCTTCGGTCAAAGTCGTCCATGATACCGCTGACGGTGTAGGTGATATGACCTTTCCCGTCGTTCGCGTCGCCTAACTCCATTTCGTCATCGCCCAGCACCATCTCCTTGCCGATAGGACTCTCGTCGGGCCAATAGCGCTGTGCGAACGACTTGCTCACCACAATCTGATTGGGCGCACTGAGCACCTTCCGGCGGTCGCCCGTCAGCAGGCGGTAGTCGAAGAACGTGAAGAAGTTCTTTCCCGTCACCAGCACCTTTGTTTCAGCCTTCTGCCCATTGATGCTGAACGTCATGCCGTAGCCAGCCATCGAGCACCAGTCTTCCACCTCAGGGAAACGCTCTTTCAGCCGCTCGCCCACACGGAAGTTCGACATCATGCACATCTCGTTGCCTACGACGAACGTGCGGTCTGCGCGCGTCTGGTAGTTCTCTACCGTCGTCTGGCGGTATATGAGGTCGCCTAACAGCAGCAGGAACGCCATCGAGAGACACAGTCCCACGATATTGATAAAGGTGAACAGCCTGTGACGGCTCAGGAATCTGAAATAACTCTTCATACGTTATTTTGCTTTTTGCATCGCAAAGTTAAACCAATAAAACGAATCCGCCAAGGCTTGAGGCCCTGGCGGAAACAGATTGTCTAAAAATTAGACAGTTCGGCGTCAAAGATTTAGACATATTGCTCGTTTGCCGCAGTTTCGTTTGTTGCTGTTTGATTTGTTGCTGTAATATAGCAACAGGCAGAACAGAGGGAACGCGCCATGTCGTTCAGGGAAAGGCATTGATCGCGGCGGATGGCGATGCGCTCGTTATGGTGCTCCCAAGGCGCAAGGATAAGCAGTTGGCCCCGAGCACAAGCCTCCATGCGCTGGCCGCCGGGTTTTGCCAAGTCGGTAAAACCATTCTCCTGCAGATAGATAAGGGGGAAGCCCTGTTCGAAGGCGGCGCGCATCACCGCTTTCTCGCCAGGCGATATGGAGGGCGACACGAGTACAGCCCCCTGAGCGGCAGCAGAGAGGAAAAAGTTCACTTGTTGCTGTATCTCCGTTTCCGTCAAGCGGCGCGAGCACTGCACCTGCAACCGTAAAGGGCGCTCCAAAAGGAAACGGTTGCCGATGGCGGAGAACTGCTGACTGCCTATCATCAGGCCTCGCTGCACACGGAAAAGATCAGGGTGTTCGCGTTTCATCAGCAGGCGCCGCGGGTTGTCGGCGAGGTAGCGCAGCCATGTGTCGAGTTGGCCTTCGCGCAGCAGTAGTTTATCGTTGTAGCCACGGGCAAAGAGCAGGCCGTGGTGGCGGTCGCTGTTTGCCTGTTGTGTTTGTTGCTGTAGTACAGCAACAGACGGGACAAGCTCGCGGAAAGCCTTGTTGCAGCCTTGCTTAAAGCCGAGGAGCACCTTGCCAAGAGGCTTTTCAATGTGTGCTTTTACGAAAAGGATGCCATGGAAATGGTCGGGCATCATCTGCAGTGCGATGATGCTGATTTGCGGATAGCGCACTCCGATGTCATGCCAATTCTGCGAAACCCGTCTGCCTAACTCCGACAGCACCACATGCGGCTCATCGGGCGTACCAGCTGCGCCATCACTGCGTCCCGCCACCTGACCGAAGAGTGGACGGCGCCCCTCGGTCACCATCGTGATCATATACATCTGCCGTTCCTGATAGTCGTGGTCTATCATGCGACGGTTCATCGAGGGAATCTTCTCGCCAGCAAAGGCTTTTTGCTTTTCATAAGTTTCTTTGTCCACAATGCAAAGATACGGCAATTGCTTGACAATGACAAACAATTTGGGCGAAATCTACTTATAATCGATAGATTTCGCCCGTTTAGTTATTCCGTCTTGATGCTGTTGATGGGGTTCTCGTTGGCGTTCTTCCAGCTCTGGTAAGTCACTGTCAGCATGGTGATTAGGGTGATGAGCAGGAAGGACACCACGAACAGCAGGGGTGAGATGGCGGTGCGGACGGCGAAGCCTTCGAGCCAATGCTGGCCCACCAGATAGCCGATGGGAGCCGCCACCACGAAGCAGCCCAGCAGGATGTAGAGGTATCGGCGCCAGAACATCATCAGGATTTCCTTCGTAGAACTGCCGAACACCTTGCGGATGCCAATCTCCTTGCGGCGGTACTCGCTCTCGAACATCGTCAGGCCAAACACACCGATGATGCTGATGAGGATGGCCAGCAGCGAGAACAGCAGAATCTGCTGGGTGAAGAGGCTTTCCTGTTGGTACGATTTCTCCAGCACATTGTCCATGTAGCGCAGGTCACTGATGTCGGGCTTGTTTTCGTGCTCGTATTTAAGAATCACTTTCAGCACTTTCTCTTTGGCCTCCCGCTTGTCCATGCCCTTCGCCACACGCACTAAGAGGTGGTTACGCCAGAAACCACTATTCTTCCAGTAATAGCCCTCACGGCTGGGCACCAGGAAGGCTATGGGCTGCTGGCTGTCGTCTACGCGCAAGGTGGTGTACTTGATGTCCTCGCAGAAGCCGACGACGGGCATGTCTTCGTCATTGATAGGCTTATCGACGGCGAGCCAGGGATATTTCTTCTTGGCCGACTTGTTGAAGATGTACACGTTGCCATCGGTCTGGCGGAAATTGCGGCCCTCCACGATGTCGATGCCCATCACGCTGAGGAAACGCCAGTCGACGAAGATGCAGGTGAACGTTATATGCTTGTCGCCTTCGCCCCTGCTCCACGTCTGATAGCGGTCGTTGCTGCCCAAGACGCTCTGAGCCAGACTAGCTCCCTCAATGCCGGGAATCTTGCGTAGGTCGGCATCGATGGCATCGGCATGATTGCGCGTGTCGGGCGCTGTCGGCACCACCATTACTTCGTCCTTGTCGAAACCATAATCGGTGTGGAAGATGAGGTAGCTCTGCAAGTACATGATGCCCACACCGATAACCAGCATGTACGACACGACGAACTGCAGACAGATCAGCGAAGTGCGCAGAACGCGACCCTTGGGCGACAGGCCGAACGAGCCTTTCAGCACCAAGGCCGGCGGGAAGGACGTGACGTAGTACGACGGATAGGCTCCGGCCAAAAGTCCCACCACGATGCTGATGAGCAGGGTGAGGCCTACCAGCCACAGGTTATCTTGCAACAGGATGCTGCCCTGCACCAGCTCCTGCAAGCCTAAGTCGTGAGCCAGCCAGACCATCGCCATCGCCCCCGCGAATGCCAGCAGACTGATGATGACGGCCTCAGCCAACAGACTGCCGCGCAGACTGGCCGTCGATGCGCCCAACACTTTCTGGGTGTTGATACTGCGGATGCGCAGTGGTGTCTCGGCCAGCGTGAAGTTCATAAAGTTGACGGCGGCTATTATGACTATCAACAGTGAGAAGCAGATGAGCAGATAGACGGAACTCCTGCTGACCGACTTGATGTCGGGCGAATCTTTGCTGAGTTCTTTCGCGAAATGGGTATCGGCAATCGGCGTCAACACCACTTGCAGGGCCTCCTCCTCTTGTGGGGTTGTCATGTTGAGGTCATTCTTGAACAGCTCGATGGCTTTTTGGCGCATGGCGGTAATCACATTCGGCAGGTTGGCCACATCGTCCACACGGATATAAGCCTGATAGTTCCAGTTCCGGAAGTTGCCTTCGTTTTCATTAGTGCCTCTGAAACTGACGCCGTGCAGGAAGTTGTTTTCCGGATAGTCTTCTATCACGGCACATACATTGAAGATCCATTCCTCCACCCATTTGTATTTCAGGGTCTTGCCCACAGCATTGGCAGTGCCAAAGATGCGCATGGCTTCTGAACGCGGCAGCACAATATTGGGCAACTGGTTTAATCCCTTCAAGTCACCACAAATGACGGTTGGCTTGAATACGCTCATAAAGTCGTTGATGCCATACACCAGATTCAGCGAATATTCCTGATCGTCCACCAAGAACTGGTCGATTCTTGTCCAGCCCTCTTCGATGCCATAGCCCTTGATGTGCGGCGACGCTGCCGCCATCTGCTCCACCAGCGGACGGGGCAGCGTCACACCATAGTCCTCCATGCCCGGCCCTAACTTCAAGGTCAGGCGGAACAGCTTTTCGTGCTCCGTAAAACTCTTGTTGTAGCCCAGGTCGTAGTTGACCTGCGTCATGATGACAAAGAACGATGCGAAAGCCAGGCTCAGGCCCAGCAGATTCAGCAGGTTTGCCGACACAAACTTACGGAACATGGATGTGAAGTTTCTTATGATCGTCTTCATACGTTTTATGACTTTTTCCTGATGCAAAGTTACGCCTAAAACGCGAATCCGCCAAGGCTTGCGGCCCCGGCGGATGCAGATTGTCTAAAAATTAGACAGTATGATGTATGATTCTTGGACATCTCTCAAAACTGATAGCCGACGGAGATGTCGGCTGCGAAGTTCTTTGGATGTGCCCCCAAGAGGACTGCCGTGGCAACATTGCCCACAGGGTTGCCCATAAAGCCAGCATTGCAGACCTTTGTGAAGCCGAGTACAACATTACAGCCGATGATGAAGTGTCCAAGTGTCAGATCTATGCCGCCGTACGCACCAGCATCCCAGCGGTTGAACGCCGGATAGCTTACCTTGCGGCTCTCCTTGTCGTAAGCACATGAATTGAAATCGAAGGAATGGCTGAAATGGTTCACGTCGAACGTCTCGGCATGATCCGTATTCAGTACGTCCATGTGGGTCTTGCCACTGAGTCCATAGGCCACATAGCCGCCACTGCGGAAAGTGAGGAAGCAATCCTTGTCCAGTCTGAGGCGTGCCGCCATCTGTAGCGGCAGCTGTAGGTAGTCGAGCCGAGTGCTGTACTGTGCCTCCATGATTTGTTCGTTGCCGTAGAAACCATCAAACTTCCAACCTTTCCTCACGAATTGGAGGGAAGGCTGGAAGCGCCATACCCCGTTCTTCGACAAACCGATGTCGGCTCCACCACCGACATGGAAGCCCATGCGGTCTTCGATATTTGTCACGCCGGCAAAGAGTGTCGAGTAGCCGATGCCGCCCCGCGCCTGCCAATGGATGTCCTGACCGTTCATTACTACGGGGAGTGCTGAGAGCCACAGCCCCATGATTGTTTTTCCTAATCTGTTCATATCTCTTCGTTTGATTTGCTAACGTTCTACAAGGCAAAACAGGATGAAGGAAAAACCTTGCGCGCAGAAGTGTTAAACAACTTTAATCATTGGTGACTTGTTATTCTGTCTTGATGTTCTTGACAGGATTCTCGGTTGCAGCGCGCCAGCTCTGGATGACAACGGTGAGCAGGGAGATAATGAAGCAGGTAAACCCGGCAACAGCGAATATCCAGGGGCTTAGCGCGATGCGATAGGAGAAGTTCGTGAGCCAGTCGCTCATGATATAATAGGAGATAGGTACGGCGATGACAAACGAAATCAGCATAGGAATCGAGAACGTGCGAAGCATCAGCAGCAGCACCTCGCCCGATGTCGAGCCCATCACCTTGCGAATGGCAATCTCCTTCTGCCGCTGGCGGATAAAGAAGAGCGACAGCCCCACGTAGCCCAGCACCGAGATGACGATGGCAATGAGGGTGAAGAGCGTGATGATCTTCAGCGTGTTCTGCTGGTCCTCGAAGGTGTCGGAGATACCCTCTTCCAAACTGCTGACATACCAAACCAATTCTTCTTCAGAGACACCCAGTCCTCTCAGCATTTCGTCGAAAGCGGTCTTCGCCTGCTTATCTCCATTTGTCTTGACGAGGAAGTTGGGATTTTCTACATGTTCCTGCAGACGAATAGCGAAAGGTTCTGCTTCGTGTAGCACGTTGATGCGATGAAAATCCTTGATAATACCGCTGATAGGTGCCGTCTCGTCTTTGTCCCAAACCATCTCGCGGTCATCATCCGACAACTCCAACCTCCGCTTGGCATCCTCATTCAGATAGTAGCCATCGCTGGTGTTACCATAGTCTTGGAGAATATCCAGTCCATAGAGGCTGAAGGCCGTCGAGTCCAGATCGGTCAGGAACAGGTTCGTCAGTTTGTCGCCGTTCGAAATACTTCTTATGCTACTGTTGTAGGTGACAAAGGTCGTTCCACTGTATTCTCCGATGCGCTCTACGAAAGGCATCTTCTCCAACTGACTCCTGACGGTCTGGCTTTTATCCTCAGGTGTATTCACATAATAGAGTCGTTCCGTATTGAATCCTAATGGTGCATGAATAAGGTGATGTAGTTGTAACCAGATGACAAGGGCAGAAGTCAGCATCGTGATGGTGACGACGTTCTGCAGGATGATGAACACCTTGCCCAGCACCATCTTGGAGCGATAGCGGAAGCTGCCTTTCACGATGTCGATGGGTTGGAAGCGGGAAATCTGCCACGAAGGCATAATGCCTGAAATGATGCCAGTCAGTAAGACGAACCCCATGCTGACACCTACAGTGTCCAAACGAATATCATTCATCAAGTCAATCTTACCCTTGAACAGTTCGGCTGCCTCATCTTGGAAACAGCAGGCTAAGACGAAGCCTGCGACAAAGCAGAAAGCCACCATCAGCGTAGACTCGATGATCAACTTCAGGGAAATGCTGCGCTGGCTGCTGCCGAAGAGGCGTCGTGTGGCCATCTCCTTGGCGCGGAAGCCTGTATTGGCAACGGTCAGGTTGATATAGTTACTGACAGCGAAGAAGAGGATGGCCAGCACGGCGGCCAAAAGGATATGGAGTCGTGTCTTGTCACCTTTCTGCATACCATAGCCATTGTTCTGCGGTGCAAACATAATGTCTGTCAGTGGTGTTGCGAAGAACTCTTGATTGTCCATGTGTGCCCACATATAGTTCTTGGCCAGATGGTCTTCTATCACTTTTTTCTTGGCATCAAGTGTCGCGCCTGGACGCAACAAGAGAAATGCTTTGCAGGCACCTGTACTACTATATGCGAAAGAACGGGGTCTAAGCGTATAGCCCATCACCTGAGGAAAACGCTCCATGTTGGCAATGATTTGCGTCTCATTGGGCAGCACCGTACGGTCGAAATCCTTCACGATGCCACTGACAGTATAGACCAACGTCGAGTCGTACGGATCTTCGTGGTTCATGAAGACAGAGCGCTTGCCAACAATCTGCAACGACTCGCCGATGGGATCCTTCTCACCAAAGAGACGCCGAGCCAGTCTTTCTGTGATAACGCACTTGTCTGGCGCATCGAGAACTGTCCGTTTGTCTCCCTTCGTTAATTCAAAATCGAAGAAGTTGAAGAATGTCGAGTCTGTCAGCATAATGATGCCATTCTCCTTATCTTCTTCCTTCACCTCTCGCTGACCATATTTAATCCGTCCGTTCTGGCTCATCACGCAACAGGTCTGCTCTATTTCCGGGCACATCGCCTTGATCTCTTGTGCAGCCTGCGGCCACATAAAGAAGTCCTCGCCACTACCCATCAGGTAGATGCGGTCGGCATTCTTGTGCCACGAGTCGATGCTATATTGGCGCCATGTATAGTCGCCCATGAGGATGATGAACATCAGCGACACTACCAACCCTGCTATATTAATCAAGGTATATAACTTGTTGCGCGAAAGAAATCTGAAAAAACTCTTCATGATTGACGATTTACCATTTATTGACGATTTGACGATAGACTATCAGATATGTCTTGACAGACAAGAACCACGTACTTGATTGTCAGGGAAATAGGATAGCGAGAACAAAACAAATTGTTTTGTAGTGAAAAAAGACCGTTCTAACACGCCTAAAAGTACCATTTTAGAGAACAAAACAAATTGTTTTGTTCTCGATACTATTCGATTAAGGAATGCAGAGAGGTTCATTTTCTCCATCATCTACGCGTTTTTTTATTCTTTTCCATCCTCTCGGAAACCGCGAGCCAGATCTGTATGACTATAAGGAAGCGTTTCCAAGAATCGCTCTTCTACCGACACCTGCCACTCTAACTTCATGGGGGCATTCTCACGATGGCGCTGATAGCAGGCGATACTGTTCACGGTCTCATCGGGCAGCAGCTGGTAAGTCATCTTTCCCATGGGTTCGTTGAAATCACCCTTTTTCTTGTTCCATCGGCTATAGGCTATCTGATAGGTAGCGTTGTCGAGTGAATACTGATGGCATCCTTTACAATGCCAGTTGTTATGACGCCACACATACATGGTGCGTTTGGTCAGCAACCCGTCGGCAGTATATTCATACCGATAGAGGCAGAACGGTCTCAAGGAGGCATTGTCCTTGTTCTTACCTTTGTTCTTATACACATACATCGCCGTAATCTGGTTGTTGTCATCAAGCTCAGTATTGTAGAAGAACTCGTTCTTACTATCCGCGATTGCCTTATTATACACCTTATTCACGGTGGCAGCGGTCATCACCTGTGCCTCGGAGGCTATTGTCATCAGGCACAACATGGAAGAAATCAATAACTTTTTCATCATTGTAATCTTTAAGATGTTAGACATTTGTTTTCTTGTTTACAATGCAAAGTTATGGTCTTTTCACTCCACCTGCAAGGATTTTCTACTGCTGCAAAGCCGTTTGTCTAAAGATTAGACAGTGATTTGTATGATTCATTGACAGTTCATGGCGGTGAGGCCATTGAGTTTCCTGCTATTTCAGCACCAGCACTTCATTGTCCTTAAAAGCTTCATAGCCGCTGGTCACCACACGCTCACCAGGCTCCAAGCCTTCCAACACCTCATAGTATTGCGGATTCTGCCTTCCGATACGGATTTTGCGGCGGTAGGCTTTGCTGCCACTTTTGTCAAGAACGAAGATCCACTGTCCGCCGGTAGTCTGGAAGAAGGTGCCACGGGGTATGAGGACGGCCTGCTCCGGCTGTCCTAATTCAAGGTCGATATAGTAGGTCTGTCCTGTCCTTATATTCTCAGGACGTTCACCTTTGAAGATGAAATCGCAACGGAACTTCCCGTCTCTCACCTCCGGATAGACCTTACGCACCTGCAACCGGTATTGCTTGATTCCCGACGTTCCGCCGTCCTTTCCCGACGTCGTACCTACCCGTTGCCTTTCGCCGCGGGTAAAGGTGGCTGTCAGACCTTGGCGCACGCGGTCGATATAGTGTTCATCGATCTGTGCCTGCACCTTATAGTCGGAGAGGTCGTTCAGCTGTCCGATCTTCTGTCCTGGCTGGATGCTCTGTCCTAACTCCACATCCAACAGTCCTAACTCACCATCGATGGCAGAGCGCACTTCGAGTTTGTCCTTACGCTGACGAACTAACACCACATTGCGGCGCATGTTCTGCAGGTTGTCCTCCATCTGGTCCATCTGCACCGAGCGGTACAGACTGTCTTGTTTCAGTCGTTTCGACACCAATGAGCGTTTCTTCGCCGAGAGCTGGTAGTCCTCCTGCGACTGCATATAATCTTCCTTACTGATCAGTTTCTCCTGATAGAGTCGTTTGTTCTGCTCATAGGTGCGCTGCTTGCGATGGGTATCCATCTCCAACTGTGCCTGCTCCGTCTGGTTGTTCAGTCGGTCTTGCTGCATCGCCACCTGTGTGTTTCGCAGCAGGTTCTGTTTCTCTGCCAGTTCAGCCTCAGCGTTGAGGATCTGCAGGTCGAGGTTCGAGTTGCTCAGTCTGACGATAACGTCACCCTTATGCACCATCGAACCCTCCTCCACCACCTTTTCTATCACGATGCCTCCCTCTTCGGGTGACACCTGCACCACTTGGATGGGCATCACCTGTCCGTTGGTGCGCACATAGTCTTTGAACTCCGTACGGCTGACATCACTGACGGTCAGCTCATCCTTGTTGACTTTCAGTGTGGAGGCATGATTGCCAAAAATAAGCCAGCACAGGATGACCAACAGCAGGGTGCCTCCTGCCGCATACGGCCAGTATTTCATCAGCCGTTGGGTCTTTGTCTTCTCGATTACTCTGTCCACCGCTAATATATTTTACGATTTGCTATTCACGATTTGAGGATTTACGTTTTATTGCCAGATGGTGTCACCATGGTAGTAACGTATGAGATACTCCTTCACCACTGCCATCAGCCTGCACTGTAACAGCGTAGCCTTTGAGTTCAGCAACTGGGCGGAGGTAGTATGCACGTCGATGGCAGTGCTCAGTCCCTCCTCATATTGCCTTTTGGTAAGCTGATGGGCAATGCTGTCGGCTTCCACCTTCTTCTCCATCTGCTTGATCTGTAACAGATAGCCCTGCCAGTCCTGCCATGCCTCACGACCGTTTTTCTCCAGTTCCTGCCGTTTCTCTTCAAAGGATTCACGTGCCATCAGGTAATTGTTCTTGGCTCGTCGAATACTGGTCACCGTCTGTAAACGGTTAAAGATCGGGATGCTCAGGGAGATACCCACATACTCACCCATGTTGTTCTTGAGCTGCTGACCGAAGCCAGAGGCCGATGAAGAGTGTAGGGTATGATAGTAAGTGGTGTTCAGGCCCGCACTTAACGAGAGTGTTGGAAAGAGATTACTACGAGCCTGATGCCACTCATGCTTTGCCGACAGGACCTTGTAGCGGGCCGTTTCAAGTGAAGAGTGAAGAGTGGAGAGTGGAGAGTGAAGAGTGAAGAGTGAAGAATCGCAAGAGTTGCTATCTGCGGTAGGAAAAAGAGTCTCCCCTACAGCCTGCCGGTCGTGAAATTCTTCACTCTTCACGCTTAACTCTTCACTCAACGGAAAGGCCATCTCCTTTTTCAGTTCCAATAAGGCAGAAGTCAGGAGGTTCTGCTGACGCGTCAGTTCATAGATTGCCTCAGCCTGTTGCGACTCCACCAGGGCCACATCGGCAGCACTCTTTCTCCCCACTTCCTCCAGAACACGTGTCTGCTTAAGGAGCAGTTCCGCTTCCCGCTGTTTCTCCTCAGCCATACGGATCATTCCTTTATAATAGACTGCATTCGTGTAGGCCTGCAACACCCTGAGAGCCACCTCGTCCTGTTGGTTGCGTAAAGCATGGCGTCCCATCAGCACACTGGCTTTTGCCGCCTTCAGGGCATGAAGTCGGCTGAAACCGTCAAATAGGGGAAGAGTGGTCTGTAGGGAGTAGCCGTTGTAGAAGGTGCTGACATCCGTGTAGGTATTGGTCTCCGGGTCGATGGCCCTTCCGAAGTTATACTGCACACCGATACCGGCATCTACAGCAGGTAGGAAACGTCCTATAGCCCCTGTCTTTGAAGCTTGGTAGCTATCCAGTTCCAGCTCCGACTTTCTTACCTCATGATTATGTGCCACTGCATATTGCATACACCGCTGCATGGTCCATGTTGTCTGTGCCTCAATGGAGAGGACAGATAAGAGAGAAAGGATTCCTGTTATAATAAGATGCTGCTGCATGGTCAATCGATTTTCATTGGGATGATCTGTTGTTTTGACACCGCAAAGGTAGTGCTATTTCATCAATTATACGTCTGTGTGCTACCGATGAGGGGAAAAACGTCTAATTTTTAGACAGTATAGTGTATGATTTCTTGACAAAAGCAGTCATCAGGGTATTGTCACGCCCGAAAAAAGATAAAAATATTTGGCCGTTATCTTCCAGAGTCGTATCTTTGCATACATGAATAACTACGGAACCATACTGATTGCAGATGATAACACCGCCATCCTCACGGCGATGCGTTATCTCTTAGACTCTACTTTTGAGAAAGTGTTGACGACCGCCAAGCCTGATGAGATTCTGAAGATCATGGCACAGCAACCCATCGACATCGTGCTGCTCGACATGAACTTCACCTTGGGAGTCAACAACGGAAACGAAGGATTATTCTGGCTGCGTACGATTCGCAAGCAACACCCACAAACGCCCGTTGTGCTGCTGACAGCCTACGCTGATGTCAATTTAGCCGTGAAAGGATTAAAGAACGGAGCCGCCGACTTCATCACCAAGCCATGGGACAATGACGAACTGGTGCATAAGCTGAAAGATGTGCTCGACATGCAGAACGAGATCGTCAGTCTCGATGACATGGAAAAGGAACATATCCGTCGGACACTCGATCACTGTCATGGGAACCTGACACATGCTGCAGAATTGCTGGGCATCACCCGACAGACACTCTATAACAAGATGAAGAGACTTTGAAAGTGAAGAGTGAAGAGTGAAGAGTGAAAAGTGAAGAATGAAAAGTGAAGAGTGAAGAGTGAAGAATTTGCTACCGCTGTAGTTTTGCAAGAGGAATGCCAATGATAGGGGTTTATATTATAATAGGTGTAGCCGTGGGGGTGCTCGGGTGGTGGTTCGTTCATCATCAGCGGAGGTTGCGGCATCGTGCCAAGCTGATGCAGGAGGCGATCCGTAATCATGACTTCACCTTTAGACTGCCTACCCACGGACTGTTCTCGGGTGAGCGTGCCATGCAGGAAACATTGAACCAGTTAGGCGACACCATCCGCCAACAGGTTAATCAGAGCGAGGTGGAATCGTGGGAACGGCTCACTCGTGTACTCACTCACGAGATGATGAATGCCACAGCACCGATTACGAGTATCAGTCAGCTGATGCTCAGTCGTCCTGATGTCAAAGGAACCTCTCTTGAAGACGGCATCTTAGCCATCTACGATACCTCACGCCACCTGAGCGATTTCGTGGCCAACTACCGGAAGATGTCACAACTGGAGAAGCCGGTATTGACCAAGGTGATCCTTCGCACGTTGATCGATGACATCTGCAGATCCTATCCCCAAACAATATGGGACATCCATGTCTCACCGGAACGTATCGTCAAGGCAGACGCCGGGATGCTGCGTCAGGTCCTGATGAACCTGATCAAGAATGCGATTGATGCCGGAGCGCAACGAATCGTCATAGAAGAGGTTGAGAACAACGACGAGAGGGAGATGCCCAAGCAGCAGGTCAACCTGTTGATCGGTAACGACGGACAACCCATTCCCGCTGAGAACCGGCAGTCGCTTTTCGTTCCTTTCTTCACAACGAAACGGAACGGCAGCGGCATCGGTCTGTCCCTGAGCCGTAGAATGATGCTACAGCAAGGGGGGATGCTGGATCTCATTGAAAAGCCACGTAACGGCTGTCACGTGGCTTTCCTGCTCAATATTCCCAAATACATTTAAGTTCTACAGTTCGGGCCATCCGTCGGAAGTCCAGCGAATGGTGCGCTGGATCAGAACCGAGGCTCCTTCCATCGACAGACTGTAGCCATGACAGATGAACAGGTCCTCATCACCAAACGTATAGGCGGCACAATGACCGGCTGCCTCGAACGATTTCTTGTCACCTTCGAGGAAAAGTGTTCCCCCACCTTTTCTCATATCTTTTCCCTCACGATCGAGGTAAGGACCACTCACATTCTTGCTTCTGCCCACTGCTACCCGATAGTTGCTCTTGGCACCGCGACAGCAGTAGTCCCATGACACAAAAAGGTAATAGTAGTCTCCATGATGAAAGATAAACGGTGCCTCGATAGCGTTGGTACCTGCATATTTACTTGTTGGGTTGGGTGCAGGATTCTTATACGAGGGATCATAACGACGGGCAATGGTACGAGGCTTTTCACCCGGTGCTATATGCATCGTTGAATCGAGACGCGCTAACTGGATACCATCCCAGAACGATCCCCATACCATCCAGGGCTGATCGTTGTCGTCAATCACGAAGTTCGGATCAATGGCATTCCAGTTGTCACGATTCTCACGGGATGTCACAATACAGCCCTCATCATTCCATACCGGAAAAGACAGGGAACGGGAAGATAGCAGACCGATAGATGATCCGTTCTTACCAAAGGTGGAACAGCTATAGGCCATCCACCAACGTCCATGCCAGCGGATGATATCTGGTGCCCACACATGGTGGGTAAAGCCCGGCACCGAGTCGTGTGCCCACTGTGGGATGACCGTCATCACCGGTTCGGCATGCACTGTCCAGTTCTTACGGTCAGTGGATGTCATGTGCTGAATACCCAGGCCCGTGGCGAAGAGATGATAGGTACTATCCTCATAGACCATCACTGGGTCGTGCACCATAGGGGTGTCTGTGGCAAAAGATGCACCCCTCTTAAAAAGCCGTTGGCCCTGTGCAACCACGGGAGTGCACAGGGCAAACAAAATCACGGAAACAATAATATTCCTCATGTTTTATTTTACGATGAATTTCTTACCGTTCTGGATATAGACACCCTTTCTCTGAGGATGGTCTGTCCGACGTCCGTTCAGGTCGTAGATGGCTCCCGTACGCTGGACGTCAGCCTTGACATCCATGATACCTGTGGAGAAAGCCTCTAACTGGTAGCCCCAAACAGAAGCACCGGTGGTAGCAGCCATAGCCGTAAAGGCCGGTACCTTCGTATCTTTCGGCTCAAGGGTCTGCTCCACCATCACACCACGGTAATAGGTGCCACCGACCTGTAAGGTGATGTACGACGTACCAGCTTCTATCGTCCACTTGCCGGAATACTTGCCTGTAATGCTACCATCGGCATTGAGCTCAACATCTACGGGCTCTGAAGCCGCCTTCTTGGTATGATCCAGTTTGTAATCATGAATCAACAGCTTGTATTTACCAGCTATCCGGTCAGTAGCCACCTGCTGAGTAGTGGGAATGTCGGCACTCTTCACTTCCTCGCCTGTGTATTCGAACGGAGCGGCAACCAACCAGCCGTTTTTGTTCTGGAACACCTGATGAACACGAACCTGATGCGCCTCACCCCAGTTTTGGAAACGGGTATGATAGACCAGGTAGGTACGACCGTCTTCGGCTGCTATGATCGAGTTATGTCCTTGCGAACGCTCACCATAGTTACCCTTGGCCTGATTACCCCAGTTGGTATAGGCACCAAAGATATTGTCACCGCGGTTGTTATCGTTCTCGTTGGGTCCGAAGTTAAGCAGATAGGAAGTGAACACAGCGTTCTTCTTCCGTGAGTCAACGTAAGGTCCGTCAGGGTTCTCCGAACGGAACACGCGCATCTGATAACCACCATTGTTATAGTCGTTGGCCACACCACCGGCAGCCAGACCGCCATAAGTAACAAACAGATAGTAGTATCCTCCGATGTACTCGATATAGCTGGCCTCACCGGACACATAGAAGCCACCTGCGATCTTCTTACCGAAGTAGGGATCGATGGTCACTCCATCACCCGAACCCGTCAGGGTATATTCCACATCGTAGTCGCGCAGGCCCGTGTTCTCATCGAGTTCAAGCATCCAGATACCACCGCTCCATGAGCCGTACGACATCCACAGCTTGCCTTCCTCGTCGTAGAACACACAGGGGTCGATACAATTAGGGTAACGACGTCCCCAGTTATTGCCTACGGCATATCGGCCAGGAAGCGATGCCTGCGTGCCGATCACAATCTCCAGATCAGTATCCTTATAGGATGTGCCGGTATGGAAACCGCTCATCACCACTGGAGCCTGATAGCGATAAGGTCCCTCAATCTTATCGGAAGTAAGCATGATGATGCTGCTGTACCAAGCATCACCATTGACACTAAGGTACATGCACCACTTGTTCATCGCCTTGTTCCAAATCACATCGGGAGCCCACATGTTACCATCCACGTTATAGCCGTTGTTACCACGCTTTGACCAGTTAAAGGCATTGAAGTTGAGGTTGTACTCTACTCCACCCTTCTTCACCTTAGTCACCTGTGGAGTGGTGAAGGCGGCACTATTGGCTGCATTGCTACTGGAAGCGGTAGCCCAGGGAGCCGTGAACTTTGTCCAGTTCATCAGATCCGTGGTCTTGGCATTATCGCGGTGGGAGCCAAAGATGTAATACGTCTGGGACACTGGATCCCACACGATGCTGGGGTCGTGTACGCTGACGCGTGTCAGTGTATAGGCCACGGCACTCATGGGAACCAGTGCAGACAGTAGTATATAAAGATACTTCTTCACGATCAATTGTCAATTATCAATTACTCAAATACCATGTGACTTCCGTCAACAACGAAGCGGTAATTAAAGTCAGAGCCATCGATCGGACTGATGCCTATATAATTTTGTGTATAGGTCTCGCCGTCGTTGCCCACCATCACACATCTTACATCGGCGCTTGAGCCATTGTTGGTAATAGAGACGGTAACGGTAGCATCATCCATAGCCTGCAGCCAAGAAGCCCAGTCACCCTGAGTTCCGGTTGCCGTACAAGCGGCATAACTGTCACCCCATCCGTAGTTGTCGGCACGGACTACAGCATACTCACCAGCGGCTCCTAAGCTCAGATCAGCCCTTACAAGCGCAATACAGAAGTTATTCCAGTTGTTGGCACCACTGGTAAAGTTCTTGAAGCGAGTGGTATAAGTCTTTCCTGCAGGAACGTGAATCAGATCAGAGAATGCTGTCCACCAAGCAGTGGAGTTATCATCCTCGCCAATCACTGTATCAAACTCGATGTGACTGCCATCAACCACAAAGCGGAAGTAGAAGTCGTTGGGATCAACGGTGTTGATTCCAGTATAGCTCTGTTCGTAGGTGACACCATCGTTACCAACCATGACAGCCTTGACATCGGCAGTACCGTTGCCGTTGTTAGTAATATAGGTAGTTACCTTTGCACCATCCATGGCAGCCAACCAGGTTGCCCAGTCACCCTGAGTTCCAGTTGCTGTACAAGCGGCATAACCGTTACCCCATCCGTAGTTATCGGCACGGACTACAGCATACTCGCCATCAGCACCTAAGCTCAGATCGCCCTTTGAGAGGACAATACAGAAGTTATTCCAGTTGTTGGCACCACTCGTATAATTAGTAAAGGTGCTGACAAAGGTCTCTCCCGGAGCAACTTTGATCATATCAGAGAATGCTGTCCACCAAGCAGAAGAGTTGTCGGTAGCACCCACGCAGGTGTACATCTTGTCAACCACCTCGAACTCTGCAGAACCGATAACAGGAGCAGCAGCGGCTTCACCCTTGTATGACTTGGCATAGACAGCAACAAGTGTCTTCTTACCGAGCGAATACATATCGGGAACAGCTTGGAAGGTCAGGTCGGAAGCCTTCACGGTAGCAGAAACCTCTTGTTCGAACTGGATGGTAGCCGTAACGTTAGCAAAGGCATCTTCGAGAGATGTTCCCTGCAGCACCTTCTTGGGCACACCGTTCAATGTCATGGACAGCGGCTGCTTATCCTCCCTTGAAGTGAATCCACCGATAGGCTCAATGGTTGATCCCAGCCAGCTGATATACGAGCCTTCGGGAACAAGGAAACAGCGGATAGTGCCGTTAGCGGCATCGGCGTTCAGGTTGGTAAGAGCAGCAGTCTGGTTATATACCTTCGTCACTGCACCGTTGGTCATGGTAACCACCAGACCACCGTTCGTACGGTCAACCGTCAGCGTTACCTTTCCACCGAGCTTGTCAACACCAGTATCGGTATCTGTCTCGAATGTCAGGTCACTCGTTACCAAGCTACGGTCGATATAGTCACCCCACTCAGAGTTTCCACTTGGTTGGTTGTCGTAACGGATAGCACCGTATTCCTTATAGTTAGCAGCGCCACGATCCTCATCGTTAGTGATAATCATAGCGAAGTTCTTATAAGTGTTGGTAGCAGCGGGATTGATATTCAGATTGAACTGTGCAATCCACTTTCCACCTTCGGGAATCTGATAATACTTAGAGAACTGTGCCCACCAGCCAGTGCTGTAATCTGTTGCACCAACGGTATAAACATCCTCTTCCAGACCTTCGATCACATCGCCACCTTGATTGGCAGCCTTGGCAGCTGCTATGGAGTCTGCCCTTGAAGAGAGCCAGTCGGGAGAATTGATTCCGAACAGATCGCCTCCTTCACAGCTTGTCAGAGCCAATAGTCCTAAAGCGGCTGAACAAAGGACAGTTGCTAATTTATTGTATTTCATAATTATATCTTTTTTTCTATGTTACTGTTATTCTTACTTACCTTTGCTTAGAGGCCCACAACCGGATGAACCGGTCCGTACAACTTGTCGGCATTGCTGGTGCTGGTGTTCGCAGAGTTACCCACAAGGTTGGGGTTGTCGTTCAGTGTTCCCTGATAGATGGGCAGGAACTCATGACCCTGGATCCATGTATCGAAAGAACTCTTCAGCTCAGCATCACTGCCTACCTCAGAATAGTTCACAGACTCCTTCACACGGCTTCTGTCGTTGGTACGACGGAAAGTGCCATGCTCCTTGAGCTGCTGCAGACGGTCTGGGCTGTAGAAGAATCCCCAGCGGATGAGGTCAAAGCCACGACCAAACTCACAACCGAACTCCTTCGGACGCTCCACGTTGGCGATCTGCTCGAAGAGCTTGTCAGCAGAACTGAAGTCAGCCAACTTCAGATCAGCCAAACCGGCGCGCTGGCGAACCTGGTTGATCCAGTCGATAGCCTGCTGTGTAGGACCATTCACCTCATTCTCGCACTCGGCAGCACGGAGCAACACATCAGAGTAGCGCATCATGCGCAGGTTGATACCGCAGTGCAAACCTGTCACCACCTTGTCATAGATACCTGTACGCAGGTTGGTGTTCTTGGCGATAGGCAGACCACCGTAGTTGTTGTTGGTCACCACAGGTGCATCAGCAGTCATAGGAATCGTGTAGCATACATTGCCGTACTCAAAGCCTTCCCACTCATTCTCATAGGTACCAATCGTCCAGTAAAGGCGAGGATCAAGAGAACCGCTGACTGTTCTTTCAGCCTTGAAGAGGTTATAGAGCCAGGGGGAAGCGGAGAGGTCGGCCCAACCACCGGCATCACCGGGACCATAGTTACTCTCAATAGCATGTCCCTGAGTAGCGTTCGGACTGGTGTTCACCGGTGTCCACTCATCATCGGTACCCTGTGAACCATAGTCGAGATACTGAATCTCAAACAAGCTCTCGTCGTTGTTCTCGTAAGCAGGACCCTCACGGAAGTTATCACCGTAGTTAGCCATCAGTTTGTATGTGCCATACTGGCCGTTGATGATTCCTTTCAGCACGGTAAGAGCCTCGCTGTACTTATGGCGCATCATCAGTGCACGTGCATAGTAACCTGCTGCAGCACCACAAGTGGCACGTCCCTTTGCCCACTCACCGCCGGCATCACGACTGGGCAGCAATGTCATAGCCTCGGAGAAGTCCTTCTCCACCTGATCCCATACCTCATCATAGGTGCTGTTCTTGCCATAAAGGCCGTCGAGCGTTGAATAGGTGTTATAGTCGGTAATCAGGATCGGATTCTGATAGTATCCGGCAAGATTGTAATATGCCAGACCGCGAAGGAACAGCATCTGTCCCTTGATACGCTTCATCTGCTCGCTGAGGGCACTGTTGTCCTCACCACAGCGTGACAGGGTGAAGTTGGTTACATTGATGGTATAATACCAGTCACGCCATGACCACTGACCGATTTCATCAGTGAAAGGAACATTCAGGTCATCGAATGGCATATACCAAACCTGAGAGCTGTTCCATACCTCATCACCACGGCATACATCGAGGGTATAGCCTACACGGGCGTATGTACCCTCCATACGGATGTGGTTGTAGGCAGCGATCACATTCTCCTCCAGGGCATCAAGGTCGGCACCGAAGGTGGCAGCTGTCTGCTGGTTAGGATTCGTCACATCCAACTGGCTGTCGCAAGAGGATAGTGTTCCAAGTCCCAACACTATAGCTAAAGAAATTTTATATAGTTTCATATTCTTCTACGTTTTACTAATTATCCTATGTTACTATTTACCTTCATATTAGAAAGTGAAGTTCAGACCAACCATGAAGCTTCGTGCTGTTGGGTACGAGCAGAAGTTATAGCCCGGGGTGAATGTACCACCGGCATAGTCAACATTATAACCCTTGTATCCAGTAAAGGTAAAGAGGTTCTGAGCAGATACATAGAGGCGGACTGCAGAAACATAGTTGCCGAACCACTTGTCGGGCAGGTTGCAGCCAAGCTCTACGTTGGCAATCTTCCAATAGGCAGCATTCTGGATCTGACGGTCACAGAACAGATCGTTCCATGCCAGGGTAGCACTGTTGGAAAGGTAGGTACGAGGGATATTGGATACATAAGTACCGCCATCCCACTGGTTTGCACCCAGCAGAGCAACGTCCTTGTTGCCATAGCCATAGCTTGAGTTCAGCGTATTCCACAGATAGTCGGATACGTGATAGCCAAGGGCACCGTATGTAGAGATACTCAAATCGAAGATCTTGTACTCTAAGTGAGCACTCAGACCGAAGTTGAACTTGGGAAGGCCGCCTCCTAAAACAGTCTGGTCGTCACCATTCACCTGTCCGTCACCATTCACATCGCGGTAGTAGCAATCACCCACCTGTGCACCTGCCTGATACTCAGAGAGACCATTGGCCTGTGCGATAGCATTCAACTCATCGAGCTGAGCCTGCGTGCGGATAATACCTTGATAGTCCCATCCATAGAACTTACCAACTTCCTCACCCACCTGTGTGATATATGCACCAGTGATGTAAGAATCGGTACCGAAGCCAAGTGAGGTAACCTTATTCTTCAGTGTGCTGAAGTTTGCACTGATCTGATGTTTCAGAGCATGGTCGTTGTTACGATAGGTCAGCGAGAACTCAAGACCGCTGTTCTCCATCGAAGCGGCGTTCATTGTTACAGAAGTATTGGCAACACCGGCACTTGCAGGAACGGGCACGCCATAATGCAGATCCTCTGACTTGTTCTTATACCACTCGGCAGTGAACTCGATACGGTTATTAAAGAATGCCAAGTCAAGACCAACGTTCATGGTCTTTCTCTTCTCCCATGTCAGGTTCTCGTTGACGAAGTTAGATACGGCAGAACCAGTGATAGGCTGGTTTCCGAAGCTGTAAGTCATGTTGTTACGAGCCATGGTAGCCTGCATAGCATAGTCGGCAACAGCTGCCTCGTATCCGAGCTCACCATAGCTGGCACGGAACTTGAACAGATTGACGATATTACGATCGATGGGGAAGAAACTCTCCTTGTCAAAACGCCAACCGAGAGAAACAGAGGTGAAGGTATCCCAGCGGATATCCTTTGACAGACGAGAGCTACCATCACGACGAACGATACCAGAGATGAGGTACTTTCCATCATAATCGTAGTTCAGACGTCCAAGATAAGATGCCAAGGTGTGCTTGTATTCATAACTGTCGGCACTCCAAGAACTGGCATTCTGCAACTGGAGGAAGTAAGGCTGTGAGAGGTTCACACCTGTAGCCGACATGGTATTGGTGTTCTCCTGCTCGAATGTCTGACCTACAACGAGGTTTGCATGATGCAGACCGATCGTTCCGTCGTATGTCAGTGTGTTCTCGATCAAGGCATCGGTATATTTGCGATGAGCCTTTGTCAGGCGCTCGTTCTCCTTAGCCAAATATACACGGTTACTCTGAATCCATGCAGGGATCCAAGTCTTGTCATTAGCAGATGTTGTACTGTAAGAGAGGTTGATCTTGTAGTTCAGCTTGTGATTCTTACTGGTGATGCCTACCATGTTGAGAAGATCGACATCAGCAGAAGCTGTTCCTACGAAACGGTCAACGATGGTGTTACGGGTAAGCATCTTGTTGACGAGCAGCGGGTTCATGGCAGAGATATCACCATGCACTGTATCGTAGTACACGCCGAAGCCGTAAGCATCATATTTATAGGCACTGGCAGAACCTACCAAGTCATCTAATACCCATGTCGATTCATCGTAAGCCTTGATCGTCGGCTGCATGTTCAGCACACCGCTGAGCACGTTGCCAAGGTTACCATAAAGACCCTGAACATACTCGCTGGCATTTGATACGGCCATGTTATCCTGATCAGAGTGAGAATAAACCAAGCTGGTGTAGAACTTAACGAACTTGGTGTCCATCGTGTTGTTCACACGTGCTGTGTAACGCTCAAAGTTCGGACCTGCACCTTCAAGGGTACCTTTCTGGTTGAAGTAGTCAAGACTAATATTATAGGTGTTGGTAGCACCACCACCACTCATGTTTACACTGTGGTTCTGACGGATACCTGTCTTGAAAGCTTCACTGAGCCAATCGGTATTGGTGTTGTCACGGAAGTGGTAATAGCCGTCTTCACCTTTGGCATAACCTCCAGGAGCGGGGATACCGGCATTCTCGGCAGCGATACCCAGATACTGACTGTACTGGTTGGCATCCATGATGTCGTAAACATTCTTTCTGATCTGGTCAACACCGAAGTAACCCTTATAGTCAACCTTCAGAGGCTGATCCTTCTTACCACCCTTCGTTGTGATGATCACCACACCGTTGGCAGCACGAGAACCGTAGATGGCACCTGCAGATGCATCCTTCAACACCTGGATGGTCTCGATATCGTTTGGCGAGAAATCGCGGATAGATGTACCCATGGGCACACCGTCAACAACATACAGAGGAGCAGTGTTACCGAAAGATCCGATACCACGGATACGGACTGCCGGGTCGGCACCAGGCTGACCATCGGATGTAATCTGTACACCGGCAACCTTACCTTCGAGCATAGAAGAAATGTTTGAGTGAGACACTCGTTTCAGCTCATCGGCGTTAACGATAGATACAGAACCGGTCAGGTCGGCCTTCTTCTGAACACCATAACCCACAACAACCACCTGGTCGAGAATCTGGGAATCAGACTCCAGCACGATCTGCTCGATCACTGCCCGACCGTTAACGGCGATCTCGCGGTCTTTGAATCCCACATAGCTCACCACAAGTGTAGCGTTTGCCGGAGCATCTAACTGGAAGTTACCGTCAAAATCTGTCACAACTCCAGTTTGGGCGTTTTTCACCCGAATGGTTGCTCCAATGAGCGGCTGACCTTCTTGGTCAACTACCTGGCCGCTGACTTTAATGGTCTGCTGAACCACTGACGCCATCGCTGGGACTGGATAGAGCGAGAAGCCGCCCATGATACCCATCAATAGCATCACAGAGAATAATACTTTCTTTCTCATTGTTAATAGCTTTTAAGTTTTAAAAAATTGATATTATTAGTAAATTAATTTCATGATTTGTTGTTAGTTTTACACTTATATGCCGCAAAACTACGAAATAAAAATTAAACCGCAAGGTTTTTTTTCAAAAATCTTGCGGTTAAGGTGCAATAATTGTAATATGTTTACTATTTTTTACCTTTAATAACAAATACGCATGCAGATCCGATCAAGAAACTAACTCCTGCGACAATCATCATGGTGGACTGATGACTGCCCACCAACGAGAGGATGGTACCCCCCAAAATGGCAGCAATAATCTGCGGCACACAGATGGTCCCGTTGAACAAACCAAGGTAGGCTCCCATGTGCCCATAGCCCTGCAAGGCATTCGTCACAAAAGTGAACGGCATCGCCAGCATGGCAGCCCATCCGCAACCGATAAGCAAGAACGGCAGGATCTGTCCGTACATATTAGGAATAAAAGGTATCAGCACAAAACCTAATCCACCCAGGATCAGGCTCACGCTATAAGCCAGTTTCGTATTACTGAAACGAGGCAGCAAGGCTGCCCATACCACAGAGCCCATGGCTTGAATGGCATAGAGCACACCTGTCCAGTTTGCTGCCTCTTGATAAGCTGTCGTTGTAGGTTCCGTTGTTCCCCACACCGTTTCAGCTACAGCATCCACCACGTAGGTCCACATATACAGCATACCTGCCCAGCAGAAGAATTGTACCAATCCAACCTTCCAGAAAGTGGAAGGAGCGTTTTTCAGGAGCGTGAGCCAGTCGGCCTTGCCTTGGTCACCAGTATCCTCAGCTACTCCATTGTATTCTGCATATTCCTGTGGAGGCCATTCCTTCACTTTCAGCGTGGTGTAGATCACGCAGAGTATTAAGATAGCCGCCCCCACATAGAATGACCAGATGACGGAATCGGGCACCACGCCTTCAGGTGCCACATTCTTCAGTCCTATCCAAGTGAAGATAAAGGGGAACAGAAATCCAACCACCGATCCCGCATTGCATAAGAACGACTGGATGGAATAGGCTTTTGCTTTCTGCTCCTCGTTCACCATGTCGCCCACCAGCATCTTGAACGGCTGCATGGCCATATTAATACTGGTATCGAGTAGCATCAGCATCAACAGACCGAAAATCATCACAGATGAGATCCCCAATCCCAGTGACCCTGAATTCGGCAACAGGCACATCACGGCAACTGCCACGGCAGCCCCTATAAATAAATAAGGTATGCGGCGCCCCCACCTGCACCAGGTCTTGTCGGACAAAGTACCCACGATAGGCTGCACGAGGATACCCATCAAAGGAGGCAGTATCCAGAAGAAGCTCAGCGAATGGGGGTCTGCACCTAACGTTCTGAATATGCGCGAGATGTTTGCACTCTGCAAGGCATACGCAATCTGTACGCCAAAGAACCCAAAGCTCAGGTTCCAAAGTGCCCAAAAGTTTAAATTCGGTTTTGTTTTCATTACTATATCGTTTTTATTACTTGTTTTGGCTTTCATTGGTTCCACTTGTTTCATTCGAGGGAGAGGGGGAACGAGGGAACGGAGGAGCGAGAATACTGATCTCTTTATGAGAGAATACTGATCTCCATGGGCGAGAATACTGATCTCTTTGAGCGAGAATACTGTTTACTTTTTTCGTCATCGGGTGGTGCCACGGATCACCAGACGAGTACGAACCACCTTCTTGTCCACCTTATCCATCGGTGAAACGCCCTCCACGTGATTCACAAGTATATCCACGGCCTCCTCTCCAACCATGTGTCCGCGTTGTTCAACCGTGGTGAGCATAGGATCACAGGCAATGGCCCTTTCTCCATTGGTGAAACCACAGATACAGATATCCTGCGGCACCTTGAATCCCATACGCTTCGCCGTGTAGAGGATGCCGATGGCCGTATCGTCGTTCACGGCGAAGAACGCATCGGGGCGGTCTTCCCGCGAGAGGATCTCCGGCGTGATCTTCTCGGCCTCGGCACGGTTATCGCAAATAAGCCGCAGACTGTCATCGGGAGTCAGTCCGTGCTTCAGCATGGCATCATGATAGCCGTTGTACCTGTTCTTGGAAATCTCTAACTGCATCGGTGCTCCATAGAAAGCAATACGTTTGCATCCTGTCTGAATCAGATGTGTCACCGCCGTGAAGGCACCCATGTAATCATCCACCACCACCCTGTTGGTATTGATCCCCGTACAGATACGGTCATAGAACACCAAGGGTACATGACTGTTTATCAGTTTCAGGAAATGATCGTAGCGCAAAGTATCCTTTGCCTGTGAAACGATCACGCCACAGACGCGGTTTTCCAGGAACGATTCGCAAATGCGCACTTCACGGTCATAACGTTCTTCGCTTTGCGCCACCATGATACGATAGCCCCGCACACGGGCCTGTTCCTCGATACCCGAAAGGATCGTGGAGAAATAGTAATGTGCAATCTGGGGTACTATCACGCCGATAATCTTCGGGGGGGCCACCTTACTGTGCCTCAGCGACTCTGCCAGAAAGTTGGGGTAGAAATTATGTTCACGGGCATACGCTTTGATACGTTCGCGCTGTTGCTCGCTGATCCGTGGACTATCCTTCAATGCCCGTGACACCGTAGCCACAGAAACACCCAGTTCCCGTGCGATATCCTTCATTGTGATCGTTGTATTCTCATTCATAGGCAGTAGTCAAATAATCACAGTGCAAAGTTATGCAAAAGTTTCACACAATGGTTCGCTGGCAAAATTAATAATAAAGTTTGGGAAATGCAAACGTTTGCGCAGCACAATCACTTGATTTGTCTCAATTTTTCGTACATCCTAACAAAACTAATCTTAATTTTGCACTCGAAAAGCAAGGCTGCCTAAAAGTCTTGTCAACAACATGATAAGGAATTCATTATACTAACTTTAAACAATAACAAAAATGAAGCAGGTAAAGTTCAAAATGCCTTTAAGGATGCTCGCATTTGTCTGTGGGCTGATCCTTTCTGCTACGGCCTTTGCACAGCAGATTACTGTGAATGGCCATGTGAAGGATGCTACCGGCGAAGATGTAATCGGAGCGACGGTCCGCGTGGTTGGATCGCAGTCAGGAACGATTACAGATTTCGATGGTAACTTCGTGATTAAAGCTAACCAAGGCGAAAAGATCTCCGTTTCTTACATTGGCTACCAAGAAGCCATTGTGGCCGCAGCCCCCAATGTGGAGGTGATCCTCCAGGATGATGCAGCCCAGTCGCTGAACGAAGTGGTGGTCATTGGTTACGGTGTAGCCAAGAAGAGCGATTTAACCGGAAGCGTAACAGCCCTGAAGCCCGACTCAAAGAACAAAGGTGTCGTGGTGAATGCTCAGGACATGTTGGCTGGTAAGGTTGCCGGTGTGAACATCACGAGCAACAGCGGTGAGCCTGGTGCAGGTTCAAAGATCCGTATTCGTGGCGGTTCCTCCCTCTCTGCCTCTAACGACCCGTTGATCGTCATCGATGGTATCCCCATCGACAACAACGGTGTTGCCGGTGCTCCCAATATCTTGTCAACCATCAACCCGCAGGATATTGAGAGTTTCAACGTGTTGAAGGATGCTTCTGCCACCGCCATCTACGGTAGCCGCGGATCGAATGGTGTCATCATCATCACAACAAAGAAAGGTCACAAGGGACAAGCCCCGCAGGTAGCCTATGCCGGTAGCCTGACCATCAGTCAGAACAACAACAAGCTGGATGTGATGAGCGGTGATGAGTTCAGAGCCTACATCCAAAACCTCTATGGTACCGATCATGATGCTTATCGCGCTTTGGGTACCGCCAATACCGACTGGCAGGATCTGATCTACCACACAGCTGTGTCACATGATCACAACATCACCCTAACAGGTGCCCTCAAGAACCTGCCTTATCGTGTATCATTAGGCTACACCGATCAGGAAGGTACCTTAAAGACCTCCGACTTCGAGCGCTACACAGCAGCCTTGAATCTCAACCCCTCATTCCTGAACGACCATCTCACCCTGAACCTGAACGCCAAGGGTATGTATTCCCGTGCTTCGTATGCCAATACCGGAGCCGTGGGCGCTGCCGTCAGCATGGATCCCTCACAAGATCCCTACTCGTTCACCTCTCAGCGCAGCAAAGAGATGTTAGGAGGCAGCACCGACTTGATGCTGAAGAACTTCGGTGGATATTATCAATGGCTCGGTCCAGGTTCCTCTCTGAACGACAACACCTGGCCTCTCACCAAGTTCAAGGATGCCACCAGCAACCCGCTGTCACTGCTCACCGAGCAGAGTGACATCGCTCACAGCCGTTCCTTCATCGGAAGTGCCGACATCGATTATCAGGTTCACGGCTTTGAGGACCTGCGTCTGCATGCTACCTTAGGTATCGATATCTCTAAGGGTCGTCAGCATACCAGCCTGTTCCCCAGTTCACCCTCTACGCCAGGTAGTATGTACTACGGCAAGAACGGTTACTGGGAGAAGACCAAGCGTAACACCACCTTGAGTGCCTACGCACAGTATTTCAAGGATTTCAATGAGAACCACCACTTCGACATCATGGCCGGTTATGAGTGGCAGCGTTTCTGGAGCAGTGAGAAGACAGACAAGCCCCGTTTCGTTCCGATGACCAGCAACGATACAGCACAGCGTGGTGCTCAGACCGACTATGAGTACGCAGATGATAACAAGGTTTATAAGACTGAGCACTACCTCGTCTCTTTCTTCGGTCGTATGAACTACACCCTGTTAAACCGTTATATGCTCACAGCCACCGTCCGTGACGACGGCTCCTCCCGTTTCAAGGACCACTGGGCAATCTTCCCATCAGTAGCCTTGGCATGGAAGGTCAAGAACGAAGCTTTCCTGAAGGATGTAGATGCAGTGAGCGACCTGAAGCTCCGTCTCGGATGGGGTAAGACTGGTCAGCAGGACGGTGTGTCCGACTACGGATGGATCCACACCTATTCCAAGAGTGTCGGTACCAACGGTTTGTATCCGATCTATGGTGACGGTATCCTCTATCGTCCTGACAACTACACTGACGACCTGAAATGGGAGACCACCACTACTTATAACGTAGGTCTCGACCTTGGTTTCATGAACCAGCGTCTCACAGCCAGTGTTGACTACTACTATCGTAAGACCACCGATCTGTTGAACTACGCCAAGGCTCCAGCCATGTCGGGTTATAAGAACATGATGTGGCAGAATATCGGTTCACTGAAAAACACCGGTATCGAGGCCTCCATCAGCTGGAAGGCCATCCAGAGCAAGGACTGGTTCTGGCAGTTGGACTACAACGTAACCTGGAACAAGAACGAGATCACCGACCTCGAAGGCGTATCCGACAACGGTATGCCAGTAGAGACAGGTCCTGGTGCCGGTGGTGGTACTGGTAACTACGTACAGGCTCATCAGGTGGGCTACCCCGCCAGTTCGTTCTATGTCTATCAGCAGGTATATGACGAGGCAGGAATGCCGATTGAGAACTGCGTGGTTGACCGCAACGGCGACGGTGTCATCACTCCCGATGACCGTTATCTCTACAAGAGTCCGACACCTCCCGTCACCATGGGTCTCTCCTCTCGCTTGGAATATAAGAACTTCGACTTTGGCTTCTCACTGCGTGCCAGCATTGGTAACTACATCTTCAACGATGTGCTGCGCGGTTCGAGCAACGTAGGCGAAACAGGTGCATGGGTGCAGCAGGCTTACATGGCCAACCACTTGAAGGCTGCCATGGCACGCAACTGGCAGACATGGGAGTTGCCCGCCAATCAGTCAGACTACTATGTAACGAACGCCTCTTTCCTGAAGTGCGACAACATCACACTGGGTTATTCATTCAACAACCTGTTCAAGGGTGGAAGCTATCATGGGGTAAGCGGACGCGTTTATGCCACATGCTCTAATGTGTTTACGATTACGAATTACGACGGTCTGGATCCTGAGATCGGCAACGGTGTTGACCAGAACATGTATCCCCGTCCTATCTCGTTCATTGTCGGTCTTAACCTCAATTTCTAAAATAAGTAAGGAGAATTTGTTATGAAATATATCATCAAAAATATCATTCCCGCAGCAGCTCTCGCCCTGACACTTGGCATGACCTCATGTACGGGTGACCTGGATGTGGATCCGATAGACCCCAACCTCTCTACAGAAGTGAGTCTGGATGGTCTTTACCTGAAATGCTATGCCAACCTGGCACTGCCTGGCAATGGCGGCGCCAATGGCGACTCTGACATCGATGGATACGATGGTGGTACAGCAGGTTTCATCCGCCAGTTGTGGAACTCCAACGAGCTTCCCACCGACGAATCTATCTGCTGCTGGGGTGACCCGGGTATCGCCGGTTTCAACTTCAACCAGTATGATGCATCCCACCCGATGATGCACATGTATTACTACCGTCTGACTACGGGTATCAACTACTGTAACAGTTATCTGAACGAGGTAGGCGAGAGCGGTGATGCCCAGAAAGTGGCAGAAGTGCGTTTCGTCCGTGCCCTTCAGTACTACATGCTGATGGATGCTTTCGGCAATATTCCTTTTACAGAGACATTGGCCAAGCCCACACAGATTAGTCGTCAGGAGGCTTTCCAGTGGATCGAGAAAGAACTCTTAGAAGCCGAGCCTAACCTGATGGATGCCAAAGCCATGAAGTCAACCGACGATGGTTACGGTCGTGCCACCAAGGGTGCTGCCTGGATGTTGCTGGCCCGTCTCTATCTGAATGCAGAGGTTTACACAGGCACTGCCCAGTGGGCAAAGGCTGCCGAGTATGCCAAGAAGGTGATCGATGCCAACTACCGTCTGAACACCGCCGGTGCCAACCAGTGGTCAGCCTATCAGATGCTGTTCATGGCCGACAATGGTGAGAGCGATGCCGCTTACGAGGCCGTGTTCCCCATTCTGCAGGATGGTTCCACCACCACCAACTGGGGTGGCTCTCTGTTCGTCCTGGCTTCTACCTTCGACGGTAACATGCACGCCAATCCCAATGATGCCGCTGCCACCAACAACACGACAGAGGCATGGGGTGGAAACCGCGCTCGTCCGGAGTTAGTTAAGAAATTCTTCCCGCAGGGTGATGCCCCCACAGGACAATCCTACGACGTGGCCGTAGCCGCTGGTGACGACCGTGCCCTGTTCTGCACCGAAGGCCGTACCCTCGACATCGAGAAGACCACCGAGTTCACCAATGGCTTTGCCGTGGCAAAATGGACTAACTTCCGCAGCGACAATGCCGCTACGCACAACGCACAGTTCCCCGACACCGACTTCTTCCTGTTCCGCTTGGCAGAGGCTTATCTGACCTACGCCGAGGCTACAGCCCGCGAGAATGGTGGCAACACTACGGCAGAAGGAACGAACTATATCAACGCACTCAGAAGCCGCGCTCATGCTACCACCCGCACCAACAGCAGCTACTCGCTCAACGACATCATCGACGAGTGGGCACGCGAGTTCTACTATGAGGGCCGCCGCCGTGTCGATCTGATCCGTTTCGGTCTCTTTGGCGGTAACAACAGCTACAAGTGGCAATGGAAGGGCGGTTCCTACGATGGAACATCATTCAGCTCAGACCTCAACGTCTATGCCATTCCATCGAATGAGATTGCGACAAACAGTAACCTGAAGCAGAACCAAGGTTACCAATAAGTAAACCCTAAAACGAATAATGACATGAAAAAGATAATCAAGTCAGCAATGCTGCTTCTGTGCAGCGTATGCATCCTCACGGCCTGTGAAGATGACCGCGACTCCAACCCCACGCTACAGAAGCCGACGCCGGGCTCGCTGGTGCTGAACACCCCAGCCATGGCTGCGAATGCGACATACGATCTGGCCAACTCATCCAATCTCGTCCTGACACTGGGTAGTCTGCCAAACTATGGATTCCCTGCCTATACCACATACACCCTGTCCGTGTCACTCAATGCCGACATGAGCAATGCACAGGATGTGGCTACAACTCCCTATGCACAGTTCGAGGTGGATGCAGCCTCTCTGGCCGCTACCCTTACCACGATGGCTACCGATGCTGGTATGGACGAGACGGCATTCCCAATGGATATACCTATCTATTTCCAGGCACGCGGTGCTGCCACACAATATGCCGGTAATGCGATTGCCGGAACGGAGACCACTTCGAACATCGTGACTCTGAGCAAGGTTCACCTGCTCTACTCACTGCCTCCGGTGACAACGCCCGACAATCTCTACCTCGTCGGCAGCTTCAACGGCTGGAGTTGGGATTCTTCCCTCTCAATGGTACAGTGCTACGACGGTCCGAACGTGTTCTGGCACCTGGTTTACATCGACGGCTCCGGTATCAAGTTCAATACCAACAAGTCTTGGGACGGTGGCGAGAAGGGCATCGCAGGCCTCAACAGCATCAGCGGTGACAAGGCTGGCGACATCCAGGACAGCGGCGACGGCAACATCGCTTCTTCTAACCCAGGCTGGTATCTGATGATCATCACTTGCTCGGTCAGCGGACGTGACATTGTCTATGACGCTCAGTTCAACGAGCCGAATGTATGGCTGATGGGTACCATCACGGCAAAGGCCGACTGGAGTGAGCTCGAGGAAGGCATGAAGTTCGAAGTTCCTACCACTGCCGACGGTGAGTTCGTTTCTCCCGCCTTTGTCAACAACTCCAGCGGCGACGGTGGTGTACGTGCCTATGTCAAGGTGCCTGGCTTCGACTGGTGGAAGTCTGAGTTCATGGTATTCGACAAGAAGATTGTCTATCGTGCTATGGGCGGTGACCAAGACCGTATCGAGGGCTTTGCCGGTCAGAAACTCTACCTGAACTTCGGTAAAGAAACTGGTGAAATCAAATAACAACCCCTAACAAGTAATGAAAATGAAAAAGGTATTATCATATATGTTTCTCGCTATTACAGGCCTCCTCATGACGGCCTGTAGCGAGGACTTCACAGACTGGGCCACGCAAAAGACCTATCTGCAAGAGGACGCCATTACGATACCAGGCTTCTCCGCCACTGCTGTCGGCGCCATCGATTTGAACAATGCTGAGGACAACATCCAGCTCCTCACACTCAGTCAGGCGGCTCTTCCTGAAGGCTATACCATCCAGAGCATCCGTATGATCGTGATGCCCGCCGATGCCACCGAGGGCGAGCCCGTGGAACTCAAGGCCAATGCCAACGGACAGTTCTCGAAAGCCGAACTGCAAGCACTCGTTGAGAACGCCTACGGCAAGCGCCCGGTGAACCGTGTGTTCAAAGCACATATCTATGCCAGTGCCATCAAAGACGGACAGGCTGCCTTGATCGATGCCGGTGTCATCGACCTGAACCTGATACCCGAGGCTCCGCAGATCTCTGAGAACTACTATATCGTGGGCGGTACCCTCGACTGGGCAGGATCAGCAGCCAGCAAGGAGCAGAAGTTCAGTCACAGCGGCAAGGATGTCTATGAGGATCCGGAGTTCAGCATCGTCATCAACGCTTCCGAGGGCGACACCTGGTTTGCCATTGGCGACGACGAGGCTTGCGATGCCATCACCAACGATGGTGACTGGTCAAAACTCTTCGGTACGAAGAAGGGTAATGGCAACACCGATCCCACCGGTTCGCTGGATCGCCGCTACAACCTCAGCGACGACGGTTCGTTCTGCGTTCCCGCAGGCAACAGCCTCATCAAGGTGACCATCAACATGATGGACTACACCTATCGTATTGAGACCATGAACATCGCCGACAGCTACTACCTCATCGGCGGTCCGGGCAACTGGGATTCTTCGAAGGATCAGAAGTTCTCTCATAGCGACAAGAGTGTGTTCGACGATCCCGTCTTCACCTATGTCTTCGCAGGAACAGGCTCCGATATGTGGTTCGCCTTCGGTGACGAAGCAGCCATCGATGCAGTAGGCAATGGTACATGGAACCAGCTCTTTGGTACAACAGGTGCCAGCGAGGACCTGAGTGGTTCGTTCGACCGTCGCTACAACCTTGATGGCGACCACTCCTTCCACGTTGACGGTTTGGCTAAGTACTACCGCTTCCAGGTGAATATGGCCGAGATGACCTATACCATCACTGCCCTCGACTTCGACCCGTATGTCTATTACATCGGTGCCACCGACGGATGGAACAAGGCAGAGCAGCGACTCGCCCTTACCGATGAGAGCGGTATCTACACCGGCTACCTCTATTGCGCCGACCCGAACGGATGGGGTAACGCCTTCAAGTTCCAGAAGCAGGCTGGCAACTGGGATACCCAGATCAACTGCGATACGATGACGGGCGGTATCACCGGCGACTTCATCGACGACGGCAATGGTGACAGAAACTTCGTTGCCAATGCTGGCGAGGGTATCTACTATGTCACGCTTAACCTCGCCACCAACACGCTGAATGCCGTACGTATCACGAACATGAACCTCGTGGGTGACTTCAACGGATGGAATCCAGGCGACAACGCCCAGCAGATGACATGGGATGCCGAGAACTACTGCTTTGTGATCACCGGTGCCGCAGTGAACGGCAACGGCTGGAAGTTCACCGCCAACAACGACTGGGGCATCAACCTCGGCGGTAACGACAGCACAGAGCCTTCGATGATGATCGGAGACCTCGCCGCCAACGGTAAGAACCTCGGCGCCGTAGGTACCACCATCAAGCTCTACCCCACCCGCAAGACCTCTGATAAGATTTACTGTACCGTAGAGTAATTCAAACTTAAAAGATTCTAAAGATGAAAAAGATGAATCATATCCTCGTTGCCGTGGCACTCCTCTTCGGAGTGTCCACAGCACAGGCACAGAGCGTAGAAGACAACTACCCCTACAACTTCATCACCCTGCAGGGTGGTGCACAGGGAACGTTCACCAACTACGACTTCACCAAGCTGCTCACCCCGCAGGCTGCCGTCTCCTTCGGTCGTTACTTCAACTCGAAGATCGGTGCCCGCCTGCATGTGCAGGGATGGCAGGCCAAAGGGGCCAGACCTTATACCACGCTCGACAACGAGTATAAGTTCAATGCCTTCACCGGCGACCTCGACCTGTTGCTGAACATGACCAACATCCTCGCTCCCAACCGCAGCAGCGACTTCTTCGACTGGGTGCTGTTAGGCGGATTCGGTGTGAACTTCACCGGCGACTATGATGAGTTCAGAAATGCCAACGGACAGTATTACAAGGAACTGCGCACCGAAAGGAACCGCACCCACAACCTCCGTCTGGGTACTCAGTTCAACGTGAACCTGTCGAAGGCTGTAGCCTTAGGACTGGAAGTTGACGTGAACAACAAGAGCGATGAGTTCAACCTGAAGCGTAACTACAACCCCGACTGGCAGGTGGCCGCCCTTCTGGGCCTCACCATCAAGCTCGGAAAGAAGAAGGCAGCACCTGCTCCCGCTCCCGTTGTCTATGAAGAGCCCGCTCCGGCACCGGCACCCGCTCCGAAACCTGTTGTGAAGCCAGAGCCTAAACCAGAGCCCAAGCCCGTGGTGAAGCCCGAGCCGTTGGAGGAGACCTTCTTCTACAACATCCGTCTCTCTGATCCCGATCCCGATGCCAAGCTGAACAAGATCGTGGCATGGTGTAAGAAATACCCGCAGAAGGGCATCACCATCAAGGGATATGCCGACAAGGGTACGGGTACGCCCGCCCTCAACGTGGGCTATGCCAAGGCTCGTGCTGAGAAGGTAGCCAAGGCGCTGCAGGAGAAAGGCATCGCTGCCGACCGCATGACCGTCAGCTCTTACGGTGACACCGTGCAGCCGTTCACGGAGAATGACCTGAACCGCTGTGTGATCGTGGTGGGCGAATAATCCCACTGAATCCCATCCAGAATGGAGGGTATGCCAAAACATGAGGTAGTGCAATCTGCACAGAAACTCATTTTTGACATACCCTCCTTCTTTTTGACCCAACGCAAAGGCGGAATTAACGATTATTTAAAGTAATTGAGATTGATTAAATTTCCTTACAAGCGCTAAAGTGATTAAACTTCTTTTAAATTATCCAAACGAAACAGTCTTAATATAGAATTAACACAAAAAACAGCTACTTTTGTAAAACAAAATGAATATTTTAGGGGAAAACCGAACAAATTGTTACAAAACATTTGCAGGTATCAAAATATTATTCTATATTTGTCCTAATAACAAACAAATAGCCCTTGGCTTATAGGGAATATTTCTTGACGTTTTTATCGACGAAACAATCTCTCGCGTAGCATTACTGCTAACTACCCAAGAACAATCAAAATAACAAATAACTATCAAAATAAAACAATGAAACGAATATTAATCGCCTTTACATTATTAATAATGATTGGATGTTTGGGGGTGCAGGGGCAAACTCAGACGTATAAGGTTAATGGTGGGACCACACCCACCCCTAATCAGCGGGTGCTCTTTCAACAGAATGCTTCCGAGCCAGTGATCTACCTCACATGGGGTGGATGCGACTGGAGTACCCTCACTGGTGATCCATACACATATATTCAACAGAATACAGGAAAGCCGGCTGAAAGAGTAACAGACAAATATCAAGAAGGTGGTCAAAATGTTGACCCACTTGATGGTTATAAACAAAATTTTCAGGGTAAGAATAACCCCAAAGATGAGCATGGCTTTAACTGGGGATTTGGACCAGACATCATATATGATACATATGGTCCGATAGAAACCTATTACAAGTACAGTGCAACTACCCGGCTGCCACGGTTTAACGTGCCTGCCAGAGGAGGCTTCTACAAGTTTGAGCCTTACCGAGACGGACAACTGACGGTCTATATTTACCAAAATGGCTGCCTGAACTATTCCAGCAGCACACTTAAGACTAACACTTTCTCCTATCGCCCGGTATGCATCGTAGATGAACACGGGGAGGCTGTTACCCTCCAGGGTATAGGAACCAGTGCAAAGGTAAAGAGCAACTGGGCCTCAATGAGTGGTTTTGGCAATTATTGGGAGCCTGTATATTATGATTGGGTTGCTCCCTATTGGAAGAACGGCCATGGTAATGGCACTGCTTGTAAATTCCTGATCTTAAATAATCCTGACCTTAGTAATATTTCAATTACTAATCCAGGAAGTGATCCCAACAGATACCGCACCGTTCAAGAGCTGAACTTTCAAGCAGGTGTCACCAAGGCTGAGAATATCTTCATCTTGGATAGCGGAATTTCCAAATATACATTCAACGTGAAGGCCGGCAAGACCTACTTTGTATTCTCCTTGCGTACGAAATCAGGACTCTGTGGCTTTCAATTCGAGCCAAACAGTACTTCGGGCGGGACCATTGAATTGACAGAATCAGACAGTTATACCCCCCCTACTGGGAGCAATGTCACTGTGGTATTAAAGAACCGTACACTGAAAGCTGGCAAATGGCAGCCCATCTGTCTGCCATTCTCGGTGAATGCGGGAGAAGTGAAGCGGATCTTCGGTGATGGAACGGAGATTGCCCACTTTGACAATACGGTGAACAACCGCCTGACACTGAAGAAGCATATCTACCACTATATCATTGCCGGTGTACCATGCTTTATCAAATCGGCAAATGGCTTCACAAACCAAGATATTACATTCCCACATGTCACCATCGAGTCAACAAGTCCTGAGGAGGTAGAAGAGTCGTGGACGGCAGAAAGAATCAACGGACAGGACACGCCCGACTACAAATTAGTGGGAACCTACAAGAACACAGTGATGAGCGAGGGTGACTACTACATCGGCACCAAGGACGGTAATGCAGAGTTCTTCCGCGTAAACCCCACGACAACGAACCGCACCATGAAAGCCTTCCGATGCTATATCACTCCGGCATCGGGTGGTGGATCTGCCAAAGCACTTGAAGACATGGACTTCGAGGATCCTATCGTCGAAGAGATGGAATTAATGGAAAGTCTGAATCTGATGGGTATCGCCACCAACTTGGAAGAGGTGGAGACATCTGTGGAGCCGCAGACTACTGGCGTGTATAACATGGCCGGACAGCGCATCCACGACAATGCACAGCTGCCTGCCGGCATCTATATCATCAACGGAAAGAAAACCATCATCAAATAAAGGAGGGCGCAGCATGAAGAAGGTTTATATTACACCTGCCTCGTACTGCATGAGCTACGAATCGTTAGACTGTACGATGGCGTTACATTCCAGAGGAAATGTGTCGGATGCCATAGGCGACCGTGAAAATACAGATGTCAATATCCCGGTGCATAACACCGAGGAACCAGATGACGGCCCGAATGCTAAACCCTACGATATGGACCTGTGGGGAGATCTCAACGAGTGGGATCTCTGGAACTGATGGTGCAACAGCGTTTCTATGCACTGCGGAATAAATCCGCACATAAAATCACGATTGGGGCACTTTATTTTTGCTTTTTCCTGGCTGTTTGGATATAATTATGTAAATTTGCAACTGTGGTGATATTACGCATAATCAAATCACAATGTAGTTTTATCGTTCCACTCCCTCCCTTTGGGAGGGCAGGGGTGGGCTCCTATCCGCAGGTCTCCCCTCCCTTGTAGGGGAGGGGTTAGGGGTGGGGTCAGTAATTTTAAAACAATTCTTTCTCTTTAACCTTAACACAGGCGACTATTCTTGTTCTTCAATTGTTAATTTTCTGAATTATCTTAACGAATTAACTTCGTTTAACGCGAAATACGGGCACGGGGAGAACCAACTGCCCTCTCGGTCGAAATTGAGAGATTCTGACGGGGTTTAGTAAGCCGTTGATAATGAACAACTTAGGTAAATCACCATTATTCGCTCACAAAAATATAGCCTTTAGCACCCTAAAGCATAGTGCTTTGGGGTCAAAAACATAGTACTTTTGGGTCAAAAAGACTATACTTTCTAACGAGGGTTCTGTCCGTAAGGGCACCCAGCAAACTTTCAAAAGTAAAATCCATGGCTTTTCGAGGGAACGTCATCTAAGGGTCGTTCGGATCGGCGTTTTCACTCGTTCCAACGGCATCTACAAGTGGAAGGTGACGGCGGAACGAGGCGTAGATGACGGTGGAACAGGTGTAAGTAAAGTCTGGAACGACCCTAAACAGAGCCTACGTAAACATTACGAAGACTCTACTTGGGTTCAAATCAGACTTTAGTTGCATCTCAATGAGACTCTAATTGGATCTAAATAAGACTCTACTTGGATCCCGAACAGACTTTACTTGCACAAAAAGACAAATTGGGACATTTTCGAACACTCCGAGTTTTCCCATTCTTCCCATTAGCATTCTTTCACAACCATTAAATAATTACGAATTATCCTGACAATATTATCACACAGAGTGAATGGAGTGAACGGAGAATCTCAAAGGATGCAGAACATAAACACTAAACGAACACGAATAACACAAATCACACGAATTATGAGCAGCCTGTACGGCTGAGGTACTGCGATGTCTAATCTCACACAGAAATCACAAAAATCACTCTAAGTTTGCAGCGTCTAAGAAAAAAAGACAGGATTTTTTGCTTAGTAAGGTTCGATTCCCTACCTTTGTTGTAAGAAGGAGGAACCGGCCTGCTGGAGAGGGAAACTTTGGAAATCAC
>Ga0256404_1001296_pt1 | contig 61780 bp, 53 predicted proteins | sample RumenRJG_01DNA_FD_185990 | JGI IMG/M metagenome (GOLD analysis project Ga0256404, IMG submission 185990) | Bovine rumen microbial communities from Lethbridge, Alberta, Canada - RJG_01 | ecosystem: Host-associated > Mammals > Digestive system > Stomach > Rumen | place: Canada: Alberta | collected...
ATGATTTACCCCGAAAGATCTTGGGATACCACACACCAAACGAACTGTTTGAAAAAGAGTTAGACCGAATTTATAAGGTTTGATGGGATTTTTTAAGAAGTGTGCAACTTCTTATTGCAATTTACGAATATAAAAAACTGCCATGCAAAACAACACGGCAGTTTTTCATTTAAGGCTTGTTCACTTATCAAACGATTCTTATTCTGCTTCTTTCTTGCGTTCTTCAATAATCTTTTCCGCCATCTTGGCCGGCACATCTTCGTAATGGTCAAACTTCATTTCAAAGGTACCCATGCCCTGGGTCAGCGCCCTCAAATCTACAGAGTATTCCATGATTTCCGCATAAGGAACCTGGGCCTCTACCCGGCTGATGCCTTCTTCTACGCTCTGCATGCCAAGGATACGGCCGCGCTTGGAGTTCAAATCACCGATAACGTCGCCCATCATGCTCTCTGCACAGAGAACATACAGATTGTAGTAGGGTTCCATCAGAACCGGTTTGGCTTCTTCCATAGCTTTCTTGAACGCGATACTGGAAGCGGTCTTAAATGCCATTTCCGAAGAGTCAACGGGATGGTAGGAACCGTCAACCAGAGTAATGCGTACGTCCACAACCGGGTAACCGGCCAGGATGCCGTGCTGCATGCAGTCCTGCATGCCTTTTTCCACAGCGGGGATGTACTGACGGGGTACCGCGCCGCCGAAGATCTTGTCTACGAACTCAAAACCGCTTCCCGGCGGCAGGGGTTCCATATCGATCACAACGTCGCCGTACTGGCCATGGCCGCCGGACTGTTTCTTATGTTTGCCCTGTACATGGGCTTTGCCGCGGATGGTCTCACGGTATTCAACCTGAGGCGCACGCAGGTCGGCTTCCACGCCGAATTTCCGTTTCATGCGCTCCATGATGATTTCGATGTGCTGGTCGCCCATACCGCTTACCAGCATTTCCTTGGTTACCGGGTTGCGGCTCATAATGATGGTGGGGTCTTCGTCCATAAGGCGGCTCAGAGCATTGGATATCTTGTCTTCTTCCCCTTTCTTCTTGGCGAAAATAGCCCGGGTATACATGGGCAGCGGGAAGGCGATAGGAGCAAACAGAACCGGGTTGGCCTTGTCGCTGAGGGTATCGCCGGTTACCGTAAACTGTAATTTCGAGGTTACGCCGATATCGCCGGCGGTGATTTCTTTCATCGCAATCTGGTTCTTGCCGCGCATGGTGAATACGTTGGCAATACGTTCGTCTTTTTCACGGCTGGAGTTGTAAACCATGCTGTCGGCTTTGATGGAGCCGGAGAACACACGGATAAAGCTCAGACGGCCTACGAACGGATCGGAAGTGGTCTTGAACACCAGGGCCGCCATGGGGGCGCCTGCGTCACGGGTTACTTCTTCGCCGGTCGCAACGTCTTTTACCTTATAATCGTTCAGGATAGCAGGGTACGTATAGTCGATGATAGCATTCATAGTGCGGCCCAGACCGATGTTCTTGAGAGCACTGCAGCAGATCATGGGGAAAATGTGAGCCTGACGGATACCCTGGATCAGGCATTTTTTGATTTCTTCGTCGGAAATGGTCTCCCCTTCCAGATAACGCATCATGCACTCGTCGTCGGCTTCTACGGCGGCTTCTACCATCTTTTCATGCATGTCTTCCGCATAAGCTTTCAGGTCATCCGGAATCTCGATCTCATCGGAACCATTGCCGTTCTTGCGATAGGCTTTCATCTTAACGCAGTCGATGACGCCTTCAAATTTATCTTCTTTGCCCAGAGGCAATTCCAAAGGCAGTACTTTCTTGCCGAATTTATGACGCAGGTTTTCCAGGATGCTGTCGAAGTCCGCGTTTTCGCGGTCCATCTTGTTCACCAGCAGAATGCGGGGCAGACCGGCTTCTTCCGCCAGCTTCCAGCACTGCTCGGTACCTACCTGTACGCCAGCGGTGGCATTGATTACGATCAAAGCGCTGTCTACAGCCCGGAAAGCGCCTTTTACTTCCGCAACGAAATCGGCGAAGCCCGGGGTATCGATAAAGTTGATCTTGCTGTCGCGCCATTCAACCGGAGCCAGCGTAGCGTTTACGGATACGCCGCGTTTAATTTCTTCCGGTTCATAGTCCGTGGTGGTAGCCCCATCTTCTACTTTGCACATACGATCAATCGCACCCGCGCGGTACAGCAAAGCTTCCGTTACAGATGTGGTTCCGGCCCCACCGTGACCTACAATGGCCACATTTCTAATTTTGTCGCCTGTATAAGCTTTCATGAGTGAATTCCCCCTTTGAATTATTTATACATGAATATATTATACTATAAAGTGAAAGAAAGGTAAACTGTTTATGTGAAGAATCAGAGGCATTCCTGTTTTTACTCTGCATTCTTCCACATCTCTACAAAGTGATGCACAGGACCGTGGCCGTGCCCTAACGCAATGCCATGCCTGATACCGGTGGTCACGTAAGCTTTGGCTGCCGTAACGGCTGCCGCCAGGTCCATGCCCCTGGCCAGGTTGGAAGCTAATGCGCTGGACAGGGTGCAACCGGTTCCGTGGGTATGTTCGGTCTGAATCCGTTCGCCCGGCAACCAGGTTCCATTTTTGCCGTCGTAAAGATAATCGTCGGCCCGTTCTCCTTCCAGGTGTCCGCCTTTTACCAGTACGGCCTTTGCTCCCAAACCGATAATGCAGGCCGCTGCCTTTTCCATGTCCTCTTCGGTGCGAATGGAAAAACCACAGATGGATTCTGCTTCCGGCAGGTTTGGAGTTAGCAGCGTGGCACAAGGCAGCAATTCCTTAATTAAAGCATCGCAGGCTTCCGGCTGCAGCAACGGATATCCGCTTTTCGATATCATAACGGGGTCTACTACCACTACCGGCGGTTTCCACTTCTTCAGGGCCTCTGCTATGGCATGAATACTTTCCTGTCGTGAAACCATACCGATTTTTACAGCATCTACCCGTATGTCACTGAATACGGCATCGATTTGCGCTGTGATGATTTCGGGAGTGATATCCTGTACCGCTGTAACGCCACAGGTATTTTGCGCCGTCACCGCTGTAATCACGCTCATGCCAAACACACCATGGGCCGCAAAGGCTTTGAGATCAGCCTGAATGCCGGCGCCGCCGCTGCTGTCGCTGCCGGCAATCGTAAGTAAGTGTTTCATCATATCTCCTTGGTAATTAATGCGCTAAACTACTGGCCTCAGCGGGGGATTCTGAACAAGCGGAGCGCTATGAAGAATTCACCGCTGAGGCCTCAGTCTGTTAAATTTTTCCTTTCATGGATAAAATTCCTAATGCAGCCAGCGACTTACCATCATATAAGGTACCGTCTTCAATCATTGACAGTAATTTTTCTTTCGGTATCGCTTCCACCGTTATAAACTCATCCGGATCCGTGTGCTGCTCATGACGGTGAAGGCCCGTAGCCGCATACAGATAAATCACTTCATTAGTAAAGCCCGGAGTCGTGGCAATAACACCCAGATACTCCCAATGGTCCGCCTCATACCCGGTTTCTTCCGAAAGTTCCCGCACGGCACAGACGTCTTTGTCCTCTCCCGGATCAATTTTCCCGGCAGGAATCTCGTACATAACCGTACCCATGGGATACCGGAACTGTTTCACGAAGATGATACTGCCGTCAGGCAGGATGGGTACCACGGCAATGGCGCCCTGATGGTCTGCCATTTCCCGTGTGGTAGTACGACCGTTGGGCAGGCGCACCGTGTCTACATGTACATGCAGCAGTCGGCCGTCAAAAGCGGGCTTGCTGCTGACAAAAGTTTCGTCTAAGGCTGGATCACTCATCTTTTTTAACATTTTCATTCCTCTTTTCAAAACAGCAGTTGCTTACTGTTTTTAAATTTATCAGCTGCCTTGAGCAGCGCGGCCGCGCTTTCTGCCGCAGCTTTGGTGTTGTGCTCCCCGGCGGTCATGCGAACCAGTTCCTCTACTCTCCCTGTTTCATCCAACGTGGTCAGACTGGTTCTGGTCCGGTTTTCTTTCGTTTCTTTCCGAATCCGGATATGCCGGTCTCCGAAAGCCGCAATCTGGGCCAGATGCGTTATGCATATCACCTGCCCCCGGCGGGCGATAAGCGCCAGTTTCTCAGCCATTTTCTGGGCTGTGACGCCCCCTACTCCGGTATCGATTTCATCGAACACCATCGTATTGACTCCACTGATACCAATCAGTACGGTTTTCAGGGCCAGAGCCAGGCGGCTCAATTCACCGCCGGATGCCACTCGTCCCAGGGGCTGCAAAGGTTCCCCTGCATTGGCGGAAAACAGGAGTTCCATCTGGTCTTTGCCTTCTATGGAAAAATCCGGTTTTTCCGTAAAAGCAATCTGCAATTTACCGTCCGGCATGGCAAGGTCATGAATGTGAGTCTCCACGTCCCTGCAGAGCTTTTCCGCATTCTGTTTTCGCAAAGCCGTCAAGGCCTTTGCTTTAGAAGTCAATTCAGCAGTTATTGTTGCCAGTTCCTTCTGTGCATTGGCAATGCGGTTGTCCAGATCCTGCAGTTGTTCCTGTTGCTCTTTAGCCTGAGCCAGGTAAGCCAGCACCGCTTCTTCACTGCTGCCGTATTTGCGCTGCAGCCGGTACAAAAGATCCAGCCGCTCCTGCACTTCTGTCATCCGGTTTGGATCAAAACTCTGGTTTTCCACATAGTTCTGAAGCTGGCCGCAGGCGTCATCTGCAGCAATCCACGCTCCATCTATTCCTTCAAACACAACCTGCAGACGGCTGTCATAACGGATTGCAGCGGCAATTTGTTCTCTGATTTCCGCCAGCTGGCTTAAAGCGCCGTTTTCCTGCTCCAACATTTCGTAAGCCTGATGCAGGGCGTTTAGTATCTTGCCGCTGTTTTGCAGCAGTTTAGCCTCTTCCTTCAGGGCTTCTTCTTCCCCCACTTTGATATTGGCGTCCCCGATTTCCTGTATTTCCCAGGCCAGTCGATCCAACAGGCGTTCCCTCTGGCTTCCCTGCTCTTCCAGTTTCTGCAGGTTCTCTCGGGCCGCTTCGTATTCTTCGTACTTTTCCTGATACGCTCCCAACACCTGTTCTGCCTGCTTTCCTCCAAAGGCATCTGTAAAGAACCTTGGCGCTTTGGACTGCAGCAGCAGTTGGTTTTCGTGCTGCCCGTGAATATCCACCAGCAATTCGGCGAATCGTTTCAACACTGCCAAAGGCACCGGGATGCCGTTGACACTGCTCTGGCTTTTTCCGGCAGCTGTCACTCTGCGCTTTAAAAACAAAAAATCATCTGCTTCAATGCCCTGTTCCTGTAGCAGTGCACAGATTCTTTCATCTTGTACATCGAAGACGGCCTGTACCCAGAAAGCATCAGTGCCGGTACGGACCATACCGGCTGCAGCCCGGCCTCCCAGGGCGATGCCGAACGCATCAACAAGGATGGATTTACCCGCGCCGGTCTCTCCGGTAAATACCGTAAAGCCACGGTCAAAATCCACCTTTGCGTCTTCAATTAATGCAAAATTATGCACGTGCAATGATTGCAACATATTGATATATCATCTTCCTTTTAATTCTTTAAACTTAAGGAAACACTGATTAATTCGTCTCCTTAAAATAGTTGGCAAAATCCGCCGCTACGCTGTCGTTTTCCACAGCCACGAAGATGGTATCGTCCCCAGCCACCGTACCCATGACTCCGACCCATTTCATACTGTCAATCGCAAACGCTACACCCTGGGCAGTTCCCGGCAAAGTGTGAAGTACCACCAGATTACCTCCCGCCCATACAGAAATCACGGAGTTTCGCACCAGTCGCTCCAGTTGTTCGGATGACATCATATGGCTGCGTTCCTTGGGAAAGGCATAGCGGTATCCGCCTCTCATGTCGGAGACCTTGATCAGCATCAGTTCTTTTATATCCCGGGACACCGTGGCCTGGGTTACCGGATAGCCGCTTTCCTGCAGGGCTTTAGCCAGGTCATCCTGTGTTTCGATATGTCTTGTTTCTACCAAATTTCGAATCAGTTGGTGACGTTCCTGCTTTTTCATGACATTTCTCCTTGTAAAAGTAAAAGAATGATTGCCGTGTGATTGTACCAAAGACAAGGAATGAATCGTATCCGCTGTGGCACTACGTCAAGCAACAACGCAGCCATAGATAAAAACGGCAAGCTTATAAGTCTCTTATCAGTTTTTCCTGCCAGGTCTCGTAGTAACTCTTATCTGTCAGCCGTAACAGCCGCAGAAATTGGCGGTTCTTTGAGATTTTCACAACATCCTTCTGTCCGATTTCGCATACCGGTATCCCGTCAGCCGAAAGGGCCATGGGACTGGTGTTCCGAGGCAGCAGGCGGATTTCCACCTCTTCCGTAGCAGGAATGACCAGAGGCCGTGTGGCCAGAGAGTGAGCGCAAATGGGTGTGATGACCATGACGTCCATGCCAGGCTGTACCAAAGGCCCCCCTGCGGAAAGCGAATAGGCAGTAGAACCGGTGGCTGTGGCCACGATGAGCCCGTCCGCAGCATACCGTGCGGAAGGCTTCCCGTTGATATACAGTTCCATGTGGTTGGTGGTGGACAGGTTACTGCGGGCTGCTACAAATTCGTTGATAGCCAGCTCGTTTTGCGGCGTCTTTCTGCCTTCCGCAAAGGTCTGGGCCTGCAACAGACAGCGTTTTTCAATGGAATACCTGCCATCCGTCAGCAGCTGGAACGCCTGTTCCATCGTATCATATTCAATTTCTGCCAGAAATCCCAGATGGCCGAAGTTTACGCCGAAGACCGGCACATTGATTTTCACCATATCCCGGGCCATGCGCAGGAACGTGCCGTCACCTCCCAGAGAAACAGCTGCCGTCAGCTGGGAATTGCGTCCGGCAAAGGGTTCCAGACTGTACATTTCCGCAAGCTTGTCCGGCAGTACTACCGTGATCTTGTATTTGCGGCACAGAGCCAGAATCACTTCAAAATGAATACGCACCTTGACGATGCTCATGTTGGGGAAAATCCCAAGACGTATGTTATCCATGATTACTTCCTTTGACACCGCAGCCGCACCGGAAGCATCTGCGGTTATTTTTAGTAAATTACCCGGAGTGCTGAATAAGCATTTGCAATACAGGATACTGCGTTTTTGAGTTACTTATCCAGTGCAGCATGAGAAGCTGTTACAATAGCATCAATGTCGATGGACAGTGCAGCGTTTTGCACTTCCGGCACAACCTTGTCCCGGTCTTCTTGTGTCCCATCAACTTTGCCATCCCCTGTTTCACTTCCGGTAGTCAGGTACAACAGATACTCGATGTTTCCTTCCGGCCCTTTTACCGGAGAAAAATCCAGACCGCCGATAGAGAATCCCACTTCCTGTGCCAAAGTAATGATGCGCCGGATGACTTCTTTGTGCACTTCAGGGTCCCGCACCACGCCTTTTTTGCCGATGTGTTCCTTGCCTGCTTCAAACTGGGGCTTGATGAGAGCAAGAACAAATGCGTCGGACGCAAGCAGTTTTTTCACCGCAGGCAGAATTTTATCCAGCGAGATGAAGGCCACGTCGATAGAGGCCGCATCCAATTGTTCCGGCAGACTGTGCTCGTCCAGTGTGCGGGCGTTAGTCCGTTCCATGTTGATGACCCTGGGGTCATTGCGCAACTTCCAGGCCAACTGACCGTACCCCACGTCGATGGCGTAGACTCTGCTTGCCCCGTTCTGCAGAGCACAGTCTGTGAAGCCCCCAGTAGAAGCGCCGATGTCTGCCATCACTTTACCGGTTACTGTCACGGGAAACACCTGCAGGGCTTTTTCCAGTTTCAGCCCGCCCCGGCTTACATATTTTAATTGGTCCCCCAGAAGACGGATTTTTGCTTCTGTTTTCACGGCGGTACCCGGTTTATCAATTTTTTGTTCGTCCACCAGCACCTGTCCCGCCATGATGGCTGCCTGAGCCCGGGTCCGGCTTTCAAAGAGGCCCTGTTCTACGAGAAAAGTATCGAGACGGATCTTTTTCGGTTTATCCATATGTTTCTTTCTTGTTGCTGTATTGTATTCAGGGATGCAAGCGCTTTACGTCTTCAAACCGCTTTGTATGCGGTAATCGCTTTTACATCCAATGGGAGATTTTCTCCGCCATCTGTTCCGGCGTCAGTCCGATGTCATGCATCAGCAGCTTTTTATCACCCTGGGAGATGAACTCATCCGGAATGCCAAAGGGCAGCACGGCGGTCATATGCATCAGGCCGTACCGGTTCAGGGCTTCCATCACCGCGTCCCCGACGCCGCCTTTCAGCACCCCTTCTTCCATGGTGACGATGCGGTGGGTTTTGGCCGCGTTTTCACAAAGCAGGTCTTCGTCCAGCGGTTTGGCGAAGCGCATGTTCACCACGCCGGCGCTGATGCCTTTTGCCTGCAGCAGTTCGGCGGTTTTTTCCGCTTCTGCCACCATGCTGCCGATGGCCCAGATGGTCAGGTCCCTGCCCTCCCGCAGGGTTTCCGCTTTGCCGATGGGCAGTGTGTGCAGCGGTTCGCTGAGGTCCACGCCTACGCCGCTGCCTCTGGGGTACCGGAGGGAGATGGGGCCTGCGTTGTATTCCATGGCTGTCAGCAGCATGTGCCGCAGCTCGTTTTCATCTTTGGGCGCCATCACCGTCATTTTGGGCAGGGGGATCAGATAGGCGTAATCGAAGACCCCGTGATGGGTGTAGCCGTCATCCCCTACCAGGCCGGCCCGGTCCATGCACAGCTTCACCGGCAGGTTCTGCATGCAGATGTCGTGGACCACCTGGTCGTAGGCCCGCTGCATGAAAGTGGAGTAAATGGCTGTAACCGGTTTAATGCCTTCCGTGGCCAGCCCCGCCGCAAAGGTCACCGCGTGCTGTTCCGCGATACCCACGTCGAAGAAGCGGTCCGGGAAGCGTTGGGCAAACAGGTTGGTGCCGGTTCCTTCTGGCATGGCTGCCGTGATGGCCACGATAGATTTATCTTTCTCCGCCAGTTCCACCAGGGTTTTTCCGAAGACGCTGGTATAGGTTGGCGGCGCCCCGGGCTTGCTGATTTTCTTCCCGGTGGCTATATCAAAGGGGCCCGTGCCGTGGAATTCGTTGGGCCTCTCTTCCGCGGGAACGTAGCCTTTGCCTTTTTTGGTGACCACATGGATCAGGACAGGCCCTTCTTCCCGTTTGGCTGCCGTCAGCATTGGCAGCAGCGCTTCGATATCATGGCCGTCCACGGGGCCGAAGTATTTGATGCCCAGGTATTCGAATATGGACCCGGGGGATACCAGGTATTTCACCCCGCCTTTCACCCGGTCGATGACCTCCAGCACATCCTCGCCGTGCTTCATGTCCCCCAGCCAGTTTTCCAGATTGTGCTTCAGTTTGTTGTAGGTCTCGCCCGTACGCAGCTGGTACAGGTACTGTGACATGGCCCCCACGTTTTTGGAAATGGACATCTCGTTATCGTTAAGGATGATGATGATCCTTCGTCCGGTGTCCCCTATGTGGTTCAGGGCCTCAAAAGACATGCCGCCGGTCATGGCGCCGTCCCCGATGATGGCTACCACGTGGTAATTTTCCCCTTTCAAGTCCCGGGCGGCCGCGATGCCGTCCGCCGCGGAGACAGACGTGGAAGAATGGCCCACGCCGAAGGCGTCGTGTTCGCTTTCCTGCCGTTTGGGAAAGCCGGACAGGCCTTTGTAGGTGCGCAGGGTGGGAAACGCTTCCTTGCGTCCTGTGATGATTTTGTGGATGTAGGCCTGATGCCCTACATCAAAGATGAGTTTGTCCCGGGGAGAGTCAAAGACCCGGTGCAGTGCGATGGTCAGTTCCACCACGCCCAGATTGGGAGCCAGGTGCCCGCCGTTCTTGGACACGACTTCGATGAGCAGCTGCCGGATCTCCTCCGCCAGCCGGTTCATTTCTTCCAATGAAAGAATTTTCAGGTCCAGAGGGCTGTTAACTCTGTCCAGAATTTTATTTTCAGACATTCCGTTTTGCCTTTCCGTGATTTCGTGTGTTGCGTTGTGAGAGTTAGTTAAAGCATTGGTGTTGCGTTTGCGTCCGCCTGTGGATTACGCCGTATGTGTGACGCTGCTTGCAGCAGCGCTTATGCGCACTCAGTTCTTACGGTTTGTCATCAGCTTAGCGATTTCCCGCAGGGCTTCTGCTTTTTCTCCAAAGGAATCCAGGCAGGCCAGAGCTTCTTTTGTCGTTTCATCTGCCATCTTCCGGGCCGTTTCCAGACCGAAAAGAGAAACATAGGTTGACTTGTTGTTTTTCTCGTCGCTGCCAATGGGTTTGCCCAGTTCTTCCGCGGTACTGGTCACATCCAGAATGTCGTCCTCAATCTGGAAGGCCAGGCCGATAAGTTCCGCAAAACGTGTCAGGGCAAGGAGCTGTTCGTCCGTAGCTCCCGCTAGGTGGGCGCCCCCCCGCACAGCTGCGATGAACATGGCGCCGGTTTTTCCTTCGTGGAGGGTCTTTAACTCTTTGGCCGTGATCTGCCGGTTCTCCGCGTCCAGATCCAGGGCCTGTCCTCCTACCATGCCAAAGTTGCCAGCACACATGGCGGTTTCGTGAACTACTTCTACCAAGGTAGAAGGCTTCACGTTTCGCTGTTCCAGCATCACTTCAAAAGCCAGAGTAAGCAGACCATCCCCGGCCAGCATCGCCATGGCCTCCCCAAAAACCTTGTGGTTGGTAAGGCGGCCCCGCCGGTAGTCATCGTTGTCCATGCAGGGCAAATCATCATGAATCAGGGAATAAGTATGAATCATTTCCAGTGCGCAGGCTGCGGGCAGGAAATCGTAGCCGTTGGCTCCCACCGCTTCCGCTGTAGCCATCAGCAGAATGGGACGCAGGCGTTTACCTCCCGCCAACAGGCTGTATTTCATGGCATCGTCCACGTTGGAGATGCCACGCTTTTCCATGCGTTTTTCCAAAAAATTGTTAACCAGCTTTTTGCGGGTGTCGTAGTATTGCTGAAAGTCCATCTGTTCCTCCTGTTGTTGACTGTGTGCTTGCCAGGTGATTTTTGCGAAGGACAAGGAAATGACTCGCCAACGCAGTGGGATTACGTCGAGAGACATTGACGCAGTCTTTCACAAAAAGCACCGACAAGCATTACTCCTCCTCGTCCGGCTCCTCAAACTCTTCTGTACGGAAGTTATCATCGTTCACGGGACTTACTACCAGTTTCTGCACGGCTGCTTTTGCAACCTTCAGTTTTTCCATGCAAATGCGGCTCAGTTCCGTGCCTTTCTGGAATTCTTCAATGGCCTCTTCCAACGGCAGGTCTCCGCTTTCCAGTTTTTCCACTGCGGCTTCCAGTTCTGCCAGGGCTTCTTCAAATTTCATGTTTTTGTTAATCTTTTTTGCTGCCATATTCGTCGCGCCTTTCTGTTTTTAAAGGAAAACACTGCTGAATCAATCTATTATAGTATCTAACTTGGATTATTATTCTCTTCGATTAGTTAACGGTTTTTGAATTCTCTGTCTTTGGTATGACGTCCTGCACCACGGAGCAGATTTCCCCGTCTTGAAGCCTTGTCCTGATTTCTTCGCCCCAGTGCACGTCATTTGCAGATTTGATGATTTTTCCCTGTTCATTACTGGTAAAGGAGTATCCTCTTCCTAAAATCTTCAGGGGACTCACCGCGTCCAAATGGGCGGCCAGCAGTAAAAATTGCTGTTCTTGCGACGCAGACAGATCTTTTGCCAGTGTAATAATCGCATTCCACGTACGCTGATATTTCATTTCAAAGGGTTCCCAGAGTGTTTTTTGTTTATACAGGGCTTTCTGTGCTGTGGCAAGCCTTTGTTCCGGTTTGATCAGCAGATGTTCGGGATGCTGTAACATTCTTAAAGCCTGCCGTACTCTTCGCTCCGGCTCAAGCAACAGTTTTTCCGGACGCTGTAGCGCTTTCATGGCCTGCTGCAACCGTAATTCCCGGTTTTCCAGACGCCGGGGCAGTGTCTGTTGTAACCTCATCAACGCTTTGTCCAGTCGCTCTTCTGCTCTGTCTGTGATGCGGAGAGGATCCTGCAGCATACGGCTTCGCATAAGCCGCTGCAATGTCTCGGTTCTCTGCTGCAGCATGCGGTTCATGGCGAGGGTCAGACGTTGCTTTTTGTCCACCACCTGCCGCCGTAGCAACCGGGTATCTTCTACCGCCAGTTCCGCCGCCTGGGACGGCGTAGCTGCCCGCTGGTCTGCTGCAAAGTCACTGAGAGTAAAATCCGTTTCGTGACCCACAGAAGAAATCACCGGAATCACCGACGCTGCTATGGCCCGGACTACGATTTCTTCGTTGAAGGCCCACAGGTCTTCCATGGAACCGCCGCCCCGGCCTACAATGAGTACATCCGCAAGCTGATGCCGGTTCATAAAGCGTATGGCATGGGCGATATCCCCCGCCGCGGCCTTGCCCTGAACCTGCACCGGATATAACAGAAGCTTCACCCCGGGATTTCTTCGCCGGGACACGGTAATCACATCCCGCACTGCCGCCCCTGCCGGGGAAGTAATGATACCCACGGTCCGGGGGTGAGCCGGGAGCGGTTTTTTCCGCTCTGCAGCAAACAGTCCTTCCGCTTCCAGTTTGTTTTTCAGCTTTTCATAGGCCTGCATCAGACTGCCGATACCTTCTTCAATCAGCATATCCGTGTACAGCTGGTACACCCCGTCCCGCTCGTAGATGCCGATATGACCGATGGCCAAAACGGTATCTCCGTTGACAGGATATTTTATCAGCTGCCGGGCCTGACGCTGGAACATGACACATTTCAGCACACCGTTTTCATCTTTTAAGGAAAAATAGCAGTGCCCGGAGGGGTAGCGTTTGAAATTGCTGATTTCGCCACGGACCTGCACATTGGCAACGAGACCGCTGCCTTCCACCAAATTTTTAATCAGGCGGTTCATTTCCGTGACGGAATAGGTATGGACTTCAGCCATGTTTTTCTCCCAGTGGTTTGTAATCTGTTGTCATAAAGCGCAACCTGCGGTTGTGAACAGCCTGCGCCTAAGTCTTGTTTATATATCGGTGCTGTAGTAATTGTTTTTTACCCTTCCTGCTGTCGCCGCGCATAAGCTGCACAGCCAGAAGCATTGTCACCGCTGTAGTGGTTTTCCGGCAGCCAGACTTTTATCTGCCGCCTGGATAGTTTTTCGATGATGCGGTTGCGTATCCATCGATTGGCGGACACGCCACCAGCCAGGATCACATCTTTTACGTGATGTTCCGCTGCTCCGTTCCGAATCATGCGGACAAAGGTTTCTGCCAGTCCCCACTGTACACCGGCCGCAATATTTGCAGCAAAGTTGTTTTGTTTAATTTGACGAAGCACCCAGGTACAGGGACCGGAAAAGCTTACGTTTGTTTTATGTACGGAAACAGGAATCTCCATAATCTCTGTGTGCTGCTCTGCCAGCTTTTCCAGAGCCGGCCCCGCAGGGAAATCCAGTCCCAGAGCCACGCCTGCCCGATCCACAAACTGACCGGCATGCAGGTCCAGACTGCCGCCGATTTCTGTCAACCTATAATTGGCAACAACTTTTTCTTTCGGATTTGTCGGCGCTGCAGTGCCGACTGCATTCTCTTCGGCCTGAGCCATATCAGCCACAGGTAAACCACCTGTGGCGTCAGGTCCAAACCTGTCCACTTTTTCAACCAACAATAAATCAGTAGTCCCCCCGGAGGCATGAAGGAACAGGAACCGATCTGTATCCGGTCCTTTGGCTGACCACATTGCCGCTTCCAAATGGTTTTCCTGGTGGCTGATCTGCCACAAAGGAATGCTGTATAACGCTGCCAGGGAACGGGCAAAGCCCCGCCCTGCCAAAAAGGCGGGCATATAGGAATCCTCCCGGGGCCGGGGCCTAGCAGAAACACCAATCCCCAGCAGGGAAAACGCATGTCCCTGTACCGCTTCTTCCATCAGCTCCGGCAGGTTACGGGTGTGCTGATAGAGCATCTCACTCTGCTGCAGTCCGCAGCCGCCCGGTTTCACCTTCAGAATACGCCTTGCTTCAGCGACTTTCTGTCCCTGTCGGTTCATAAAAAACAGTGAGGTGGTATAACAACTGGTATCGATACCAAGGTAAACTTCTTCTGTCATACTGTACTTCTTCCGTTAAGACGTGCAGGCTTCATTGCATTGCCTTTGTATTACTGCAGCAAACCTGTTTACCTGCAAGTCTTGTTTCTTTATTTTTCTTCACGCATCAGTTTGCCCAAAACGCCGTTGATGAATCTTGCGGATTTGTCCGTACCAAACATCTTGGCCAGTTCCACGGCTTCATTGACAGCCACGTTCACAGGCACCTTTTCTTCAGCAAAACGCATTTCATAAACAGCCATGCGCAAAATGTTGCGGTCGATGCCAGGCATCCGCTTCACATCCCAGTTAATGGCATATTTCCCAATCAGGGCATCAATATCCGCCAGTTTTTCTGCAGTACCTTTTAACACTTTTTCCGCATATTTTACTGCTTTGGCCGCTTCTTCACTCTTTTCTTCATCCTGCTGTACTTCCAGGGCAATAGCCAGCGCTTCCGCCGGTTCGGCCTGGGTAAAATCCATTTGGAACAAACTCTGTAACACCATTTCCCTGGCGACTCTACGAATCATATAAATGAATCCTCCGTTCAGTTATTATTCTACGTTCTGTTTACGACAGTCCGAAATGTTGCCCACAGCATGTGATGCTCACGCGGGCCTGTTATTTATGATAACCCGGCGGCAGAAGCCGGTCCAGCCATTCTGCCAGGTCTTCCTTCTTATCAATTTTGTAACCGATAAAGAAGCCGCCGCCGACAAACAGTAATAAAAACAACGTCCGAAAGAAACCCACGGTCAAAAACAACGAAGCGATGACCAGACCGGTCAGCGAGCATAAGAAGCGGCCGCGGTAGTTAAGCCAGATGTCGGTGAATATATCTTTAAACATCGCTGTACCTCCTTAAACTCACTTTTCCTTTCCGCTGTTCTTTATCTTTTTGAAAAACAATTCGATATTTTTTACTTCTAGCCCTACGACCTTTTTGATGGTCTCCCTAACGTTATCCTTGACCTCCTCCGTGATTTCAAATACATTGACCCCCGGTTCCAGCGAACCATGGATGCGGGCGTTAATCGTGGTCTTGTCTTCCATTTCCACAACCACTTTCACACCATAGATTCCATAGACTTCCTGGGCAATGTCCGCGATATAGTCTTCCAATGCCCGCTTGGAAACAACGGTCTTGCCGGAATCCGCATCGTCCAGAATCAGTGAGTTACTTCCGCCCAGCACACCGATGCCCGCCAGTAAAAGCCTCACACTGATAATGAACAATATCGCGCCACCAATGGCAAACTCCCAGTTTCCCGGCAAGGCAACAATTACTCTGCGGAAAAAGTCAGGAGGGATCATTCCCATCGTAATCATAATCAGCGTCACTGCAAACACTGCCATCAGGCATGTATATAAGGTCAATATAATTCGGTCCGGTATTCCCATAGCATTCACTCCTTATTTCAAACCAACTGTTTCGTTTTTCTCCAAGACAGGCCCGGCGGGCTTCCTGTAACCTCGTGGTCTAGTTAAAAATACTGCCCGGCTTCCCTTCATCCGGATTATTGAAGCTGATTTCCAGCTCACTCTTTTCCCTGCGCCTTACACCTTCAATATGAACATCCACAAATTCTGCGGTATACTCTGTCATTTCATCTATAGCGCTCTTCACTTTTTTTTGGAGCTTCATGGCCACCTCCGGTATATTACAGCCGTATTCCACTGTCACATAGACTGCAACCCGGCAGCTACGCCCGGTAACTTTGACACGAACCCCTTTAGCCAGACTCTTCTTGCCCAGAAAGTTACTGATTCCTTCCCGGAACCCTGTACTCATGGACACGACTCCATGAACATCAAGAGCAGCCAGGCTTGCCACGATAGCAATCACATCGTCTGCAAGTTCAATATAGCCCAAATCTTCTTCCTCTTCAGCCTGGCTATCCATATCAGGCTGGTTCGGATATGGTTTTTTCCCTTTTTCGTCCGCCATCTGTACCTCCAAAATGACAAACTTCCCCATTTTTAAATTATGAATTATTATACCATACTCTGCATAAAAATTAAAGGAAACAACCCGAATTCCCTAACAAAAAAAGGACTTCCTTCTCAGAAGTCCTTTTCAGTTCATAAACTGTGAATTGGACAGACAGCCGTGCACAGCATCACCACCGCACACATGTACCGGCGGTTATGCCCGCTGGATATAGTCGCCGCTGCGGGTATCAATCAGCAGATGATCCCCTTCATTGATAAACAGAGGCACCTTAACAACATAACCGGTGTCCATGGTGGCCGGTTTGCTGCCGCCGGTAGCGGTATCGCCCCGAATGCCGGGTTCGGTCTTTACAACTACCAGTTCTACCGTGTTCGGCAGTTCTACGCCCAGAATACGGTTCTGATACGAAATGACTTTGACATCCATGTTTTCTTTCAGGAAATTGATGCCGTTGCCAATCTGTTCTTTACTGAGTTCAGTCTGTTCGTAGGTGTCGTTGTCCATGAATACGAAGCTTCCGTCGCTTTCGTACAAGTACTGCATGATGCGGCGTTCAATATTTGCTTTCGGCAAACGCTCACCGGCATTAAAGGTGCGCTCAACAACAGCGCCGGTAGACAGATTGCGCATTTTTGCCCGCACAAACGCCGCGCCCTTGCCCGGTTTTACATGCTGGAATTCCACAACCTGCCAGGGGTCATTGTCGATAGTGACAGTCAGACCAGTTTTAAACTCGTTGGTAGATACCATAGATACATCCTCCTGTGTGTCTGATTAAATCAGTTTTTATATATTATTTTATAAAAATTTTATACAATCTCCGTCAGGATCTTTTTCAGGGTAGTCAGGCTGTGGGCCCCTTCCCGTGTAAGAACCACCGTATCCTCGATTCGTACGCCGCCACGGCCCTGGATATAAACACCGGGCTCGATACTGAACACCATGCCTTCCTCCAGCGGGATATCGCCTCTGCTGTTAATGTTCGGAAGTTCATGAATCTCCAGTCCTACACCGTGCCCCAGCCCGTGGTTAAAATATTTACCGTAACCCCGGGACTCTATGTACCCGCGAATCTCCGCGTCCAGTTCTTTCCCGGTAATTCCGGGTTTGGCTGCTTTCATGCCGCGATACTGAGCTTCCTGTACCACTGTATAAATTTCCCGGTGCCAGGAATTCGCCATGCCCATTACAACGGTACGTGTCGTATCCGAATGGTAGCCATTATACATGGCGCCAAAATCGAACGTAACAAAGTCGCCTACTTCTATCACCTTGTCTGTTGGCGCTCCGTGAGGCAGCGCACTGCGGTGACCCGAAGCTACGATTGTGTCAAAAGATACACCTTCCGACCCAAGGCTTCGCATATAATACTCCAACCGGGCTGCCAGTTCTTTTTCCGTCATGCCAGCCTTGATTTCTTTTAACAGCCGTTCAAAGGCTCCGTCGGCAATTTTGGAAGCCTGCCACAAACATTCCAGTTCCCGTTCATCTTTTACCGACCGCAAAGAACGAAGACTTACACTGACCAGTTCGATTGTTTCCGGCAACGATGTTTGCAGTGCTTTGGCATCGTCATAAGAATATGCCTCCCCATCAAAGCCCATCTTCCGGTTAGTTCCAACCAGTCCGGCCACGGTTTCCCAGATACTGTTACTATGGTCAGCCTTATACTCTATCACACGACAATACTTTAATTCCGAACGCGCCTGTTCAGTATAGCGTCCGTCTGTAATCAGTACAGCGACCCGGTCATCCGCGTACAGTATGCTGGAATCACCTGTAAAACCCGTAAGGTAACGAATAGTATAGATATCCTTAATCGCAATACATTCTAAGCCATGTTCTTTCATGAACTTAAATATCTTCCCGATTCGTTCCATAAAAATACATCCTTCTTCTGCCACTATAGTAATGTCGTAATATTTTATCACACTTTCGGCAATTGCGCCACTATAAATTTCAGACATCCATTTGGGAAAGATATTTTCAGCCACAAATCCAACATTTCTTAGGAATGCGAACTCATTCCTTACGGTATCTTTCGGCGAAGGATGGAAGATTCAGGTATGCTTTCCGCCGCCCGGCAGGTAAAGACCATCTGGGGATGTTGCGCGGCAACAATGGGTTCTCCATCCTGATTCCGCATTTCCTTCAGTACCAGAGTACGAAGGCTCCCGTCCGGACAGAATACTTCCAACGTCTCCCCCTCTTTCATGTGATTGCGCTGTTCCACCGTAAGCCGACCGTTATCCCAGTCCCGTACCAGTCCCACAAATTCATGTGTCTGCAAATAGGAAGAGGTGGTATAGACCTGCGCTGTGGCATCCGGTTTTCCCAGGGCAAAACCGGTAGTATAGGGCCGATGTGATACCTTTTCCAGTTCATCCAGCCATTCCTGCCTCACTGTGTAATGTTGCGGGTCACGCCAGCAGGCGTCAATGGCCCTCCGGTATACGCTGACCACACTGGCTGCATAATGGGCGCTTTTCATTCGTCCTTCTATTTTAAAACTGCAGATACCGGCTTCCATGAGTTGAAGCAGGTACGGCAGCAGGCACAGGTCTTTAGAATTCATGATATAAGTGCCCTGTTCATCCCCTGCCACGTCGTATACTTCACCGGGACGGTTCTTCTCGGTGAGATTGAATTCCCAACGGCAAACCTGAGCACAGGCGCCCCGGTTCCCGTCCCGACCGGTCAGGTAACTGCTGAGCCAGCATCGCCCCGAATAGGAAATGCACATAGCTCCGTGTACAAAGGCTTCCAGCTCAACTTCCGTTTTGCTGCCGATTTCTTTCATTTCTGTAAACGACAGCTCCCGGGCCAGTACTACGCGGCTGGCACCCAGATTTTCCCAGGCTTTGACCGCCGCCCAGTTGGTGGTGTTAGCCTGCGTGCTTACATGCAGCGGCATCTCCGGAATGATTTCCCTGGCCACGGACCACACCCCAAAATCTGAAATCAACAGGGCGTCGACCCCGATTGCCTGCAGGTTGCGCAAGTAGTCCGGCAGATTGTTGATGTCTTCATTGTGGGCAAAAATATTAACCGTCACATAGACTTTTTTATGGAGACTGTGCGCAAAAGCCACCGCCTCATCCATTTCCGCAAGGGAAAAATTGCTGGCAAAGGCCCGCAGGCCGAACATTTTCCCACCCAGATAGACCGCATCAGCACCATAAAGCAGTGCCATATGGAGTTTTTCCATATTGCCTGCAGGAGCCAGAAGCTCCGGTTTTTGTATTCGTCTCATTTAGTATCGTCCTTGTGTATGTCTGCAATGGCTTTCAGGTGTTCCCCGTAGGTTTTGGTGAAACGGTGATGCCCATCCTTTTCCGCCACAAAATACAGGTATTCCGTAGCTTCCGGGTTGAGGCAGGCCTTGATGGCATCTATGCCGGGGGACGCGATAGGTCCCGGAGGCAGGCCGGGATTCTGATACGTATTGTAAGGACTTTTAATCCGGGTATCTGCAATGGTAACTTCTTCTTTTTGGGTGCCCAGCAGATACTGGATGGTTGTATCTGACTGGATAGGCATGTAGATATGAAGCCGTTTCAGGAATACACCGGCAATGCGGGCCTGCTCTTCCGGATAGACGGCTTCCAGTTCCACCATGGCCGCCAGGTTTATCAGATCCCGCAGGTTCATGTTCTTTTCCCTGGCCAGAGCCGGGATATTCTCCCGGTTCATTTCCGTATTAAACGTCCGGACCATAAGCGCCAGAATATCCTTTTCCGTCATATCCGGATCCAGTTGATAGGTAGTAGGAAAAATAAACCCTTCTGCTTTGAAAATGACATCCGGATTTTTTGTTTCCATATAGGGATACGGAGTATAATTCCGGGCCGCTTCTTCGAATTTTTTAGCATCGCCCAGACCTTCCGCTTCCAGCTTGCGTCCGGTTTTCACTACATTAAAGCCTTCCGGAACCGTGAATTTGACATTATAGGTTTGCCCCTTGGAAAGGATGCTGACAATTTCACTGTTGGACATACCGCCTACAATTTCATATCGTCCGGCTTCCAGTTTTCCGGCCAGTCCCCGCAGGCGCGCTTCCATGCGGAAGGCTTCCGGCGTCTTCACCAAATGCTTCTTGTGAAGCAAATCGGCAATATCCGCCGTAGTCATCCCCGGTTTGATTGTAACAAGGTAGCGATGTCCCTTCGCAAATTCCGTATTGTTGCCGGTATAATACAGCAGCCAATAAGCACCCAGTCCCAACATCAACGTCAGGGCAAGCAACAATGGGATTACGCGTTTAAACAACTCTGTTTCCTCCGTTGTCTTAATTACATGGGCATGGTCATAATGCCGTCATGTTATTTACACTGGTTATGCTTCCAATGCTTCATAGGCAATCCTTGCCTTTTCAAACTCTTCGTCAGAAGGAACCTGGATATCGATTTCACCGTTTTCATCCGTAACGATTTTAGCCAGGATGATATTCGGTTCTTCGTCTTCCTCTCCTTCATCATGATCATGGTCGCAGTCACACTCTTCATGGTGGGCGTGATCGTGGTCACAGTCACATTCTTCTTCCTCTTCTGCAAAGATAGACGGATCTACTTCCAGCAGGGCCACATAATCGTCCTTACCAACCTTGAACCTGCTTTCTACCACAAAGCAATGATCCTGCCCTTCCTCATCCGTAAATTCAAAGGTCTCAATGGTTTCTTCTTCCATTACTTCCGCAACGTCTTTTTCAGTCATAATGATCCTCCCTGTTTCATGAATAATAAAACTACCAGATTCCTGCTAATTATCAGTATACTGTTCCTGCCTGTTCTTTCTAGTCAGACAGAATAATCAAGTCATACTATGTTTAAAACAGCGACGAAGATACTTTCTGCCCCAACTTGATTTCGGCCGCATCCTTATCCCCTGCCACCACAGAAATACTGTATTTTGTACGTCCAATCTTCATTATGGCATTTTGGGTTCCAAACATTCCGTTCTGAATGACAATATCACCTTCCAACAGCCGGATATCATCACTCCGAAGATTGCCTTTTGTGTAATAATAACGCCCTTTCTGCATGACAAACTGCCCGTTACCCGTCGCAGAGTCAGCCTGACCGCGTCCTGTAATGTGGGCTTCTACCTGAAGGACCCCGGTGATCCGATTATCTGTCATCTGAGCAGCATCCAGATTATTTCCCGAAAGATTAAAGTCATACTCTCCCGTAACAGGGTTCAGATAGCCATTCACGGATACATTCGTTCCGGCTCCCAGCGCCTCTGCTTTTTTCAGCACAAGCTTGCCGGAGTCCCAGACAAACTCACCATGTAAATTGTTCATTTGCAACGGCGCTGCATACAGGTAATTGCTTCTGAAGTTCCCTTCTATTTTAGGTTCCACAGCCGTCCCTGTCAGTTTGCCGGAGAATTCTACAGAAGCATCATCAAGATTCAGGCCTTTGCTTAAAGCCTGCGTTTTAAAATAACCCGCGGAAAACGTCAAATCAAAACCCGGAGGAAGAGGCGTAGCCCTTCCGCTTTTAATCGTACCCCGCAGCAAGACCGGCATACCGTTTACATTGGCCTGTAACGTATGCAGGTCGGTTTTATCCCTGTCGGCCGTAAAGCTTCCTTCCCCTTCGGTAAACGCCATGCCGAAAAACTGGCCGGAAAGGTTGCGCGGTTTGCCATCAAGCCGTATATGCCAGCCATCCCGGTCTTTAGATGCGGCAATATTTACCGTAGGAATGACGCCGGATGTAACCTTTATATGCTTTAAATCCGGATACATGGCAAGCACGTCCGTCACAGCAGCATTTTTCGCTTCCCCTGTCACCTGAGCGGTCCCGTTTTCATAGACCATGTTCAGGACCACGTCACAGTTTTCCTTGCTGGCCGTTGCGCTGGCCCGTAGCTGGGGATACTGTTTAAACGTCATCTGGGCATTCATTTTATCCAGCCGAACCTTTTTACCGTTAGAGTTCAGCCCTACATACCCATCTTTTACTTCAATCAGTCCCCTGAATCTGGTTGGCCTGGAAGGTTCCTGTTTCTTCCCGTCCGTCTGCTTTTTTTCATCGCCGGCAAGCAGCAGCAGGTTTAACAGGTCAAGCCCCTTGCCTTCTTCATAGGTTCCGTAAAATCTGGGGCTGTTAAAAACGATATTGGTTACGGCGCCTACACCGCCACCCTGACGCAGCGTATCAAAAAAATTCACAGAAGCAGTGGCCAGCGGTATCTCCAGCTTCACATCTCCGTTTGGAGCTTTCCAGACAAGATTCCGTATTTCAACATCTCCGGCAAACCCGGCATTGATTTTTTCATATGTCAGCGTTCCGGCTACGATGTTCTGCCTCTCCAGCATCTGCTCTGCCATCCGTGCAGCCGCGCCGCCGCCAAACTTAATAACAAGGGCAATGGCAATTAAAACTGCCAGCGCCCCTCCCATGATTATTTTTTGTTTTGAGGAAATTACTTCCACGTTTCTTCACCTGTTCTATCGGCAAACCCGGTTTCCCGTCATCAGCAGTCACTGCCGTCCCGGACCGCTGTTCCGCCTCGTAGCACTTTACTGTCCAGATAGTTTTGCAGTATTACCACGGCGGCCATCATATCGATAACTTTGCGCCGTTTTTTGCGCTGCATATCCGCATCAATCAGGACGCGTTCCGCCGCTACCGTTGAAAGCCGCTCATCCCACAATACAACAGTAACGTCATCAAAACGGCTTCGCAGTTCTTCCGCAAATGCTTCCGAAAGCTTCGCCCTTTCGCCAATCGTTCCATTCATATTCTTGGGATACCCCAGAACGATCTCTCCAACTTCCCATTCGTTCAGCAGTTCACCAATCCTTGCAAAATCTCGTTCCGGAGATGTCTTTCGTATGGTTTCCACCCCATTGGCTATCATTCCTGTCAGGTCACTGACGGCCACGCCGATGGTCCGGCTCCCTAAGTCCAATGACATGCTTCTCATCAAGATGCCATCCTTTTACTGAAGCGATTTAAGATAACTGTCCAGCAGGGCTTCCACCAATTCATATCTTTCATACTGGCGCAGTTTATTACGGGCATCCTTATAACTGGTAATATAGGTAGGATCGCCGGAAAGCAGATAACCCACCAGCTGGTCTTTGGGATTATATCCCTTTTCCTTCAACGCTTCACAGACTTCCCGGATTGTCTGCTCAACCGGAGTCTTTTCGCGGTTTCTTTTAAACATCATAGTTTCCTGGGATACATTTGCCATTTATACCACTCCTTTTCACTTACAATGTCATACGTTAACAGCTATATCCATAAACTGTCTATTTTACCTATCAATTTATATTGTACCACATTTTATCTGCCATAGTGCTTTTTTGTTAATATTTCACTAAAAATTTACTACTCACTTATTGCACATATAGGCAAAGGGGCAGTAAGGACATTGCTCCATATTATGTGCAAAATCGTTTTCCGTTTTCTTTCCGGCAATCTCCCTGCAAACCTGCAGGATCTCCTGCCGATAATCCTGCCCGGGCAGAACCCACTCGCTCCGGTTCCGTAAAAAGTGAAGGGAAGCCCCTGTCACTGAAAGAGAATCTTTTCCTTTTATTTGCAGCAGGCGTTCCAGTGCCATCTTGTATAATGCCAGCTGCCAGGCATAACCGTTACGGACTTCTCCTTCCCGGGGCGGTTGTCCGGATTTGTAATCGATAATGACCAGTTCACCCCGGCTGATTTCCGCCACTGCGTCTATGAATCCCGTAATTAAAAAGCGATGTTCCCCATCCTGCAGCTGCACCTGGAATTCGTATTCCGCAAATTTCTGTTTGGAGGCAAAAGAACGGTATAAGTCCGAATGCAGGTACTCGCGCAGCATGGTTTCAGCCTCCTGCGTCAGGTCAAAACGACCGTTGGCCAGTTCTTCTGCCGCATCCCGGTAGTACGCCGTCCAAACGGTATCATCCTCCGCAAACCCGTTTTCCATGCGCCATTTTGCGTATTGCTCCAGCACTTGGTGTACCAGACTGCCAAGTACATCAGGCGGCAGGCGCTTCCCCTGCTTTTCCCGGGTATCCAGGGGCGGTATATTTTCAATAAACTGATAATAATACCTTCGGGGACATGTGTCATAAGTATTCAGTGAAGAAGCGGAGAACCGGTTCATCCCACGACCGCCGTAGGTTTCCAGTGGCGCGGCTCCTTCCAGCAGATGCCTTTTCATCTCTTCCGAAAGCTCCGGCACCGGAGAAGCAGACGTATCCCCTTCTCCGGAAACGGTGGAAGGCGCAACCCGGATTTCTTTCCGCTCTGCCAGGGTACTATTACACTCCAGTCCCTGATCCAGCCAGTTGAGCCAATGGGTTGCAGTAGAAGGATTCTTTGTATCTTTCCGGATACCCGACAGGACCAACCGGTCTTTAGCCCGGGTCAGAGCCACATACAGCAGGCGGATCTTTTCTTCCTCCTCTTTTGTTTTATTCTCTTCCCGAATCTGCTCCAGCACTTTACCGGGAACCAGTTTGCCTGCCGCATCCCGAAGGGAGATACCCAGGCCCAGCACCGGATGAAAGACTGCATTCTGGTCATCGTTTTGGAACGGTGCATCCAGATAAGGCACGGCAACCAGCGGAAATTCCAGCCCTTTTGATTTATGGACGGTCATCACCTGCACCGCGTCATCTGCCGCCACCGTTGCCGCCGCTTCTTTATTCTTTGCTTTTTGCAGCCGCGTTACCCGGGTTACAAAATCCCGGATGCCGCCCTGTCTCTGTGAGCTGAATTCGTGCGCCAACCGGAAAAACTTACGAAGGTTCGCCAACTGTTCCGCCCCGTCACACTGCATCGCAAGGATCGTTTCCGGATGCAGCAGGTTCTGCAGTTCCCTGCAGAAATCCGGCAGATTCAGAACAGTGCCGGCAGACAGTATCTGCCTCAGAAGCGTGACAGCCCTGTGCAGGGCCGCTTTTGCATTGAGACACAATGCCAATACCGCGCTCCTCACTCCATCAACAGATTCTGTCAAATCCAAAGACGCTGTCGAATCCAAATCCGTTTTTACCTTCAGCAAAAAGTCCCACAGGGATATTGGTTTGTTGTCTGTCTCCGCCGTCCCGGAATTAGCAGACGTGCCATTCGTTGTTACCGATGTTCCAGATAGCGAAGCCGCCCGGTTTTCTTTATTCATTTCTCCCAATGCCAGGTGGATTCGGGTCAGGGTTTCGTCATCCAGCCCCATATAAACGGAACGGAGAACCCCCGCCAGGTTCAGATTGTCGTGGGGATTGACGGCAAAGGAAAACAGGTTTAACAGGTCCTGTACCTCTATCCGGTCATAAAATCCCCGCCCGTCAACCACCGCACAGGGTACCTTGTGCTTCTGCAGGGCCTCTGTCAGGAGTGAAACATGGGTCATGTTCTGCAGCAGGATGGCCATATCACGGTAAGCCAGTCCGGCGCCGTGCAACTCCCTGAGGCGGATAGCCAGCCAATCTGCTTCCGCCCGTCGGGCTTCCTCTGCAGACAGATCTTTGGCATAACAGTGAAGGCAGAACTCCGGTTGCGGTCCGGCCTCCCGGTGAGATTGCAAATCTTCATAATATACATCCCGGGTCTCTTCCGTTCCCATGAGTTCCGGGAAGACTCCGTTACAAAGCTGCAGTACAGAGTCCACGGTACGGAAATTGTCATTTAACTGGATGAGCTCGCCGCCTGCAGCCGTAATCTCATTCCGAACCCGGGCGAACACACTGACATCCGCTCCCCGGAAGCGGTATATGGACTGCTTGCCATCGCCCACCACAAAGAGACGGTTTCCCTGCAGTATATCTTTGTTACCCCCGCACAGAAGATACACCAGCTGCCGCTGGCGATCATTGGTATCCTGAAATTCGTCAACCATGATGTACCGGAACTGCCGTCTGCATTTGTCCAAAACAGCAGGATGCGTTTCCAGAAGCGCAAGGGCAAGATCTTCCAGATCATCAAACGCAAGAAGGCCCAGCTTTTGCTTTTGCATCCGGATGTTTTCCTGCATCTGCAGCAAAAAGGTTTCCCAGGCCGGCGCCAGAAAAAGCGCTTTCAGGTTAATAGGACGGGACAGCAGAAGGTCCAGCCCTTGTTTGACCCGGTCTATATCGGCCTTATTTTTTCCTGTGCGCTTCAGGCTTTTGCCAACAGCCTGAAAGAGTTCAAGGTTTTCCTGTTTAGTTATATCGGATAAAGCGTTGCGGATCTGCTCCAGTTTAGCTTCCAGTAAAGCCCGGTTGACGGGCGAACAGGCTGACACAAAATCCGGCGTAAGCACGGCCTGCAGCCTTTCCGCTTCCCGGTCTGATTCCTCCACTGCTTCCTGATAAATATGGGCCGTTGTTCCCGCAGTAAGCGTAAAGCCTTTCTGCAAAAGAGACACGGTCTGTTCCAGCAGGCTGCGGCTGCCGTATTCATCGCAGAGAAGGCAGGCAGCTTCGTCTTGTTCATGCAGCAGGCGGCGGAGCCTGTTTCTGACTTCGGTTGCCAGAAACTCGTCATGATCGGTTTCTTCCATCACCGTAAAGTCCGGATCCAAACCGCACTCTACCGGATTCGCCCGCAGCAGGCTGCTGCAGAAACTGTGGATAGTACCGATCTGGGCCTGGTCCAGCCCTTTCAGCTGCTGTTCCCAGTAGGCCCGGTCCTGCCCCGCTTCCAGTTTTCGTTCCATTTCCCTGCGGATTCGGTCCCGCATCTCCGCCGCAGCTTTCCGGGTAAAGGTAACCGCCAGTATTTCACGGGGAAGTACGGTTTCTTCCGGATGGGAAGCCCCCCGGCTTATCAGGTACAGGAAGCGCTGCACAAGGACACGGGTTTTCCCGCTGCCAGCGCCGGCAGAGACCGCAACATTTGTATCTATACAATGAATCGCCCTTTCCTGCGCAGGCGTAAACTGCAATTCACTCATGGCGTTCCTCCCCGCCCGGATCCGGCTGTAAAATTCGGTAACGGCAGATTTTCGCTGCCGGGCAGTAAGCGTCACACTTGTCCGTGTGTGTGGGACGGAACCCTCCCTGCCCCATACAACACAGGGTATCTGCCAGAACCTGTTCCGTTTTTTCCTGCAAAACCGTTATATCGGTAACCGGAATCTTGTTCCCGTCTTCATCCTGCATTTCTGAATAGGTCTGCCAGGGAGGTTTCCCGTCCTGCGCATTCACAAACAGAAAGCTTTCCTTCCGTTCCCCGTCCTTCAGCACATAGTAACCGCCTCCGGTGACAGTGCCGCCCTCTTTGGCAGCCACCAGCCTGTCCGCCGCAAGGATATACAGGGGAAGCTGAAGATTCGTATCCAGGAAATCCGCCTTTTTCGGAGCCTGACTGCTTTTGTAATCAGTTATATAAAATGAGTTGCCGGCTCTGTCGATCCGGTCAATTTTGCCGTTCAGGAAAATGCGCCGCCCGTTGATTTCCAGTGGCATCAGATTAGTGCTGCCACGCCCGAATTCCATTTCGGTATAGACTGGCCGCAGGGATCCCGCTTCACTGTAAGCGATTTCTTTGTGCAGCCACTGCTGCAACAGGAGGCGCTGCTGTTCCTTGTCATGCTGCCAGAAGTCCCCCGCATAGAGCTGCCCCTGCTCCGCAAACTCATGCCAGGTTTCAGAAAAGAGCCTGTCCAATTCTGCCTGCAGTTCCTCCTGCCGGCTCGTTTGCAACGGTTCCCCCAGATGATTGCTGATAAATTTTTCCAGCACTTTGTGCAGCAGACTGCCCCGCCGGGCAGGGTCCATATCCTCTTCCATTTCTTCCGCCGGCTGCTGCTGCCACACATAGCTCACCAGGAACCGAAAAGGACAGCCCCGGTAGGTTTCCAGTTTGGAAGCGCTGAACCGGTTCCCAATCTGCCGTTCCACCTGCCGGAGCAGTTCCGGATCCCCCAGATTTCCGTTCCAGCCTGTTTCGTTGGTAAGCCGTTTCTGGTCGCTGCCACCTGCTTCGGTAATGCCTTCCGCCAACTGCCGCAAAAAGTCTGCCTGCCCTTCCCGGGCCAGCGCCAGTTCCAGTTCCCGGGTCGAAAGGCTGTCAGCGATTTCCCGTTCCGGTTTTTTCACCTGAATCTTCAAATCGGTAAACAGAGACTGTACTTCCGCGATATAAGGGGAAGCGCCCTGCTCGTCATCGGTAAAAAATGTCAGTACAAGGCGTTCCGATGCCGCAGCACAGGCATTGGCAAAGAAACGGATATCCTCCCGGTATCCGTCAGCGGAAGAAGGCAGCCCGATACCCAGGGCGGTAAGGTCGGCCCGTTCCCTGTCGCTGTAAAGCCAGTTTTCATGTTTGAAAAGAGGGAATTCGTGTTCCCGCAATCCCAGGACATAGACCTGCCTGAAAGCAGCCTCTTCCAGATTGACGGCTGACAGGACTGCAATCCCTTCCTGATTTTCCGGTTGAAGGTTCAGGGATATACCCTCCGCCTTCTCGGTTAACGCTTCCGTAAAAAGGGCACAGGATAGTTTTTTGTTACCACAGCCCCCGGCAAGGTAATCCTGGGGCAGACTCTGCAAAAGTAAGGTCAGGGCGTCATGGGCACAGGCTATGTTTTTGAAGCCCGTCAGCGTAATCTGCCCTTCTTTATACAACTGACCTGCTTTGACTTTTAACTCTGCAACGGACAAAATGCCGAGGATTTTTTCACAGTATTCCTCTACAGTCGCTTCCGGTTTAAGTTCTGTAAAGGTCTGCCAAAGGTCCTGCAGAGGAGTACAGCCTGTTTTCTGCAAAGCCTCTGTTACAAACGTCTTACAGTCCGTATAGTAATGTGCGTTTGCGATTTCCGTTGCAATCTGGGTAGGAAGCCCCAGGGCAATGCGCTGCAGCGGCTGTGCCAACAAATCGCTCCAGGCCTCTGCCTGTTCTCTCCCGTGCAGGGAAACGGATGACAACAGCGTAACGATACAACGGAAGACCGGATTGGCTGACAACGTTGCGCTGCCCCGGAGTTGCGCCGGGATCCCGTATTCATCGCACAGTGCCCGCAGTCCGCTGTAATCTTCCATACGACGGACGACCACAGCCACTTCATCCGCCTTCACCGTTTGCCCGCGCAACAGTTTCTTGATGTCACGCAACACCGCCCGCATCTCTTCCTGACGGTCTTCCGTCTGCCAGATTTCAATGGTGGAATCTGCCGGGACCGGCTTTATTTCCGGAGCACGCAACGTACTTACAAGATGCTGCAGGGACGGTTTCCGTTGCGGCCCTGCAGGCAATGTTACCTGTTCCAATACAGCCTGCCGCATCAAATCCCCGTATGTAAACTCCGTAGCACCGTATAATTCAGGCCTTACGGCTTCATAGGGCAATGCGATCCAGACGTCACAGAGCCGGCTGAGGGAACGGATAATGGAAAGCTGCCAGGCATCGAACTGATAGAACCCCATAAAGAACAGGGTGTCCCATTGCAACGCGCCCTCTGCCTGTATCAGTGTTTCCAGTTTTTCCGCCGCCAGCCGGTACATGCCGGCCACATCATATACATCATGGGCAATCAGGTAACGGATATACTCACGGTAAAGTTCTGCCGACTCCCTGTCTTTTTGCCTGTATGAGCCGGAGCGCCCGTCCCAGTGGGCAAACGCATCCGCAATTTCATCCGGTGTAACTCCGCAGCTGCCCAGTTGGTCCATTAAGGACGTGACAGAGCGCAGGAAGCCCTTTTTGGCAATCAGCTTCTCAAAATAGGGAAGCCGCCCCTGTTCCTGTAACGCTTGCAGAATATTCCCCACAATCAGTTCCTGTGCCTTACGGCTGATCCGGCGCACATGTAACCGCCCGCACCGCCGCAGAACCGCATTGGCCAGATAATCAAAATTGACCGCATTAACGCCCTGTATACGGGCTTTCTGTACTAAAACAGTAGAAGATGTAACCAGCATGGAACGTCCGTATTCCTGCTGCAGAGCTTTCGCAAAAAAATCAGAGGAAGCACTGCAGCCTGCCGGTACGCATAACAAATGCAACATAGTTCACCTGTAAAATGTAGTATTTATAAATCGCTTTAACACATTGGCTCCTTGTTGGAGAAACAATCAATGCCGTTTTCTAAGTCTTCTAGTTATCCTAGTTGTTTTTATTATTCTTGCTATTGTTATTCTCTTTGTTGTCCTTCTTCTCTTTGCTGTCTTTGCTGTCCTTACTGTCCTTACTGTCCTTACTGTCTTTGCCCTTATTACCCTCATGCACCATCATTTCTTTTCCCGTATCGTGATCCATCAACATAATCTTATTCAGATGGAGTTTTCCTTTAATAATACTGAACGCATCCGTACTGACGGTCCCAAACTGAGTGATGATTTTTACATCATAAAAGCGCAAATCCCTATACCGGTTACTGAAACGTCCCTGTAGGCTGTCGAAAGGAATAAGGCTGTAATGTCCCTTTCCGGATTTAAAATTCCCGGTGGTCAGTGTGCTTCGGGCATTCCCATTACACTCAAGGCTTATATCCAAATCCACCGGACAGGACAGGTGAGAATTCCGCAAGGCTCTTTTGCTGTCCAGATTTTTTCCGTTTCCGAAGATTCGGTATCTCCTGGTATTCATATCATAATCGCCCCGGGCTGCCAGGGTTCCGCCAAACACTTTTGCATGGACATCCGAAAACCGGAAAATCCCATTGGCATAGTTCACATCCCCGATGATATCTGTAAAATGCAATGCCGGAATATGCAGTTCTTGCATTTTAACAGTTCCCCGGCCCATAGGCCCCGTAACTGGTCCTTCCATTCTGACCACTACCGTCATATTATCATGGACATTCATACCAAAGCCCAGGGAGGAAGGATCCACATCCCGCAGCGATACATCCACATCCAGCATAGGGGTAGCTGGTTTAAAATTAATTTCACCGTAGATGGACATACCGCCGCCCTGCATGGTTCCGCCAAATTTCCCGGTGGACAGGTCAATATGGGACATACCGGTCGTATCGAGTCCCAGCTTCATGTTAACATTGTTCAAAACATAATGATGCTTTTTATATCGGGCTGCCAGCTGACAGTCCTCTAACACAATCACCGACCGCAGCCTGCGGGCGCCCAGGTCAAAATTGACGCCGTCTTCATCATAAACGTAATCGTGATCCTCGATCCACTCCGTTTCCAAATCCAGTCCCGGATCCTGTTTCGTTTTCTGTTTTGTATTCTTTTCTGTCTTCTGCTGTGCTTCCGCCTTTGGCAGACTGATTTGTCCCTGCTTCTGGTCCAGAAAATCAACTTGCATATTCTCGTTAAAGCGCACAGAGATTACAGCGTTTTTCAGCGTCAGATGCTGAATGGAAGTTGCTTTAAAACGGCGGGTGATAACGTCCCAGAGACGCACTTGAAAGCTTCCTTCCGGAATATGAAGGATCACATCCCCGTCAGGTTCTTTCCATACTAAATTTTCGAAATTAACATCTCCGGTGATATGGGCCATAAGGGTTTCCACCGTTATGGTACCCCGCAGCATCGTCTGCTTTTGCATTTCCCGGTTGAAGATGAACGCAGCGCCCCGTCTGGCAAACTGCAGCAAGCCCAGGATGACAAGGATACTGACGATAACGCTTGCAATAGCTGCTGCAACACTGATTTTATGCCGTTTTAAGAAGCTTTTTCCCGGGAATTCCATATTCTTACATTGCCTCCTGAGTGACTATTGACTTTATATTGCCTCTAGTGTAACAGGCTTAACCCTGCCGCATCTTGATTTTTCCCAAGCCGGCCCCTGCGTTGGCAGATGACATCCGAGAAAGCGGATCAGATTTTCGCCCCGTGTTTCCGTTTCCATTCTTTAATCTGCTGCAACCGTTCCTTGTAGCGCGCTTCAAATCCTTCTTCTGTAGGCTGGTAGTAGGTTCTTCCCAACAGGGAATCAGGCAGGCACTGCATATTGGTCAGTTTATCTTCCGTATCATGTGCATACTGATAGCCTTTGCCGTAGTTCAGGTTTTTCATCAGTTTGGTGGGCGCATTGCGAATTACAAGAGGAACCGGTTCCGCAATCATATTCAGGGCATCCACCCGGGCTGTATTGTAAGCTACTTCCATAGCATTGGATTTTGGAGCCAGAGACATATACACCACAGCCTCCGTCAGATGCACCGTACACTCCGGCATACCGATAAAATGACAGGCCTGATACGCCGCCACCGCAATTTCCAGCGCCCTGGGATCCGCCATGCCCACGTCTTCGCTGGCAAACCTTGTCACCCTGCGGGCCACGTACAAAGGGTCCTCTCCTGCTTCCAGCATCCGGGCCAGCCAGTACACCGCTGCATCCGGATCCGAGTTACGCATGCTCTTATGCAACGCAGATATCAGATTATAATGTTCTTCCCCGTTTTTATCGTAAAGCAGGGATTTTTTGGAAATACACTGCTCCAGTATTTCTTTGGTCACAACGACCGTGTCGTCCTTCAGGTCCCCGTTCAGCACTACCATTTCCAGAGTGGACAGGGCCGAGCGTGCATCCCCGTTGGCAAAATTGGCAATAAGACGTAACAGGTCCTCTGCAATTTCAATTTTCTGTCCGCCAAAACCCCTGGGACTTTGCAGCGCATGATGCAGCATCTCTGTCAAATCATCTGCCGAAAGAGGCTGCAGCACAAAGACACGGCAGCGGGATAACAGCGCCCCGTTCACTTCAAAAGAAGGGTTTTCCGTGGTAGCACCAATAAGAATGATACTGCCTTTTTCCACAAAAGGCAAAAACGCATCCTGCTGCGCCTTATTGAAGCGATGGATCTCGTCTACAAATACGATGGTCCGCTGTCCGATCTGACGGTTCTTCTCCGCTTTTTCCATCACGACACGGATTTCTTTGATGCCACTGGTAACAGCAGAAAAGTTGATAAATGCCGATTGTGTCATCCGCGCAATGATTTGAGCCAGCGTGGTCTTTCCGACTCCGGGAGGACCCCAGAAAATCATGGAAGAAATTCGGTCCTGCTCGATCATACGGCGCAGCACCCGGCCCCTTCCCAACAGATGCTCCTGCCCCACATATTCTTCTATTGTTTCCGGCCGCAATCGGGCGGCCAGAGGCTGGCTCACCAAATCGTCAAAAATGCCTGCCTGTTCCATAGTGGTCTACCTCGTTCAGCAGATATATAATAAACTCATTGCAAAACAGTTGTTCGTATTTCATTTTACCATATTCATCGCAAAAAGGAAAGTTCCATGTATGATTATTTTGCAAATAAATAAAAAAGGCTGCAAGGGAAACACAACGCAAACCCGTCTCCGATGTTTTGCTTGTGCCTTTTCATTTGCAGCCTCATTAGTAATTAAAAAGTAAAGGAAGTGCTGAACAATCAACACTTCCTTAGATATTTTTCTATCAGAACGCAGGAACTACCGCGCCTTTGTATTTGTCCTGAATGAACTTCTTCACTTCCGGCGTCTTCAGCGCTTTGGCCAGTTTCACCAGTTCCGGACGCTTTTCATCGCCGGTGCGTACTGCGATTACGTTAGCATACGGGGAATCCTTTTCAATAAACAGGGAGTCTTTCACCGGATTCAGTTTGGCTTCCATTGCGAAGTTGGAATTGATGACTGCCAGGTCGGTGTCGTCCAGAGCACGGGGCAGCGTAGCGCTTTCCACTTCAATGATCTTCAGGTTTTTGGGGTTCGCCGCCAGATCGTTAGGAGTAGCGGTAATACCTTTACCATCTTTCAGTTTCAGCAGTCCCGCTGCTTCCAGCAGCATCAGGCTGCGGCCACCGTTGGTAGGATCGTTAGGGATTGCAACTTTAGCGCCGTTGGGCAGAGATTTGATGTCCTTGTACTTCTTGGAATAGCAGCCCATGGGTTCGATATGGATCTTATCCAGTACCACCAGTTTCAGATTACGTTCCTGACAGGTCTTCTCCAGGAACGGAATATGCTGGAAGAAGTTAGCGTCCAGCTCTTTATCAGACAGGGACAGATTCGGTTTTACATAATCCGTGAATTCGATGACCTGCAGGTCTACCCCTTCTTTTGCCAGCTGCGGCTTTACAAAATTAAGCAGTTCCGCATGGGGCACCGGAGTTGCTCCCACTTTCACAACAACTTTCTTATCTGCCGGGGCTGCCGGAGCCGCAGTCTTTTTACCGCCGTCACCGCCGCATCCCAGCATCAGCATCGACGCCATCGCAACAGACAGTATGCCATAAATGAACTTTTTCATGTTTCCCACTCCTTCACTAAATTTTAACACCAAAAATATTTGTCGTCTGTGATATATTCTACCCATCCGATAGGAATATATTAAAAGGCTTTCCCGTTTTTGTCAAGTAAAATACCTCCCGGCAGACAGGCTTTGTTTTCCTTTTACGATGCGTCTTCCGGTCTCAGCCCTCTGCATCATTCCCAGCCCAATACTTCGCAGGCATAGGTACGCAGACACCGGGCAATCTTTTCATGCCCGCTGGCAAGAGGGTGTACCCCGTCCAAAAAATCCGAGGGGTTCAGCAGGGGGCCCTGGGCATTCAGATCAATAAAATACACCTTGCTGTCACCGGCTGCCCGCAGCTCTTCCACTGCGCCGCCCATGCCCGGTACCGAGCGCTGGCTGGTAACGGTATTGGCCGGCGTCATACAGAAGATAACTGAATTAGGCCGGAACTGCCGCAATTTTAAGATCAGTTTTTTATAATGTTCTTTAAAATAAGCGTCCGACGGACGGTGCACTTCATCATTAAAATCGTTCTCCCCATAGGCCAGGATCACCAGATCCGGATCGTCCATCTGGTTATTCCAACGGGGTTCCTTCTGGGTATAAAAAGCCCGTTCAATCTGCTCTTCGGCATGTTTTGCCGTATAAGGGGCCTTCTCTTCGTTATTGCGCACAGCCCCTTCCCCGGAAGAAGCCACACAACTCCAGTCCGCGTTCAACATACGGGCCAGCCGGGGACCGAAAGCCAGGTAGCCGCTCTCCCGCTGGAAGTAATCCCCTTCAGGATAAATGAACGCCCCTGCCGCAACCGAGTCGCCGATGATCTCTATGCTGCGACGGTGGGGAAGCTTTTGCTCCACTTGGGCAGCAGGCGCATGAGCCGATTTTTTACTAATTGGCTTTCTATGGGCGGAAACGCCATTGCCGGCGGCGTCAGTCTGATTGGCAGTCTTGTCCTGTCCCCCTGCCGATGCAGCGCTGGCCGCGGTTTCACTTTCCCCGATAAAGTAAAAGCCACGCAAAATGGTCACGCCACGCATACCTTCCGTATCTCTAATCAAGAACAAAGTATGTTTTCCCATGGGCAGGTTCTCGAACAGCACATTCATCCCCATTTGAGCCTTGAAACGGATCAGGTGACCATCGTCCAGCTTTTTCAGCCACCAGCAATCCCCCTGGGAATCACTGTACATCTGTACCTGCACGCCGGTCCCTTCAAACTTGGCTGAAGCGAGCACACCGCCTCGCCCCGCATAGAGGCTGCCGTTATCTGCCGGAATCCAGCGCCCCATAGTCTTAATCCGGGGACTGGCAGCCGGTACAAAGCTAGCCGCAGCCGTGCCACAAAAAACCAGCCCTGCTGCGAGCAGGGCCAGCACCATACGAAAAATAGTCTTGTTTCTCATTTTTCCTGAAACTAACACAAAAATCACCTGTGAGAAGTACAGACAGAACGGCCGGCACAGAACCAGAGCTGAACCGGAACCAGCCGGCACTTCCTGATTAAAAGAATATCGGATAACGGAGCATCAATCAGTCCAACTGGCTTGTGCAGTGCGGGCAACGGGTCGCATCATCCGCAATTTCACTCTTGCAGTACGGACAGGTACGGGCCGGAGCCGGTTCTTCTGCGGGTTTGCGCATACGGTTGATCTGCTTGATTACCACAAAAACAGCAAAGGCAACTAACAGGAAATCAATAACCGTATTAATAAAAGAACCATAAGCAATAACAGCCGCGCCGGCCTTTTTGGCTTCTGCCAGGGTTGCGTAGTTCTTATCCGTCAGGTTGATGAACAGATTGGAAAAGTCCACATCACCCACCAGCTTGCCTAAGGGCGGCATCACGATATCATTTACAAAGGAAGTCACGATTTTGCCGAAAGCGCCGCCGATCACAACGCCAACCGCCATATCTACAACATTTCCGCGTACTGCAAATTCTTTAAACTCACTGTAAAAGCTCATTCTTATTCCTCCTTGCATTTCAAAACACCGATTTTGAACATATCGGATATTATTCTATCAATATAGAAAAATATTCTATTAGTTATTAAACCACATCAAGGTTCATTAGTCAATAAATACCTTGCGTTTCTCCGCTTTTCATACTATAGTGGCACGCACCCTTCATGGTCACGAAGATACCCTCCTGTCAGTATTTTATACTATTTTTAAGATAGTATTTACTTTTTTTGTCATAACTTGCTATAATAGGGGATAATAGTAATAACAGATTTATGCGGGAGGCATATTATGGAACGAGGAACCTTTTCAACCCGTCTGGGCTTCATTTTAGTATCGGCAGGCTGTGCCATCGGTTTAGGCAATGTCTGGCGCTTTCCTTTTATCACCGGCAAATACGGAGGCGCGTCCTTCGTACTGATTTACCTTTTCTTTCTGGCAATCCTGGGGCTCCCCATTATGGTTGCCGAATTTGCCGTAGGCCGGGCCAGCAAGCGCAGTGCGGCGCTTTCTTTTGACATGTTGGAACCCAGGGGAACGAAATGGCATCTGTATAAATACGGGTGTATTTTAGGCAACGCCATGCTGATGATGTACTACACCACCATCACCGGCTGGATGTTCTATTACCTGTACAAAATGGTGACAGGCGCCTTCGTGGGTATGGCTGTCAAAGATATCGGCGGCGTACTGGGCGGTCTGGTTTCCGACCCCGTCACCATGATTGGGTACATGGCTCTGGCCGTCATTCTCGGTTTCGGAGTCTGCTATCTGGGCGTAGAGGCCGGCGTGGAACGAATCACCAAATTTATGATGACCTGCCTGCTGTTCCTTATGATTGCATTAGCCGTCAATTCCGTCATGCTGCCCGGCGGGGAAAACGGCCTCGCCTATTTCCTGCAGCCTGATTTCAGCCGCCTCACCAAATACGGAGCCAACGAAGTCATCTTCGCCGCCATGGGCCAGGCGTTCTTTACGCTGAGTCTGGGCATCGGCGCCCTGGCAATCTTCGGAAGCTACATTGGAAAAGAGAAACGGCTTACCGGCGAAGCCATCTGCGTAATTTTACTGGATACCTTTGTAGCCATCATGAGCGGTCTAATCATCTTCCCGGCCTGCTCTGCATTTAACGTGGATCCGGGCGCAGGACCCAACCTGCTGTTCATCACGCTGCCCAATGTATTCAATCATATGGCAGGCGGACAGTTCTGGGGCTCCCTGTTCTTCCTGTTCATGACATTTGCCGCCATGTCCACGGTCATTGCAGTGTTTGAAAACCTGATTGCCTGCATCTGCGACCTGACCGGCTGGGAACGCAAGAGCGTCATAAAGATGGGTACGGTTGCCATTATTGTATTGTCCCTGCCCTGTATTTTCGGTTTCAACATCTGGAGCAGCTTTCAGCCTCTGGGCAAGGGTACCGGTGTGCTGGACCTGGAAGACTTTGTGGTCAGTAACAACCTGCTGCCTTTAGGCAGCCTGGTTTACCTTGCCTTCTGTACCAGCCGTTACGGCTGGGGCTGGGATAATTTCATCAAAGAAGCGGACACCGGAAACGGTGTGGCCTTCCCCAAATGGCAGCGCTTCTATCTGACGTACCTTCTGCCGTTGGTTGTATTGTACATTTTCGTGCAGGGCTACATTGCGATCTTCGGACATTGAGAACCGATTCATCCGCTATAAGTAAGTTGCAAGAAAAGAGATACCGCAAAACCGGGGACGGTTACTATTCCATGGATTCATCCGTCTGTGGCTTCGAAACTCGAGGCTTCGCCTCTCAAACAGTCTCGCCACGGACGACGAATTTCATCTCATGGAATAACGTAACCGTCCCCGATGTTTTGCTTGTGTCTTTTTTCTTACAACTTTTCTTACTCAGCAGATAAAGTCTATATGACTTTCTACTTCAGATTATTAAAAAAGTGCGGCGAGTCGCCCCACTGCCCCCAGCCTACAGTGTCCCCTACCGAAGCAACCCGGGCGCTGAGGCAGTTGCGGCACTGTTCCTGTCCGTCTTCCAGGCAGGGTTTGTTATCGTAAAGCTGGTACTGGCTGCGGAATTGCGGCAGCGTCACCAGAGGCATCAGGATATTGGCCCCGGCCTTCAACGCCATCTCCCTTCCCAGCGGATGCAGAGTCTGCATGGCTGTTGTAGCCGCGATGTTCACATCTTTTAAAAACAGGCGCGTCACCGCCACCATGTTGATGCTCAGCCGCAAACGTTCCGCCCTGGCTTCCGCCGTATCCAGTCCCGCCTCACACACCTTTTTCCCCAGCGGTGTGTTATGATGTACCACATAAGGCCCCATGCCGATCATGGCAATGTTTTGTTTTTTATAAAACAAAATGTCCTCCGCCAGATTTTCCGGCGTCTGCCCGGGCAGACCGATCATCACACCAGTTCCCACCTGATAGCCGATTTCCGCCAGAGAATCCAGACACGCCTTGCGCACGTCCCACTTATGATGCCCATCCTGAGGATGCAGCGTAGCATATAACTTCGGGTTGCTGCTTTCAATCCGCAGCAAGTACCGGTGCGCCCCTGCGTTGTACCATCGCTGATAGGTTTCCTTCGTCTGTTCCCCTACGCAAAGAGTGATGCCCAGCGCTCCATTCCCGATGGATTTAATATCCCGCAATAAACCTTCTACATAATCAATGAAAGCTTCGTCCTGCCGCTCTCCGGACTGCAGGGTCACCGAGCCGTACTGCTGCTCATAACACCAGCTGGCCATGGTCAGGATATCCTCCCGGGGCGTGTCAAACCGCTCCACTTCCCCGTTGTCTCTGCGGATACCGCAATAGTTGCAGTTCTTGATGCAGCGGTTGGAAAACTCCAGCAGGCCCCGGTAATAATCCACGTTGCCGACCCATTCCTTTTTGGTTTCGTACGCTGCCCGGTACAGTTGCTCTAATTCATCCGGCGCAGTGCGCCCAAGAAGGAAGATTACATCTTCTTTATGCAGTTCTTCTTTTTGCAAAATTGATGAAATATCCAAGTTACTTCCCTGTAAACTTCGCTTTGCGTTTTTCCAGGAACGCAGTAATTCCTTCACGGAAATCAGCACTGGCAGCGCATTCGTTCTGCAGGGCCACTTCCGCTTTGGCGAAGTCTTCAAAGCCCTGGTACATACTGATAAACATCATCTTTTTCATATTGGCATAGGCCAGTGTGGGACCCGCAGCCAGCTTTTTCGCAAAGGCCGTTGCTTTCGGAAGCAGTTCGTCCGCTGTGGTCACTTCTTTTACGAGACCCAGTTCAAAACACTCCTGTGCCGATACAGGGCGGCCGGTAACGAACATGTCCATGGCCCGATGGGTACCGATGGCTCTGGGTAACATATAACCGCCGCCGGTGTCGGGAATCAGGGCAATGCCCACAAAGGCCTGCAGGAATTTGGCATTGTCTGCCGCAAACACAAAGTCGCAGCCCAGGGCCAGATTGCAGCCACCGCCTGCCGCTGCACCTGCTACGGCACAAATCACCAGCTTCGTCATTTTTTTGATATACAACACGATTTCAGAAAGTTTGCCGGCCAGAGGACCCATGGATTTGTCCGCGAAATCCGGTTCCTCACAATGGGCTTTCATGAAGCGGATATCCCCGCCGCCGCAGAACGCACGACCGGCGCCGGTCAGTACCACAACTTTTACCCCGGCGTCTTCCTCCGCCTGTTTCAGCGCAGCTTCCAGCTCCAACGCCAGGTTCATGTCCAGCGCATTCAGGGTCGGCGCATAATCCAGGGTAATGGTAGCTACCGCATCTTCCACAACAAAACGCAACATTTTAAATTCCATGGCAATGCCTCCTGTTATTTTATTGTGAGAGTTAAGTGTATGATATTTATTATACCATAGAAATGAGTTTGCGTGAAACAGACAGTGAGGAAAAGACATCGCAAACACGTCAACGATTGCTATTCCATGGATTCATGCGCCTGTGGCTTCGAAACTCGAAGTTGCGTTGCAGGGCAACCCGTCTCCTCACTCCGCCCGCTCACTCTGTTCGCGTTGCTCGCTCGTCAAACTGGGACCCTCACGGGTTGCCCAGTCAACGCTCAGCGAAATGATGCAATGGCTCAAGATGATTTTATCATAGTTTTCCCCACTGCTTAATTTATTTGGAAATATTCCTTATCTTTACTGTCTTTCCTGCAGCACTCTCAGTACCAGCTCATGAAGCACCTTCACCGCGCCTTCCAATGCATACCGGTCATAGGTCATGGCGGGGTCATGCAGGCAGGGTGTCAGATTACAGCCCACACCCATGTCCACGGTTTTCAACTGCGGTCGTTCCTGTTTGAAGAAATTAAAATCTTCCCCTACGGTAATGGCCTTGACCGGCAGCAGAGCTTTCTGGCCCAGAACGTTGACAATAACCTCCTGCACCAGAGGAAGCAGGTTCGTATCCGCCTCCGCAGCGGGACAGGTTCCCACAATATGACTGTCTGCTTCGGCGCCGTAGACTTTCGCCGTATTCACAATGATATCGCGGACCTTCTGACGCAGTACCAGCATTTCCTCGTTGGAAGTGCTGCGCAGGTCAAAGCCCAGATTCACTTTGTCGCAAATTGCATTCAGCGAACCGCTGCCACCCTGGAAGCGAGTCGTCTTAACATTGCCGCCCAGCAGCGGATCGGAATGCAGCGCATTCACCGCATTGACGATAGCCGCCCCCACATCAATGGCATTCACACCCAAATGAGGCTGGGAACCGTGGGCCGCTTTGCCCCGGACTTCCGCTTCAATTAACGTACAGGCAGTCCAGCTGATCTGGGGAATGATTTCCCCTGTCCGCGCCATATCGTTGGGCATCAAGTGCAGCCCGAACAGATACTCCACATCGTCCACTGCTCCCGCGTCTGTCATGGCCAGAGCGCCTTTTCCGATTTCTTCTGCCGGCTGGAACAGGATTTTTAATTTTCCGCAGGGAATCCCCTCTTCCGCAAGCCATTCCGCCACCGTGAGGACCGTGGTCATATGCCCGTCGTGACCGCAGGCATGCACCGCTTTTTCCGTTCCGTCTTCCTGTTTGAAAAGCAGGCTGTCCATATCACTGCGCACCGCCGCCACCGGTCCGGGCCTGCCACTGTCCAGTACGCCCACAACGCCGGTGGTATCTCCCACCTTTTCCTGCACCTCATACCCTGCTTTACGCAAAACCTCCGCAACAAAGGCGGAGGTTTTCATTTCGCGGAACGCAGGTTCGGGAATTGCGTGCAGGTACGGCCAGAACACATCAATTCGTTTCCTGATATCCATTGTATTCGTTTATCCTTTCAGGGTTTTACACGCACCTACTGTTGCTGTAACGCTCCAATCATCCTTCTACATTAAACTGCAGTCTGTTAACTTTTCTTAAAATCCGTACAAGAATGCCAACTCACATGGACGCAAAAAGAAATCAGCTTATTCCTTCCATCCCAGATATACGGAGCCCGGGAATTTCGTTTTAATAAAGTCAGCGTTTTCCTTGGACTGGTACGCTTCCTGGAACACTTTCAGCCGCGGATCCTTCAGGTCTTTCTCCTGTACCGCCACAATATTTACATAAAGGGAGTCCGCCGTCTCTTTCACGATGGGATCTTTGGCCGGATTCAGACCGGCATTCAGCGCATAGGTGGTATTGATAGCCGCGCAGGTCAGATCATCCAGGCTGCGGGGAATCGCTGCCGCTTCCAGCTCTACGATTTCAAATTTGTGAGGATTCTCCGTAATATCCATCACCGTAGTCGTGATATCCTTCGGGTTCTTCACCTTGATCAGATTATTGGCTGCCAGCAGCAACAGGGTGCGTCCCCCGTTGGTAGGATCGTTGGGAATGCCGATCTTAGCGCCGTCAGGAATCTTGTCCCCGGGTTTCAGTTTCTTGGAATAAATGTTGATGGGGAACAGCGCCGTATTGAAAGCCTTCGCCAACTTGAATGTCGGTTCTTTCTTCATCGTGGCTTTCAGGAACGGTTCATGCTGATAACTGTTGGCCCAGATCTCCCCGGCAGCCAGCGCCGCGTTGGGCGTCACAAAATCGCTGAACTCTTTGATCTCAATCTTCAGACCTTTCTTTTCCGCAATCTTCTTCACGTTTTCCATGATGATGGCATGGGGTCCGGGATTTACACCTACGATGACCGGTTTGGATGTATCCGGTTTCGCCTTTTCCGCCTTTTTATCTCCACCGCCGCAACCGGCCAGCGCCAGTGTCAATACACCCAGAGCGCCAGTCAGCAGGATTTTCTTAAAATGTTTCATTTGCTGTCCCCTCTTTCAGTATTTTATCATTACAGAAACAACGCCAATCGAAATTCCCACCGGGTTCCCGCGTCCCAGACACGAAACCGGCTTTATCCTGTGTTTCTGTTGTGCAATTCTGTTACCCATTGTCTGATGCAAGTTACTTTTACTGTACGTCTACGTTACCCTCGATGCGGGCATAGGCGCCAAAGACCCAGCCGACGGTTCCGTCTTCCATGATGATATAAATCCAGGAATCCGTTCCGTTCTTGTCATCCACTTTATTCATAAACTTGCAAACGGTACCCTTGTCAAGCTTTTTGATAATATAACCATCCAGATCGGGATGGGTTCGCACCCGCAGTTGGTCGCCGGTAATCACCACGTTGGCAATCGTTGTATCTGCAAAAATGTCTTTCGTGGAACGTTCTTCCGCAGCAAAGCAGGAAGAAGCGATGCACAGCAGCATCGTCAGCAGAACTATCATCTTTTTCATACAAAAACTCCTCTCCGCGGAACTGTTTCCTTAATTTTGAAGCAGTTCCCTGAATATAACCTCGCAGCGAACCGTTCGCCCGCAGTTCCACCATCGCAGAACCGCGTACTTCCGGATAATTGCTTTACAGTTTATTATAGCACAGATACGTCTCTTTAAAAAGAGGAAACACAATATGTAGTGGAATAATTTTAGTTAAGGAGACGCTGATTAAAAAAGTTTGTGCGATGACCGGGGGCTTTTTGCGACTGACAATGAAATGGCCCGAAGGCGCAGCCGTAGCTGCGTTGAGGGACATTGACGCAGTCAGTCACAAAAAGCACCGGTCAGCGTGCAGACGAATTAATCAACATTTCCTTAAGTTTCAGCAAATCCTTCACGACTTCCCCTGCTATGATCAGCCCCGCCACCGAAGGCACGAACGCAACACTTCCCGGAATACTGCGGCGCCGGGACAGCACGGTTTTTTCTGTTTCACTTTCGGAATGATGCGCATCACCGAATCGTGTCTCCGGATGTTCCTGATGATCCATATCTGTTTTCCCTTGATCATCACAGAAAAGTCCAGCCGTTTCCGTTTCTTCGCTTCGCGGCGATAAGGGCAGCTCTTTGGAATACACAACCTTCAGCTTTTTCACGCCACGCTTCTTCAGTTCCTTGCGCATCACCTTCGCCAACGGACAGACGCTTGTCTGATAGATATCCGCCACCTGAAACGCAGCGGGATCCAGTTTGTTCCCGGCTCCCATACTGCTGATAATGGGCGTACCGCTTGCTTCCGCCTGCAGCACAAGCGAAATTTTCCCCGCCACCGTATCAATGGCGTCCACTACGTAATCAAACGCTGTGAAATCAAATTGCGCCTGCGTCTCTGGCAGATAGAAGCACCGATGGGTCACCACTTCCGCCTCCGGGTTGATGGACAGGATCCGTTCCTTCATTGCGTCCACCTTGTACTGCCCCAGTGTCTGGTGCGTGGCAATGATCTGCCGGTTCAGGTTGGAAAGACAAACCACATCATTGTCTACCAGTTCCAGATGTCCCACGCCGCTGCGGGCCAGTGCTTCCGCCACATAGCCCCCAACGCCCCCGATGCCGAAGATGCAGACACGGGCGGCTGACAGTTTTTCCATATTCTCTTTTCCCAACAACCGTTCCGTACGGGAGAATTGGTTTTCCATAGCATTTTCCTCAGCAGACACTTCTATGAGTTTTTTCATTTCCATAAATCCAGTATTGAACACTGAAAAAGATATGCACAGACATATGTGCATCGGGCAAGATGATCAATCTACATCTGATTACTATAAATTATCACATAAATCCATGCTTTTTGCAAAAAAATAAAGGGAGCCGTTACCCGACGCCCTTACCAAGATATAATCCAATCCTTTCATGTCCACTTTTACAACAGCCTGTAAGCTGTCATCTTATACGTTCCCGTTTATATAAGGAGACGCTGTGATTAATTCGTCTCCATAAATCCCTTACCCGGGAAAGCCCAGGTCCAGCCGTGCGCTGACACCTACGCCCTGCACCCGGTGCACATTGTCAAGACTGGTTGGTTTATTGGTGTCAATGGGGATCAGGTACTGTACCCGTACCGCGCCGGAAGCCATCTGCCCTTCCACCGACAGCGCCGCCTTGCATTTGTCTACCTGTTCTTTGGGCCCGCTGATCTGCGCCGCCCCGATGTACCCTTTGCTGCCAATGGTGACCACCGGCACGATTTTGGTAGCGCTGCCGCTTTCAATCTTCAGCGGCGCGTTTTCATTTACATAGTCATCGATCTTCTCGGAAAAGTGATCCAGCGCCAGGGTCATACCTTTTTCTTTCAGCTTGTCACCCCATTCCTGCAGCTTCGCGACCCCCTGATCCACATATTCGCGCCAGCGTTCGAAGTACTCCATGCCTTCCAGCACAGCGCTTTTATTTTTATATTCGTCCTGCAAAGCAACGATCGTGGGGAAATTTTTCTCTGCAAATTCGTCCAGCACTCCGGCCGATGCGGCAGGCATCGCCAGCATATTCATCAGCAGGCAAAAGGAAAGAACGGTTCCTAAAAGCCATTTCTTCAGTTTCATATCGCACCTCCTGCTTCCATTTTCTAACCAGTTTATCATCGAAAAACAATCTTGTCATCTTTACTCTTGAAGCCCATAACTCATGCAACAACGCTGCAGCGCTTCTATCTTTTTTAAATCAGCCTGCCTTTGCAGAATCAACGCTGCACGTTTCTTCATCAGGCAAAGTATGACAGGCAATGTCGTCATTTTTGCGGCAGATGTTTGAAAAAACTGTGAAAGCAATAAAAAGGAGGAACACAAACAATGCTGTGGTGCGGTCGACGCAATAAACATGACGGTTTTCAATCTCTCCTAAAATCAAAAAAGGAGCTGCCCGGGCAGCTCCTTTTGCCTGTCATCAGAACTCCGTGAAATACAGCGACCCATCTTTTCCGCTTGCGTCAACGGTATAATACCGGGTCTTGCCCGTGGAGTCTGTGTAAGAAATACCATTATTGGGAATCGAGCCGAAGAAGGTGAACTTCACCAGCAGCTTCCGGTCCGGCCGGAACACATCTTTTGTGTATAACTCATGGAACAGAAAGACCGGCTTATTGTCTTTAAACTCCTTGAAATGCAGGGACAGTACTTTGAAATTCTTAATGGGTTTTTTGACGGAAAACACTACACCCACGTACGATTCTCCTTGTCCGGCCACAAATACGTCGTGGGGCCCCAGCTGGTTTACATCCTTTTCCCACTGCCCTTCAATATCCGGCACCGCGTTGTTATAGGGATTGATCACTGCCAAATCCGTCCTGTCTCCTTCGGCAGCCGGTACAAACTCACACACTCCGTCTTTGCATTCGGCTGTATACGCATAGTTCCGTCCGCAAGTATCAACGTTGTATCCGTCCCGGCAGTAGCCTGCATACCCATGCCTTTCATAATCTCCGCAACCGTACCCGCCGCGTCCCGGGCAGTGAGCGCTGCACACCGAAAGACCTGATACCAATACTAACGCTGCAGCCGCCAATGCTAATTTTTTTATTTTCATAGCTATGCCTCCCCCATATATCCTTCCTGTCATTACGCTTTCAAACTAAGGAAGCGCTTATTAATCCGTCTCCCTAAATGTTTCTGATAATATTATATCACACAACGGACAATTACTCCAACCGTACCGCTGTGCTTCAATCAAAAACGCGACATGAAATACTTCTGTTCCTAGCATATCCCTTCCACTTTTTTGTATATAGCATCGCACAAAATTGTGTCTTCTCCGTGTCATTTATTCCTAAAAAATCACCCACTTTTGTTATAAATTATGGTATAATACCTAAAATAACTATCACGTTTTTGTCCAAATGAATCCGTCTTTTTGTTAACAAATCCAGAAATTCCGAATCCCCTGATTCTAACACGAGAGGAATGATAGTATGACTGCGTTGAACAACCCTGAGTTTTTACACGCAGATTTCAGCAAGCAGTATATCGCTAACGGGCTGTCCCATATCCCCGGAGGATTTTTCGTGTACAAAGCCCACGGCAATAAAGAACTGCTGTATGCCAATCATGAACTGCTGAGCATTTTTGAATGTGATACTGCAGAACAGTTTCTCAATCTGACAGGCGGGACTTTCCGGGGACTGGTGCATCCGGACGATATCAGTGCCGCGGAGATGTCCATCAAAAAGCAGCTGGAATCCGACGTCGACCATCTGGATCATTTGTATTACCGCATCATCACCCGGACCGGAAAGATCAAATCCATTGTGGAATTCGGCCGCATGTACCGGGATCCGAAGCAGGGCGAAGTGTTCTATGTGTTTATCGTAGACGTCCAGTCCAAGCAGCAGACCATCGACATCGACAAGCTGACCGGCCTGCCGGGCATGCGCAGTTTCGTGGAAAGCAGCGAGATGATGCTGCATCCCGCAAACAACGAAGAAGCGGCCGTCAGGCAGTCGTTGATCTTTTATGATATCGCCCACTTTAAATATTTTAATATTAAATACGGTATGACCACCGGCAATGAGATCCTGAAAAGCGTTGCCGCCCTGCTGATCAAACATTACTATAATAATTTTGTGTTCCGCCTGGCCGACGATCACTTTGTGGTGCTCACGGAAACGGAAAACCTGATGGATAAAATCAACCGATTCCATGAAGCCGTGCTGAATCTTCGGGATGAAGATAAAGTGGATATCAAAGCCGGTATCTACTCCATAGAAGACGATAAAACCTCACCCGCGCTGATTTGCGATCTGGCAAAGATCGCCTGTGATATAATCAAAAACAGCGAGATTGAGTATTACAGCTTCTATACGGAAGACCTTAAGGAGAAGCTGGAACGTAAACGCTATATTATCGAAAACCTGGATCAGGCCATCAGCGATAATTATATCCAGGCCTATTACCAGTCCATCATCCGCAGCTCCACCGGCGCCATCTGCGCCAAGGAAGCGCTGGCCCGCTGGAACGATCCCACCCTGGGCATGCTTTCCCCCGGGGAATTCATCCCCGTTCTGGAAGAAGCCAAACTGTTGTACAAGCTGGATCTGCGCATTGCGGAACTGGCCCTGCAGGATATGAAACGACGCAAGGAACTGCATCTGCCTATAGTCAGGTTTTCCGTCAACATTTCCCGGTACGACTTTGAATGCTGTGACATGGTATCGGAACTCAGCAAACGGGTCAGGGATGCAGAGCTTTCTCCCGAAATGCTCATTGTTGAAATTACGGAAACGGTACAGGGCATCGACCAGGAGTACCTGAAAGAACAGATCCGGCGTTTCCACGAAGCCGGCTTCAATGTCTGGATGGACGACTTCGGCACCGGTTTCTCTTCCCTGGATGTGCTGCAGGATTTTGACTTTGACCTGATCAAACTGGACATGCAGTTTATCCAGAGTTTCGGGCTCAACCGGAAGAACCCCGTAATCATTAAAAAACTCGTGGAAATGGCCTATGAACTTGGCATTGATACCCTGGCAGAAGGAGTGGAAACAAAAGAACAGATTCAGTTCCTGAAGGAGATCGGCTGCAACAAGCTCCAGGGTTTCTATTACGACAAACCCCACGCGTTCATGTCGAAGCCCGAGGTTACTTTGGACGGAGTGCCACTGAAATATGAAGACAAGAACACAGAACCGTTCCAGACCGGGAAAACGACGTTCCACTTTAACCAGTCGGTGGATTATGATTATTTCAAGCTGAACGCCTACCGGGATATCCCCCTGCCCTTTGCGTTGTACAAGGTAATTTTGAACGAGGAAGGCACGGAGTGCGTCGATACGGAGTATGTGTTTGTCAATCAGAAATACTGCGAGCTGGTAAACAAAACGAAAGACGAACTGATCGGTCACCGTTTCTCTGAAAAGTTTGCCGACACCGGCTCAGACTGGTTCCCCTTCTGCTACCGGGCCGCAATTCTGGGAGAAGAAATCAACGAAACCGTTTTCAGCACGGAGACACAGCTCTGGCTGAATTTCACCATCGCGCCTACTTCCATACCGAACCACTGCGCCTACACCTTTATGAATATCGACAAAGAGCACAAGGACCGGGCTCTCTTCGATAAGATGGGCAACACAGACAAGGCCATCATCCGGATCGTGGAGACCCTGAACAAACGTCTCCCCTACAAACAGACCATCAATGCCATTCTGGAAGAAATCAGCAAGGTCATCCATCCCGACCGCCTGTACATTTTGGAAACCGACGGCAAAACGGTGGACAACACCTTTGAATGGTGCGCGGAAGGCATCACGCCTTCGATCCAGATGCTGCAGGACATTCCCTATGAAGGCTATCTGGACGTCTGGGCGGAAGCGTTAGGGGATCAGGATTCTTTCGTAGTTGAAAACATTGAGCAGTACAAAGAAAAAGATCCTCAGATTTACGAAATCCTGAAGGTGCAGAACATCCATAACCTGATTGAAGCGCCGCTCTATGACAACGACAAAATCATCGGGTACCTGGGGGCGGACAACTACCAGGTAACGGAAGAACTGGACACCCGCCGGATCCTGGAAACGGTGTCCCGGTTTATCGCCAAACGGATCATCAATTACCAGCTGGTGAAGCAGCTGGAATTTGTCAACGAGCACGACATGCTTACCGGTTCCCTGAACCGCTACGCCATGTTGGAAAAAACGGCAGAGCTGGAAAAATCAGAAGACAGCGTGGGTATCGTGTTTGTAGACCTGAACGGGCTGAAAAACACAAACGACAGCCAGGGCCACAGGGCCGGCGACAAGATGATCCGCAACAGCGCCTCCTTCCTGCGCGACTTCTTCGGTAAGGGCAAAGTCTTCCGCACCGGCGGCGACGAATTCAACGTTCTCCTGCCGGGTGTGACAGAAGAAGAATTCCAAAATCTGTCTGTCCATTTCCTGGAAGAGCTGCACAAATCCCCGCTGAACATGGCCGTCGGCGTGGAATGGTGCCGTAATGCCAAAGACATCATGGCCGCCATCGCCTCCGCAGATAAAAAGATGTATCAGGATAAAGCCGCTTACTACATCCGGCACGACAGACGGAAAAAGAAATAAAGCATCATTGCTTTCCGAAACCAAACTCAAATTTAAAAAGCGTGACTTGTACCCCTCCCTCCCCCGAATCGCATAGCCGACTCACACGCAATCCCAATTGCGGTTCGTCGCGACGCGCTTCGATGGGGCAAACCCTTCCGGGGCACAAGCTCACGCTTTAGTATTTTTATAGTACTCTTTTACTGTAACGCTATGTTTCCTTAAACAATATCAGTCCGCCCTTTCGGTCGTAACCGGTGTTCCACAGTTTGGCAAAGTCCAGCCATTCGTAAGCGCCGTAGGTCACGGCTTTCACCAGAAAGCGTCCGTCCGGTTTCTCATCGTACCCGGTGAGCAGGAACCAGTGCCATTCATAATTTTCAAAATTGGGATTTTTGTGATGAAGCAGCAGGTACGGAATAAGGAAGCCGCGGTCAATCTGCTGCTTGATCGTTTCTACCGTGTTCTGTTCATCATGGTCGCCGGACCAGGGCAGCACATCCAGAAAAAACGTTCCGTGTTCTTGCAGAAATTTTTTGAAAGCAGCCACGAAAATCTCCAGCCGGTTGATGCCCATCAGGCGGGGGCGAAGATAGGGTTTCACCGTTTTAAAAAACGCCACATAGTCCCGGCCCCGCAACTGATCCGTTGAAAAGGGGCAAAGATTTTTCAGATTTTTATACAGCGTCATATAAATCAGGCTGTCGCAGGCAGTGACCGCCGCGCACCCTGCAAACCGCATGACCATATCCGGCAGCAGACTCTGCCGGCCCCCGTATTCTTCTCCAACCCAAAAATAATCCAATTCTTTTAACATAATACTCTGACCTGTCGTACAGAATCCCGATGATCGAACTCCAATAATCCAGACAGTATGCCTTGCATCCGCTTTTTTGTCTGGCAGCTGTCAGGCACAATCCTCTGCATTTCCTTTATTTTGTAATCATTATGTGGTAATATAATTAATATAATAAATTGAAATCAGGTGTTTTGTATGATTTTTGCCGCCACACTTGTATTAGGCTGGCTGTTAGGCTGTGTAGGCGCGGGAGGCGCCGGCCTCACCATCACCCTGCTTACTGTCGGGTTCGGGCTGCCCATTCACACCGCCATCGCCGTATCCCTATCCTGTATGACCTTTACCGTTGCCTCCGGAGCTTTCAGTCACTATCGCGAAGGCGAAGTGCTGGTCCGTTTGGGCGCTGCAGTGGGAGCGGCGGGCATTTTCGGCGCCCTGGCCGGGACACGCACCGCCTTTCTGATTCCCCCGAAGCTGCTGATGCCCGCCACGGCCATCATGTTGCTTCTGACCACGGCCTTATTATATGTGCAGCTTTTCCGCGGACATTTAATCAAAGACTACGTAGAGCGGAATAAAAGCACGGCAACCGGCAGCGTATTTTATCTGCGCAGCTGCCTCATCGGCCTGGTGACCGGTTTTCTCTCCGGTGCTTTCGGCATCGGGGCCACCGCCTTTATCCAGATCAGCCTGATGCTGTTCTTCGGCATCTCCCTCTACCACGCTATCGGCACCACCATGATGATCATCCTGCCCATCGCCATATCCGGCGGTTTAAGCTACCTGGTCAACGGCATGATGGACCCGGTCGTTTTCATCCAGACGCTGGCGGGACTCACCATCGGCTCCTTTATCGGCGCCAAATTTACCCACCTGATCCCGAAAGACATACTCCGTTGCCTGATGATCTCCATGCCGCTGATCGGCGGCGTGCTGTTGCTGACGAACTGACCGGCAGACACAACGACCGACGGGCATATGAATGAATCAGAGGAAGCAACGGCCGATGTGAACACGAAAGAATCTGTGTTTTCCTACACTCTATCCATACATTTACTGTAACGCAATTGCTGCCTGTAACAGCAATTGCGTTTTTCTTTTTCCTATTGTTTCAATATTGGCGGGAATGCGTTTACTTCTTTTGCGCTTCTTTCACAATGACTGTCAACGCTTCATTTTCTTCCGCCGCGTCTTTAAAAACCCGCAGCATGGTCTTGCCGTAATCACCCAGATATTCCTTTTTCTGAATCACTTCCGGCACTACGATGACCGTTTCTTCTCCGATGTCACCCAGGCAATCATATAATGCGTCCAGATTTTTTCCATAATAATCCGGAAGCCGCAGCGCTTCCTTTAAGTACGCGTGCGCCCTGGTTCTTCCTTTAAAACGCCCGGCGTCCAATACAATTTCCATAATGCAATCCTCCGATCTCAGTACAGTCGTTCAAACTTCTGGTAATGGGTCGACGTGTAGTAAATCAGCCCGTCGTTGGAGAAGCAGATCCGTTTGGCGTTCCGATTGCCTCTCACATAATCGATGTCGCATTCCTTCCAGGTACGCCCCTGCTTGTCCGGCAGTTTCTTTTCATAGTTGCCGTACCGGTCCCCTCCGATGCTCTTCCCCGGCGCCACCTGGTCCAGGGTACCTTTGGTCTTCCAGCCTAACTTGTTGGCCTGCCCTTTAGTGATGTAGTTGGGCGGCAGCGTTTTGTACAAATGGATGTACGCCGCCACATGCTCTTTATCCGTGTAGGCTTTTCCCTTTTCTACGCTGACCATGGCCTCTGTGTTACCCGCAGGCGCAACCGGCCCGTTGTTTGCGTTTTGATTATACGCTTTCTTTTCCTGTTTGTTTTGTTTATTCTTTTCCGCAGAAGAACCTGCCTTACCGTTTTCCTTCTGCTGTTGCTGCGCAATCGCCGTAGATTTTGTTGGCGGCGTTTCCTTTTTGCCCGAGCAGCCCACCACCACGCTCAGCGTCATGATGATCGCTAACGCAATCGCAAATACTTTTTTCATTGTAATTCATTCCCCCTTTTTCCTTCCATCACATTTCCTTCAAACGCTTCTGTCCGTTTTGCATTTGCATCGGCACAGATTCGGCGCAAACACATTGGTAAAAATTTCATTCTGCTCTTTCCGATTACTGCAACGCAATTACATTTCCAACTTCTCCACTGCGTGGGCAATCACCGGACGCACGGCTTTTTCATTTTCTCCTTTGAACACAAAACCCAGCTCGATCACTTTCCCGTCTTTCACAAACGTGTAGCTTTCGTTTTTGCTTCCGTTGACTTCATAGGTTGCTTTCACGCAGTCCCGTCCGTTCAGCGTAACAAATTCCCCTTTGTAATCCTTCGCCGCGTCCTTCGTGTCCGCCGCCAGCTTTTGCTTCAGTCCTTCCAACACCGCCGCTTTGTCTGCCTGCTGCAGTCCCGTCAGCGCTTGCGGCATAAAGCTGAACTGTTCACGTGGATATGAAACCAGTCCAACCATGATGCTTTCGTTGCCGTACACTTCCATGGTCCGTTCCGTTTCCGTGGGTTCTTTCAGGTCAATGCAGGAAGCCGGCACTTCGGTTCCCAACGCAGTGCCCGCCACGTTGATCTTCTTCCAGACCTGGGAGATCTGCACGCTTTCCATCCATTGCGGAATCTTCTCCTGATACTCCGGATACAGCTTTTCGTCCATCATGTACATGACCACGAACATGCGGTTCTGGGTGACAAAGACGTACTCGTCCCGCAGCAGCCGGCGTTTTCCGTCCGTGGTCAGATTGGTGGACACCACATGGACGGCCTTCTGTCCCGCCAGCTCCACTTCCCCGCTGGTGAGGATTTTCTTGGCATTGGCACTGTCCTTGACGCTGTTCTTCACCAGACGCAGAAAGTCTTCCCGGAATGCTTCCACCTGGAACGGCATCAGAGGACCCTTGCCGTCAATGGCCGAGGCGTCGATGGCCAGGCGCAGCCCCTTTGCCACGTTTTCGCCCCGCAGCACCGCCACCGGGTTGATGCCCAGGGGATACACTTCCAGCTCTGCGGGAACAAAAACGCGAAACCCGTTTTTGGCATCCGTAAAGGCAACAACATCTGTCCTGCCTTCCACGGGTTCTGTTACGGGGAACTGCTTTGCTGTTTCAGCAGCAGCTGCAGGCTGCGGTTTGCTGTTTTCAGCCGGTGCTTTCCTCTCCGCCTGCTGTGCTTCAGCCGGCACATGAATCGTTTTACTATTCATTGGTACAGACCTTGCAACTTTTTCATCAAGCGGTCTGCTATCTCTTTCAGCAGCTTTCACAGTTTGCGTTTCTCCGGCTTTGCTGTCTGACTGCACCGCGGCAGTCGCCTGCTGCGCCATTACACTATTTTCTGTCATGGCAGCCATCCCCATCACAAGGCCGAGCGATACGACGGTTGCCGCTATTTTATTCTGCAATTCTTCACCTGCTTTCCAGTAACCGTTATAATATGGAATTGTTACAGAATTATGTTTTACGGAATCAATTATCTCTACACCGGCACAATGCACTTTTCGTTATAAAACGGAAGGAGCGAATCGTGAGTAAGGAACAGCATATTCTCCGTCTTGGCCTGCGCGATCAGCATACGGTCAAAGGGATCGTGGTGAGGCGGTGCCTCTTCTTCCCGTTCCAACGTTTCCAACGCATACACGTGACGGATTCGCATTTCCACCGGTAAAAAACCCGCTTCTTCACAAAAACCGGCAAGCTCTCTGCCTGTGAACTGTACATTCTCCGGATGATTTGTGTGCTTGATGGAAACTTCCCAAACGGAAACCGCACTGTAGTAAACCGTATTCTCCGGATCCAGAATCATCTCCCTTGCTTTATCCGAAAGTCTTGCATCTTCCGTCAGCGCCCAAATTAAAACATGGGTATCCAGCAACAGATTCATAAAGCGCCTCCGAACATCTCCGCAATCTCTCCATTATATTGATCCAGATTCTCGGGAGCAGTCAATTTGCCCTTGGCAACGCCTATCCGTTTTGCGACCGGAACTTCCTGACAGATCGTCATCTTCACTACCGGTTTTCCGTATCTTGCTATAATAATGCGTTCTTCTTTTCCTGTTTCAAGCAGTCGTACCAGTTTTGATAAATCGGTTTTCGCTTCCAGTATATTTACCTGCATCTCGAATGCCTCCTTTCAATTTGGTCATCTTGACTAACTTGGTCTTTCTGGTCTTATTATAACGTAATTGCAGCAAGATGACAAGACGCTTTCATCACTTTTACTGTGGCACTTTCACCGTGGGCTGGTGGTGGAGAGGAGGCGGGTAACGACCAACCCCCATACCGGATACCCTCTTCATAATAAACCAAGCCAAAAGGAACAGAAATAAAAACTGCGGCCTGTCCTTTCTGACAGACCGCAGTGGAAGCAATGCCCAGTCTTTTATTTTTTATAATAATTGTAATCTAACCAATCGTCTTTCCAACATAGTTACAGCGCCGCAACTTCACGCAACGGAAGAGCCGTCACTTCGGCAATTTCGGAGTCAGACAACTTACCCTGCTTTTTTAACGCTTTGGCCGTGTCGATGCGGCCCTTCTTTTCGCCTTTCTTTACGCCTTGTTCCATTCCACGCTTTTCGCCCTTCTTTTCCGCATCTTCCTGTATAATTTTTAAATCCATTTCCCAGGTCACGTATCTCTCCCTCCAATCTTCGTCATTTGTCACACGCTTCGTTTCTGCATCAATAGCCTGCGTAAACTCGCTGCCGGCCTTGCCGCCGTTCACATAACACAGAAAATCAGCCAGTGCCGTATCCTCTGCTTTATCCGCTGCCCTGGCGTTCAGGTAAATATTCTCAGTCAGGTCACCCATCTCAAGGGTATTATCTTCCTTGCACCGATAAGTGAAATGATACATCGGCAACCCTTTACCGAACGGATCAAAGGTGCAGATAAAAATTACATAGGACTTGCGCAACTCGCGATACTTCATTCCCTGTTTCAGCATATCCATACTAATCAGACTCTGATAATACCGCGTACGCAGTGGCAGCCCTTTGATCACCGTAGCCTCATCTTTGTCGAAATACACCGTGCTGTTGTCACCAGTCACCTGCATTTCGATGTCCAGTACTGTTCCTTCCTGATTCTCCACATACACATCAAGCCGTATGCTTTTACTGCTGATTCTCGCGCTGTTGATATGTCGTTCTGCTATGAGATAGCGGATATCCTTGATTTGTATGTGTAAAATCCGTTCAATCAGGTACTTGCAAAGCTCTTTGTTCTTCAGCACCTCCTGAAATACGTAATTATTGGCAAACGTTAACGAATCCCAGTCAATTGTTTTCAAACTTTACCTCTTTCCGACCGGGGCATTGTTTCCTCATAGCTATTGTAGCGCGGTTTGAAAACAAACGCAAGGAAGGATGTAAGATTTCACAACTCCTCAAACCTCTATCTACCACTCCCGGTCACTTTAGTGACCGGACTTTTTTCGTAACTCTAGCAATGACGCGGTTTTCCAGCCTGCTTTCTGTTATAAATATAGACAGCGTTATTTGTCTGTCTCCAGATGACACTTCTTTCGTTCATCTTATTGCTTTGTTCGGGAAAGCTGCCACTGCGCTGTGCCGAAAATTTCGGGCTACGCAATAAAAGCTATACATAAGAAAAGAGGAATGGGAATCACCCACTCCTCCTGTAACTCTTGCAAACGCTTTCATCAGAACATATACGCTACATTCACGCTGCCGCCAAATCCCCGGTGCTTTCAGCTATACAGAATCTGCGACCTGATTCTTACATCGTATCAGAACGTCCAGTTCATCTGCACGTTGGCTGCTATACCACGCAGCTTGCCGACCCAGCCCGTTACACCAAGGTCTATGGTCATGGGGCTCTTGCCCGGTTTCACCTGCCAGCCCAGTTCCAGCATACCGCTGCTTCCCTTCACGCTGGGGCTCGGCGCCTCACCGCTCACACTGTAAACCGCCCGTGCGTCACCGTTGAACTCATACTGCCACGCAAGCCCGCCGTAAATCTTGTTCTTCGCATTCAACGCATGGGTCAAACGAGTACCGATACGCAGCCGGTGACTGTTCACCGCACTGAAATCTACCCCTTCTGAAGCCGCGCCAATATGAATCGTCGTACTGTCACCGCCGGTATGACTGTAGAAGTATTTACCGTACACATCCAGCGTATTGTCATGACCTATATCGAAAAGCTTACCTGCGCCCAGGTGTGCCGCCCAGTAGGTCGCCGAGCTGTCATAGCTCACATGGTTCCCCGGACGGGCACTGTCCGAACCATAGTCCGACTTTGTCCGGCCAGCCCGCAGGCTTCCTTCATAATAGAACCCGTTGTGGTTGGTCTGTTTCGCGATCACACCGATACCCCAGTAACTGCTCTTGCCATCTGCCGTGATGCCGTTGTCCTGATAGCTGTCATACTTGCCGTGGCCGTATTCGACGACCGGGCCTACCAGCAACTTGCCGCTCTTGTTTTCTATCTCCCGGGCAAAACCCAAACTTAATCCGATGCTCTTGGTATCCACATGGGAACCGCTCTTCGCCCGCAGATTACCTAAACCTACCGCCGCAAACGGTGCAAAGCCGCCGGCGCGGGCTACCGCCACACCATCACCGCCGCTCCGTTCCGCTGCCGCTGCGTCCGCCGCATTGCTCATGCCCTGCCCCGCTAACAAATCAGCGCCCGCGTTCACCATGGTCACCACGCCCATACGGGTTTCGACCGGGGACTTTTTGATTTCCTCCACCGCACTGGTATCGCCACCAGCATCCACGCTCTGCTCCGTCACGTTATCTACCGTGGCGATAATGGTGTCCTCCCCTTTTTTGCTGATACTCAGTTCATATTTATTATCCGTGGTCAGGCTGTTGGCAGAAAGGAACGACGCCTTCGCCAGCGTTGCACTGTCTGTCGTCTTCAACGTGTCGTCCGTAGTCAGACCGTTGCTGTTAACAAGCAGGTTGACCGTATCGCCTTTTTGCAGGTTCACGCCGCTTAACGCCGCCACCCCGAAGGTCACGCCTTGTACATCTGTAGGATTGGTACTGTTCACCGTCAGCATGGTATCGTCTTTGGCAATATTTGCCGGCAGGTAGAAGTTCATATTCTGGAAACCCCTGACGTTATCTTTGCCTACAGTCACGTTTTTCACCGCTATGTTCAGTGTGTTGCCTGACACATTTGAGGGATTATTAATACTCTGTCCCCCTATCAGAAAGCCCACCGTTATTGACGATAAAATGTTGACGGTATTATTTTTCGCTGCACCACTACCCATTGCTCTGCCGCCCCAAATCCCCGAACTTCCCTCGAACATAAAATTCGGAGACCCGCTGATGGTCACTGTGTTTCCTGAAGCATCGCCGGAACTCTGAGACGTAACAAGCCCACCCAGAATAGAGGATTTTATGGTTGCATTGCCAGTAATGGTAACCGTGTTGTTACTGGCCGATCCATCACTTGCATTGCCGCCGTAAATACCATAATTTACCGTGCCCCCGCTTATCGTCACGCTGTTATTTAAGGCGTTGCGGTTGGCCCTGCCTCCATAAACATTGTTAACAGTTGTTTCCGGTCCGGATATAATCACTTTATTTCCTTCAGCTTTGCTGTTTTCTGTTGTTCCTTGAGAGAATCCGCCATGTACGTCGCTTAAAGTGCCGCCGGTGACGGTGACCTCGTTGTTAACTACATCGCCGTGGGTCGATTTTCCCCCCAGGACGTTACGTAACTTTCCATTACTGATTTTAACCATGTTCCCGTCAACCTTGCCCCAGATACTGTTACCCCCATAAATTGTCTCATCAATCTGCGTGCCGGAGCCGGAGACAGAAACTATATTTTTGATAACTGCACCATTATTACCTGTGCTGTCGCCGCTTGTTTCAGCGCCATATATGCTTTTCATGTGGCCACCGGTCACATTAACAGTATTCCCCTCAGCAGTTCCTGTATAGCTGTATCCGCCATACACAGAACTTCCTACCGTGCCGCCACTGATGTCTACCTTATTATCTGTAGCATTGCCGCCGGAAGCCCTGCCTCCATATACAGTGCCCGAAATACTCGTCGTTGTTTCCGTTCCGGATATGGAAACCTTGTTTCCTTCAGCTTTGCCTGTGCCGCTGCCAATATAACCGCCATATATGTTATTCAAATTTCCGCCGGTGATTTCTACACTGTTATAGCCAGCTGTACCGGTTCCACCATTGACATATCCGCCGAAAACGCTTTTAGTCACTTTGCCGCTGCTGATAATGACCTTATTTCCTTCATCTTCAGTTGTTCCTCCGGCAGCACCGCTGTACGTATAACCGCCATAAACATTATTATTAACCGTCGCCCCGTTTTTGATTTCTACCTGGTTGCCGGTGGCAGCGCCACTGCCCCAATTATATCCGCCGCAGACTCCGTTGCTGTAACTTTCTTCTTTTACAACCGCGCTACTCCCGTCAAGCGTAACCTTGTTACCGCTGACTTCACCGGTTCCGCCACCCACGTATCCGCCATACACAGAACTTCCCACCGTGCCGCCTGAAACAGACACCTGGTTATTCTTGGCAGACCCTCTTTCTGAATATCCACCTGCAACAAAATTAACTGTACCGGATTTAATAGTTACAATATTGCCATCTGCAGCAGTATCACCGCCAGCTACTCCTGTTGCACTAAAACCACCGTTAATGTATAGTTTTTCGTTGACACCGCCTTCAAAAGTTACTGAATTCTTGCTGACATTGCCTGTTTGAGAATAACCGCCATATGCTGTAGGGTAATAACCACTTAACGTAGCGTTCGTTATACTGACCTGATTACCGATAACCGCGCCTGAAGTACTAAAGCCACCTGTCAGATTAGGCTTGCCTACCCAATTTCCCGAACCGGGAGAGGTTTCAGTCCAATCAGTATCTGCATGATTTACTGTTCCGCCGTTGATTGTAACAGTATTACCGCTTACCGCGGCATCACTACTTCCACTTATGCTGTTAACCACACCGCCTGCAGTCACGGTGAATGTAATATTGGAACCGTTCAGATAATACGCTGCATGTGTAGCGTCGTTAATTGTTTCGGAACCGCTTGTTATTGCTATATCAGCCGCCATCGCCACCTGCGGCGTGGTAAACACGGCGCCGCCCGTCACGCACAAGGCAAGGGCCAGTGACAACGCGACGCATCTGCGGTTTGCTTTCCCTCCGCAGTTCACACTGGTGCAGCTCTTGCCGTTGCGTTTTGCAATTTCACTCACCGCCACATAACAGTTCCTCGTTTTGCTCCAGATTACTTTGTAGATTTTGTTCATGGTAGCCTCTCCTTTGCAGCACTATGATTTTTACAAATCTGCGGCGTAACACATTTCCTTTCGTCTTCACCCACATATTCCATTAACAAACGAATCTTAAAATACATGAGAAACACAATGGATTCTGCCCAAACGGATCACGGTAACACCGGAATCTGACACATACGGAAAATAACATACTTATCCATTAAAATTATACAACTATTTTCCGGCGATTTAAATCTCTCCGCTTCATTTGTCATTGACAATTTTTTGGGCAAAAATGACACTTTTGTCAACAGTTTGTCGTTTTTTAATCCACGCAAAGCAGGATGGTTACTTGCCTGGCAGCACATTATCAAATGTTGTAAACTTTATGGAGCTAAAGCGTTTCGCGGTCAGGAGGGGGGATTGACGGCTTCTTTGTTTTATAATCCAAATAGTCCGCACCCCCTATATAGCAAAAACTGCGGCCTGCCATTTCTGACAGACCGCAGTGGAAAGATAATATTTAAAGTGCCTCCAAATTACCTAAAATTGGCTAAGTCTACTCATAAGTCTACTTTTCAGTAGACTTAGCCTTGTTTTTTGGTAGACTTAGCACTTAGGCAAGAATCACTTTACAATCCATTGTGAATCATTTTTAGCGCCTTTTCGTTCCAATAACTTCAATTCCTGCAACTTCGCCACAATCTTTTTGACCCCGCCCAGACTCATTTCACCCGCTTCCGCAACCTCTTTCAGCGTAGCCTTTGGATTCTGTTTCAGGAAAGAAAGCACTTGTGTTTGTTTCACGCTCAAAGAACTACGAATTGCCTCCTGTGAATGCCGAGCCGTCACATAATCCGGCTCAAAGGCAAAAGGAAGCGTGACGGTTACCATACCATCCCGGAACGCAAACGCTTCCTTCCCATAATACTTTACAATTTGCGGAACGCCGTGTCCGCTCTGCTCCGAAAAACCACAGCCGATAAAAATCGTGAACAGTCTGTTATTTACCGGCTTACTCGTTCCGGCAAAAAAGCCCTCTTCAGTCAAACCAAAGGGCAGACCGCCATACGACACTACCTCAAGACGGTCATCATAAATATAAACAGACGGCGGAACCTGTTCAATCCATGTGTTATGAACACAAGCATTAATCCATGCTTCTCGGAACGCTTCCGATTCAATCAATGGAGTTTCTTCCCTTATGCCGGCATTGATTGTGATTTTTTTAGAAAGATTGAACAGGGTAAAATATTCTAGCACCTGCTGAACTGTCAGAAGCAGGCACTGCCCCTTAAACTCCGCCCGCTGGTCAAGCGTTGTTTTATCTTTTCCTGCAAAACGTATAACTTTTATAACCATCTCGTTCTGGTCGGAAAGCAGATATGCAAGAAGGTTGTACTTGGTCGTTTTACGACCAACCCCAATACCGGATGCCGTCTTAGAGCCTTCGAACCTCTGATTCCCTCTCCCGGTCACTTTAGTGACCGGACTTTTTTCGTAACTCCAGTCTTGGTGCGGTTTTCCAGCCTGCTTTCTGTTATAAATATAGACAGCGTTATTTGTCTGTCTCCAGGTGACACTTCTTTCGTTCATTTTATTGCTTTGTTCGGGAAAGCTGCCACTGCGCCGTGCCGACAAAAATAGCGTTTCATAACGAAAAACCGCGGCCTGCCATTTCTGACAGACCGCAGTGGAAATAATGCCCAGTCTGGGTTATTTCTAAGTGTTAAAACAAATCCGAATGGGGACGGTACGATTTTAAGCATCCTTCTTCACCTCGTCCAGCAAGTCATCAAAGGAATCGTAGCGTTTATACGCACCGGGGTTCCGTTTCATCTCGGCGTACTCGGCCAAGGCAGCGCGTGTTTCCGCATTTGGCGTAAACCGACTGACCTCAAAGGGGATTCCGTTTTGTCTGACAGCGGTTTTCAGGAATATGATAATTGCAGTAGACATGTTCATACCCAAGTCAGAAAACAAGGTTTCAGCATCAGCTTTTAACTTACTATCTACGCGCACATTAATATTTGTGGTAGCCATATCATTCCACTCCTTTCGCCGATCGAACCGCATACAGATAAGTCTTTTCTCCGGTTGACACGCCTCAAATTGAAACGTATCTTCCTGTAATTATTATATTCTCAAAGCAAAACATCGTCAATACGTTGTTTTGCACTATAAAATTGTCGTTTTAAAATGGGTTAATTGAAAATCCAAGTGCACGTTTGAAGATGTAAGTGCACAGCCAGAAATATTAATTGCACGCACGAAGTTGTAAATGCCCACATGGTAAAAGAATCGTGCATTAAGGATTGCAAATACAGAG
>Ga0256404_1001297_pt1 | contig 61769 bp, 58 predicted proteins | sample RumenRJG_01DNA_FD_185990 | JGI IMG/M metagenome (GOLD analysis project Ga0256404, IMG submission 185990) | Bovine rumen microbial communities from Lethbridge, Alberta, Canada - RJG_01 | ecosystem: Host-associated > Mammals > Digestive system > Stomach > Rumen | place: Canada: Alberta | collected...
TTATTGTCCTTATAAAAAGGAACGTCGCTCTCTTTAGCTTTTTCAATAATCTTCTCAGCCACAGCCCCTTTACCTGTTGCAAGAATTTTAGGCGCAACATCTCCAGGCTCAAATGCAAGTGCAACAGCCGTCTTATCCTTATCAACCTTATTAAGTTCTTTAGGCTTCCAACTTTTTTCAGGCATGTAGTCTCCTTAGGCTCTAACGTCAAATGAATACCTAGATACAGGTGTTGTAGTACCACGGGTATCATGCTTTAAGAAATCTTCAACAAGGTTAACCTTCTTACTTTCATTCTCAACATTGATATTACATGTATACCCCTTCTTTTCTATTCTCTTCTGTAATATATCTACATTATTCATAATCAAATCATAGCTTGCATCATCCTCCATGTAGAACTTGGTATCTACATTTCGATTATGAAGCTTAACTGAAATATCAGTAGAACCAAGATGGTCCATATCAAAATGAAGAAATGCGCTTATTTCATCATCCTCTGACTTATTCATCTTGTTCTTATATACATAAAGCTCAGAATTAGTATTCTGGCTAGACATACGAATAGGCAATTGAACATAAGTAAAATTCTGATTAACCTGATTCATAAAATCAATATTGCTTCTAATCTCCGATGTAGCCTTAGATACCTGACTATTAACCTTATTCATTTGAGCAGTAACCTGCTCTAATTGTCTCATTCCCATTTCAAGCTTCTCATATAATCTCTTCACAGGGTCACCCTTGGCAACATCAGCAGGATCTAATGTCCATTGTTGCTCGGTCATATTATTGATTAATGCCTTATAGGAATCACTTCCGAACAAATTCTTAATCATAGTGCGAGACACATTAACATTTTCAATGTAATTAGCAAGACCCTTCATAAAGTCAGTAACATTAGCCTTCGGATTAATATTTCCATTCTCGTCAATAAACTTGGAATTATTATTAAGAAAATCAGTATCGTTCTTAATCATCTCATTTAGAGCCTTGTATTGTGACTCTGTTAATGTATTACCTATAGAATTACGAGGATATGACTCCTGATTATATGTTGTGTTAATATCAAGCCCAGTCATAGGTCGAGCATTACCCTCTGCATCTATTACCTGCGTATTATTAGTTGGAATATTAGCTGTCTGGCTATTAACCTGATTAGACACATTCTGGCTATTAGGCTGAGGGTTATCAGCGCTATTATTAACCTGCTGTATAAAGGAATCTATTCCTTTACCTATGTTGGCTTTACCATCAGTCGAATTATTGCTTACAAGCTCCGCTTCAGATAGCGCAGCGCCTGGAACAGAATTATTAGTATTAGCATTATTAGTTGTTGTTGTAACACCATTCTCTTCTGATAACGAAGCGAGAATTGCTTCACCCTTAGAATTAGTTGCTAAGGTAGCTAACATATCACTTTCTTTACTTGAATTAGCAACAGATACGGGTTCATCTGCTAATATATTAATGATTTCCCTATTAAGAGCACTTGCCTCAGTGTAACTAAGCTCTTCAGATGCAAGCATATCAGGAATAGCAGAAGACAGTTCGGATATCATATTCATTACAGAAGCCTGGTTAGCCTTGTAATTCTCGAACTGACTTGCCAGCTGAGGATTAACCTCTATGCCAAGCTTACTCATTTGAATAATTGTAGCCACATCAATGTTGCTATTAGTGTTAACTACTCTTGCCATTTCATTTAGAGAGTTAGAGTCAATTGGCATCTGTTCTCTCATCATATTATTAACCATATTAACATTTCTCTCATTAACAGCAAGATTAGCAGAATCAAGCGCGTTAAGAAGAGTTGGATTGTTCATGGCATTATTGGAAATTGGTTTGATCTGAATGGTGTTACCATCATTAGATTTTACCTGAAAAAATACAGACTGTCCTTGCTCTAACAGAATATCCTTCGCAAGAGTTGCTGTAATATTCTGTCCACTGCTCAGACCGAGAATTACGGTATTACCTTTTACTGAATTAACTGTGCCTTCAAATACCTGACCGGCAGTGAGCTTCTGCACAGTTGAAACTAACTGCTCCACACCTTGTGACTTAGTAGATATCTCTCCGCCTGATGCAAGATTATTATTGTATTGATTAACAAGATTAGATATCTGCATAGTTTAACCTCATACAAAGTTCCTAATGAATTTATCACGATGAACCGGTGTCCTGCCAAGTGTCTTAAGAGCATTAATGTGCTCCTTAGTTCCATATCCTTTATTATCCTTGAAGCCATATCCAGGATATATACTATCTAATTCAACCATTATTCTATCTCTTGTAACCTTGGCAATAATAGATGCGGCTGCAATAGATATAGACTTAGCATCACCTTTGACAATAGGAACCTGCTTTATTGTAACCTCTGGAATTCTTACAGCATCAACAAGTAATAAATCAGGCTTAACCTCTAATTTATCAATTGCCTGTCTCATTGCTTCATGTACAGAAAGAGATATATTATCTGTCTCATTAATTGACTCCACACTAACAATTCCAACAGATGCTGCTACAGCCTTTTCCATTATTTCATCATAGAGCTTCTCTCTTCTTGTTTCGGATAATTTCTTAGAATCATTAATATAGTAGATCAGAAGGTCTTTTGGCAAAACAACAGCCCCTGCAACAGTAGGACCAGCAAGAGGCCCACGACCTACTTCATCTATTCCACATATATATTCATACTCGCTATATTTTTTCTCAAATTCAGTCATCTTCAATACACGAGCTCGTTCATGTTGAAGCTTAACCATCTTCTTTTGAGCTTGTGATATTATCTTAGATACACCTGGTCTTCCGTCCTTAATATATTCATCAATAAAAGCCGGAAGCATTGCATCAGAAGTATCCTTATATTCATCCTGAATCTGTCTGATTGATTTCTCATTATCCATACAATCTACCTATTTATCCGTCAAAGTTGTAATCTCATCAAATGGGTAAATTCTACAAAGTGCTCGTCCTGTAAAATGTGAACCCTTAATCGGTCCCACATTAGCAAAACGACTGTCACTGGAATTATTACGATTGTCTCCCATCACAAAATACTCATCCTCACCTAGCGTAAGGGGTTCCGCCGCAATTCCAGGATTACTTATCCTTGCCAAGCCATAATGCTCATCAAGCTTAACACCATTAATGAATATATTACCATCATAATCAATATAAACTGTCTCCCCTGGAAGACCAATTATTCTCTTAATATAATATGTCTTGCTAAAGAATGAATTAGAAGAACCTGGTCCTTCATAAGGGAACACAACAATATCGAATCTCTCTGGGTCTGAAAATCTATATGTCAATTTATCTACAATTAGGTTGTCTCCATCACTTAATGTAGCTTCCATTGATGAGCCACTAACTCTTGTTCTTTGACCCAAGAAATGTAAGATACAGAAGGTAATTCCAATTATTACAAGAAAATATATAAATAGCTTTAATACGTCCTTCTTAGTGATTTTCTCTTTGTTATCCTTATCACCATTCTTACCATCTTCATTATTATCTTCATTCACATTTACATTTTTGTTATACAACACGTCTTCTTTTCTAGGCATTTTCTTCATCCTTCTTTAATTCATCTAATGTTACTTTACCGATTGTTCCACTTCGAAACTCATCTATAATTAGATTATACGTCTTATTATAGTCAATTTCTTCACCTTTTTTAATACAATTTCTATTCTTAGCAATATTATCAATAATATCAACTATATCATCAGACTCATCAACATCGTATCTATCTCCAATGAGTCCAGGATAATTCTTAATTATAAATTCCACAATTCCAGTTGCAATCTCAGAATTATCAAGAATATTATCATTCATTGAGCCAATGCATGCAAGATTAAATCCAACCTGCCTATCCTCAAACTTAGGCCACAGGATTCCTGGTGTGTCAAGAAGCTCTACATTCTTATTAAGCCTTATCCATTGCTTGCCCTTGGTAACGCCGGGCTTATTACCTGTCTTGGCAGATGCCTTGCCAGCATAGGTGTTAATAAATGTTGACTTACCGACATTAGGAATACCAACAACCATAGCCCTTATTGGTCTATTCTTAATACCTCTTTTTAAGTCTCTTTCCTTCTTCTTAGCACACGCCTTGTCAATTATCTTACTAACTTCCTTAATTGAGCTTTTCTTACGAGAATCAATAGCCACAACGTAGAAGCCTTTTTCTTTGAAATATTCAATCCATTCGGCGTTCTTATTTGAATCAGCAAGGTCACTTTTGTTAAGGATAATGATTCTTGCTTTATTATTGGCAAGTGAATCTATATCCGGATTCCTTGAACTATTAGGAACCCTTGCATCTACAAGCTCAACAACAATATCTATTAACTTAATATCTTCTTTCATCTGACGAATAGCCTTCGTCATATGACCTGGATACCATTGATAATCCATGTCTGTTCCACCTTCAATTATTAATTAACAATTCCAAAATCTCCAAAGGATAGCTTGAACCACACTTTACCCTTTATCTGCTTCTTACTAATTAGTCCTATGCTTTGATATCTGGAATCCTCACTATTGTTTCTGTTATCGCCTAGTACAAAATACTCATCATCACCAAGGGTCAACTGAGTCTCAGCAAGTCCACTATATGTAATGGATTCTGTGTCAGCGACATCATCATATTTCTCACCATTAACAAACAGCCTGCCACCTTTAATCACAACAGTATCTCCAGGAACGGCAACTACACGCTTAACGTATATAGTATCCTGTTCATTAGACAATGATTCAAATGCAACAATATGATTATGGCTTGGCTTCATAAACAGATAACGGCCTCTGTTAATAAGCAAATTCGTCTCATCTTCAATTGTAGGTCTCATAGACACTCCAGCCATCTTAACACTTGTAAAAAACGTAAACACAAGAAGAAACGCCACAAGAACAACAGCCACAACAATTCCTACATTAATTGCTGTCACCTGTAATTCTTTGACCTTGAACCTTCTTCTTCGACGTCTAAAGTTAAGACCTCTTGAGAACTTACGGCTAATAAAGCTTGTAAATCTATCAAATAAATCCTTAAACCACATAATATCTCCAATATATTCTTATGAAAATATAATACAATACTCTAAAAAAAAGAACAACCAAAGGTTGTTCTTTAATTAGTATCTAATTATTGGATAGCTTCTTTAACCTTTGCTCTCTTACCAACACGATCTCTTAAGTAATTAAGCTTAGCTCTTCTAACCTTACCATTACGTACAATCTCAATCTTAACAACGTTAGGACTATGTAATGGGAATGTCTTCTCAACTCCAACACCATTAGAGAACTTTCTTACAGTAAATGTCTCACGATTGCTACCGTTTTGTCTCTTAATTACTGTTCCTTCGAAAATCTGAACTCTTTCACGATTTCCTTCCTTAATCTTACAATGAACCTTAACAGTATCACCTACTGCAAATTCATCAACAGATTCTTTTAACTCAGCATCTTCAATTTGCTTAATAATTTCACTAGCGTTCATAATGTGACCTCCTATATATTCTTCGACATTCTTAATACCAATATACAGGTACCAGCGGACTATCTATCATTCACAACTTGTTTACTATACCACGAATCTATGTAAAACACAAGAAAAATATAGATTTTTTTAGTTATCCTTTAACAAATCAGGTCTATACTTTCTTGTTCGCTCTACTGACATATTGTAGCGCCACTCATCAACCTTAGCATGATTACCAGACAAAAGAATGTCTGGAACCTTCTTGCCATTCCAGGTCTCAGGTCTAGTATATTGAGGATATTCTAACAAATTATTGCTGAAGGATTCCTGTGTGGTAGATTCTTCGTTATGAAGAACTCCTGGCACAAGACGGGCAATGGCATCAACCATTATCATAGCTGGCAGCTCTCCTCCAGTTAACACATAATCGCCAATTGACACATAATCTGTTACAATCTCTTCTAATACTCTCTCATCGATACCTTCATAGTGTCCACATAATAGTACAACCTCATCTAAAGCAGCGTAACCCTTTGCCATACTCTGGTTAAAGGTCTTACCTTGTGGCGTCAAATATATACATGGTATATCATGTCCAGCCCGCTCAACAATTGCTTTATACGCATCATACACAGGCTGTGCCTGCATTACCATTCCAGCACCGCCACCATAGGGATAGTCATCAACCTTATTATGCTTATCAAGGGTATAATCTCTTATATTAATGGCTTCAATCTCAATAAATCCATTATCAATAGCCCGACCAATAATGCTTGTATTCAAGCCATCCATTATCATTTCTGGGAATAATGTTAAGATATAGAATTTCATATTATACCAATCCCTTCATAAGATGAATCTTCATGTAATTGTCAGTCATATTAACATCAAGAATACATTCTTTTATAGCTGGAACTAATACCTCTTTACCGTCATGCTCAATTACATATACATCATTCGCTCCAGTATGAAGTACATCCTTAACTATTCCAAATGCCTCATCATCTTCTGTTACAACATTAAGTCCTATCAAATCAGCAACAAAATATTCATCCTCTTCTAGAGGAACAGCATCTTTCCTTGTAACGAATATACCTTTCTTAACATGCATTTCAATATCATTAATGCTATCAAATCCTTTGAATTTAAGGATTACTAAGTTTTTCTGGAACTTTACAGACTCTATTTCAAGTATCATATTGTCTTTTTCAGGTTCAAGTATTACTTCTTTAAGCTTTTTGAACCTTTTTACATCATCTGTAAGAGGGAATACCTTAACCTCGCCCTTTATTCCATGTGTTTTAATTATTGCACCTACTTGTAATAAATCCTGCATTAAAACTCCTATACTAAAATGTAAGAAAACTCCCACCAAAATGATGGGAGTAATTAAACCTATAGAATATCTACAACTACCTTCTTATCAGTCTTTGTGGCAGCTGCTTTAACAACGTTACGAATTGACTTAGCAATACGTCCCTTCTTGCCGATAACCTTACCCATATCAGAACTATCAACATGAAGCTCAAGCTCAATAGTGTTACCATTGACCTTCTCTTCAACATTTACAGCATCAGGGTTATCAACAAGAGCTTTAGCAATTACTTCTACTAATTCTTTCATTGATTACTCCTTCCTAATAAGGAAAATACAGCTTCCTTACTTAGTAACACCACATGCCTTAAAGATTCTTGCAACAGTTTCTGTTGGCTTAGCACCATTGTCTAACCACTTCTTAGCAAGTTCTTCATTAACATGGTATTCTGAAGGATCCTTAGTTGGATCATATGTACCAATTTCTTCAATACATCTTCCATCTCTAGGTGCTCTTGCATCAGCAACAACAATACGATAGAAAGGTGCTTTCTTCTGACCCATTCTTCTTAATCTAATCTTTACCATTTTCTTTTCCTCCTAAATGTAAATTGTTATTTATCTATGTTAAAAAGGGAATTTCATTCTTCCTTTTTTACCACCTAACATACCAGGCATCTTCTTCATCATCTTCTTAGATTGCTCAAATTGCTTGATGAATCGATTGACTTCACTAATATCTAATCCAGCACCGTTAGCAATCCTCTTCTTACGAGATGGATTCATTAGCTTAGGATTAGCTCTCTCTTCAGGCGTCATACTAAGTATTATTGCCTCAACATGAGCAAGGCTCTTCTCGTCCATGCTTCCTTCTAGCTGTGACATTTGCTTAGAAGATAAGCCTTGCATTCCCATTCCAGGAAGCATATTAAGAACAGACGATAATCCTCCCATATTCTTCATCTGACTCATAGAGTCTAGATAATCATTATAGTCAAATTCAGCCTTCTTCATCTTACGAGACAGCTCTTTGGCCTTCTCGTCGTCAATGGCTTCTTCTGCCTTCTCAATTAATGTCAAAACATCTCCCATACCAAGAATACGAGATGCCATTCTATCTGGATAGAACTGCTCTAGGTCTGAGAGCTTCTCTCCCATACCACAGAATATAATTGGCTTACCAGTTACAGCCCTTGTAGATAATGCAGCACCACCTCTTGTATCACCATCTAGCTTAGTTAGAATAATACCATCTATTCCAATAAGCTCGTCAAATGTTGATGCAACATTTACAGCATCCTGACCGGTCATGGCATCTACAACAAGAAATGTCTGTGTGACATTAACAGCATCCTTAATTGAGATAAGTTCATCCATCATCTCATCATCAATGTGAAGGCGACCAGCAGTATCAAGAATTACTACATTATCTCCCATCTTCTTAGCATGCTCAATAGCCGCTTTGGCAATGTCGCTAGGCTTATTCTTATCTCCCATGGAGAATACTTCGACGCCTTGCTTCTCACCATTAACCTGTAACTGCTTAATAGCCGCAGGTCTATATATATCGCAGGCAACAAGAAGTGGCTTTTTGCCCTTCTCCTTAACCTTACCAGCAAGCTTGGCTGTAGTTGTTGTCTTACCAGCACCCTGAAGACCAACCATCATATAGACAGTAATCTCTTGTCCCTTGGCATAAGTAAGCTCAGTCTCAGTCTCGCCCATAAGCTTGACCATTTCTTCATTAACAATCTTAATAACCATCTGACCTGGATTAAGACCATTAAGAACATCCTGACCAACAGCTCTTTCCTGAACAGACTTAATAAATGACTTAACAACCTTGAAGTTAACATCAGCCTCAAGTAATGCCATCTTAACTTCTCTTAATGCCAGCTTGACATCCTCTTCAGTAAGAAGGCCCTTGCTTTTTAAGCCCTTGAATACATTCTGTAATTTTTCTGACAGATTCTCAAATGCCATATTACGCACCTCGCCATGCTCGGAAAGCTGTCGTCACCCTGCTTCGCAGGCTTACGACATATTACAATTCCTCTAATATATCATTAGATATATCACATATCATAGACAAATTATCTTCTGTAGCCTCATTGGCTAATTCATTAATCTTTTTCACATCATCTCTAATGTGCATAAACTTCTCAACAAGATGTAGCTTGTCTTCATACTTTTGCAACTTCTCATTGCATCTCTTAATTAAATCATGAACACCTTGTCTAGATATACCCTGTTCTTCAGCTATTTCAGCCAAAGACAAGTCATCCATTATATAGCCTTCATATATTTCCCTTTGATGCTGATTAAGCAGCTCGCCGTAGAAATCATACAGAAAGCCTTGCCATACTTTATCTTCCATAACATAGTCCTTATGTTGTAGCACTAAAAACTACCGTATAATGCACACAACGTAATGTATTATACTAATATCACAGAGTGCTGTCAAGCATTTTTTCTTGACACGCTTTTTTATTCTATTCAAAGAAAAATCCCGACAGGATGTCGGGATTAATTGTTATTATAAATTAGTTCTTACAACCTTAGGCTTATAGCCATCATCATCAAGAGCCTTAAGAATATTCTCCTTATGCTCCGTTCCAAATGCCTCCATTGTTATTCTAAGCTCCACAGCCGCATTTCTATTAGTTGATACAAACTGGTTATGCTCTAGCTTAATTACATTACCTTGCTTATCCGCAATAAGCTGTGACACCTTGGCAAGCATACCTGGCTTATCAGGAAGCAATACTGATACTGTAAATATTCTGTCTCTGAAAATAAGGCCTTGCTGTACAACGGATGACATTGTAATAACATCCATATTACCGCCACTAAGGATGGATACAACCCTCTTGTTCTTAACCTTAAGCTGATTAAGAGCCGCAACAGTAAGAAGGCCTGAATTCTCAACAACCATCTTATGATTCTCCACCATATCAAGAAATGCTGTTATAAGCTCATCATCCTCAACTGTAATTATATCGTCAAGATTCTCCTTAATATATGGGAAAATGTTCTCTCCAGGAGTCTTAACAGCAGTACCATCAGCAATTGTATTAATTGAATCTAGAGATACCACCTTTCCCTGCTTAAAGGATTCCTTCATGCAGGCAGCACCTGCAGGCTCAACACCAATCACCTTAATCTTAGGATTAAGAAGTTTAGCAAGTGTAGATACACCTGTTGCTAATCCGCCACCACCAATTGGCACAAGTATGTATTCAACAAGTGGAAGCTCTTTGAATATTTCCATTGCAATTGTACCCTGACCAGTAGCTACTGCAAGATCATCAAATGGATGGATAAATGTTAATCCTTCCTTCTCTGCCAATTCAAGAGCCTTGGCACATGCTTCATCATATACATCTCCTGATAATACAACCTCAGCGCCATAGTTCTTAGTTCTGTTAACCTTAATAAGAGGTGTTGTTGTAGGCATAACAATTGTAGCCTTAGCACCAAATAGTTTTGCAGCATACGCTACACCCTGAGCATGATTACCAGCAGATGCTGTAATAAGACCACGCTTTCTCTCTTCTTCTGTCAGAGTAGATATCTTATAATATGCACCACGCACCTTATATGCACCAGTAAACTGCATATTCTCTGGCTTAAGATATACCTGGTTATTACATCTTTCACTCAAGAAATCACTATATACAAGCTTTGTTTCTAATGTGACTTTACTAACTATCTTACTAGCTTCTTCGAATTTGTCTAATGTAAGCATCTTAGTCTCCTTATATGAATCTTATTCAAATAATTTATTAACATATTCATCAACATCGAATTCCTTAAGGTCTTCTACGCCTTCACCGTATCCAATGTATTTTACAGGAATATTCAATTCCTCTTTAATGGCAATAGCCACACCACCTTTGGCAGTTCCATCCATCTTCGTTAAGATAATACCATTAACATCAGTAGCCTCTGCAAATTCCTTCGCCTGCATAAGCGCATTCTGTCCAGTTGTGGCATCTAACACAACAAGAGTCTCTTTATTAGCTTCTTCATATTCCTTATCAACAATTCTGTTAATCTTCTTAAGCTCTTCCATAAGATTCTTCTTATTGTGAAGTCTTCCAGCAGTATCTACAATAGCAACATCAACATTTCTTGATTTGAAAGCCTTCATACCATCAAAGACAACAGATGAAGGGTCACTTCCTTCGCTTCCACCAATCAAATCAACACCAGCTCTGTTAGCCCATTCCTGAAGCTGTTCTCTTGCAGCAGCACGAAATGTATCAGCAGCAATCATTAATACCTTCTTACCGCTGCTTTTATATTTCATTGCCAGCTTACCAATGGAAGTAGTCTTACCAACTCCATTAACACCTACAACAAGACAAACCGCATTATTGTCAAGGAACTCGTAAGCGTTATCATCAGTAGCCATTCTTCCTTTAATTATTTCCTTAAGAAGATTCTTACAATCTTCTGGTTTTTTTATTTTTTCTCTAAATACTGTATTCTTTAATTCATGAAGTATAGACTCAGTAGCATATACTCCTAAGTCACCCATAATTAACATTTCCTCAAGCTCTTCATAGAAATCTTCATCGATTTCAGAAAAACCTGTGAAAAGACCATTCATAAATTTAGAAAAGAATCCTTGTTCTGCCATTTATATCACTCTTTCTTATTATTCATCTAAATCATTCTCAATAAGATTAACAGATACAAGAGTAGATACACCCTTCTCTTGCATTGTAATACCATATAATCTGTCTGCTGAATTCATGGTACCTCTTCTATGAGTAATGATTATAAACTGTGTATTCTTCGTTAACTTATGTAGATAATTAGCAAATCTTGTAACATTAGAATCATCAAGGGCCGCCTCTATCTCATCAAGAAGACAGAATGGAGATGGTTTAAGATTCTGAATTGCAAATAAAAGTGCAATTGCAGTAAGTGATTTCTCACCACCTGATAATTGCATCATATTCTGCAATTTCTTTCCTGGTGGCTGAGCAATAATCTTAATTCCAGTCTCAAGAATATCCTCACCTTCCATGAGTTCAAGAGTACCTTTACCACCACCAAACAGTTCCTTGAAAGCCTTGTTGAATTCTCTCTGAATGTCAGCAAATCCCTTCTCGAATTGTTCCTTCATTCCAGTATCTAATTCATCAATAATTCTAACTAAATCTTCTTCAGCTTCAACTAAGTCATCATGCTGAGATTTGAGGAAATTATATCTCTCGCTAACTTCTTTGTATTCTTCGATGGCGTTAACATTAACATTTCCCATAGCCCTTATCTCTTCTTTGATTGTCTTGATGTCAGCTCTAATAGCTGCCAAATCATCAAGGGCTTCATCTCGAAGTGACAAAGCATTGTGGTGAGTTAATTCATATTCCTCCCACATATAATTATTACGAGCTTCAAGCCTCTCTGTTAGCTTCTCACGATTTGATTCAAGTGTTACAAGTTCCTTATCAATATTAGCAATTCTATCACTAACATCCTTAATCTTATCGAAGAAGGTAGAATGCTTGGCATTCATCTCATCCTTAGCAGCCAACTGTTTTTTCAATTCTTCTTCAAGCTTGGCAAAATCTTCATCAGCATCGCCAATTGTACTCTTGATATCATCAATTTCCTTTTGCTTTTGTTCCGCTTCTACAATTGCCTTCTTAGTCTGCTCGTCTAATCCTTCAAGATCATTATTGCATTTCTCTATATCAGCCTCTAATCTCTTAATATTCTCATCGACGAAACCAACCTTCTGTCTTGCATTAGCTTCTTCAATCTGTGCTTCTGATAGATTTCTTGTGGCAGAAGTCTCCATGTAAGTCTGCTCATCTAACTTCTCTTGAAGCTCTGTAATATTATTGTTAAGCTCTTCTTCTCTCTTAATTGAATCTTCTAATTCACTAGCAATCTCTTTCTTTTCAGCTTCAATTCTATTAATCTCAGCTTCAATCTCTTCGCTCTCATGCTGGAGTGACTCGAAAGCCTTCTTCGCCTGTCCTTTCAAGTCTTCAACTCTGTCAAGATTAATCTTAGCCGTATTACATCTAATAGACACTTCATTAATCTTCTCCTGATGCTCCTTAATATCATCCTTAAGAAGCTCACGAGCAGTATCAATGTCTTCTATACGCTTCTTGCTCTGAGAAATATCCTCTTTAATCTTAGACAGTTCCTTCTCTAGCTCTTCAATCTCACGATTTCTTCCAATGAGATTAGAATTATTCTTAAAATGTCCACCAGATAAAGCTCCACCTGGACTTAAATATTCACCTTCTAATGTAACAATGTGAAGTGAATAGTTATTATTCTTCGCCACCTTAATAGCGTTATCAATATTATCAACAACAATAACTCTTCCAAGTAAATATGATACAACATCATTATACTTCTTATCATTATCAACAAGAGTATTAGCAAGACCTATTACACCTTTTTCCTTAAGGCAATCCTCTGACTTAAGGCCACGACCTTTGACAGCCGTAAGAGGAAGGAATGTTGCACGACCATATCTATTCTTCTTAAGAAATGCAACCATTTCCTTGGCGCATTTTTCATCAGCCGTAACAATATTCTGAATATTTCCACCAAGAGCAGTTTCAATGGCAATCTCATATTCTTTCTTAGTAGAAATAATATCAGATACAACGCCAATTATTCCTTTGTTGCTTTCGCGCTGCTCCATAACCCTCTTAATAGAGTTGTTATATCCATCATATCTCTCGGAAATGTTCTTTAGTGACTCTAGCTTAGATTCCTTCTTGTTGAATGTTGCATTAAGGTCATCTAATGTAGCAAATTCATCTCTTTTCTTAATAACCCATGTAGCATCCTTAGATTTTAACTCTTCTTCAACACTTTGAAGCTCCTTTAATTCATCACTAGCTTCCTTGAATTCCTTATCACATTTAGTGAATTCTTCATCTAGGTCACTGTCCTGAGTTTTTCTTGTAACAATCCTCTGAGTCAATTGAGCTTTTCTAATATTAGTCTGCTCTAAGAGTGTACTATTCCTTTGCTCTTTAGACTTAATATTAGCTCTATTATCAAGAAGAGTCATTATCTCGTTCTTGTCTTTCTCAATACCCTCATTACAAGACTTAATTACTTCCTCTAACTGATTATAGTATTCCTTAACAGATTCAAGTCGTTTTATTCCTTCTTCAAGTAATTCATCAAGCTCTTTCTTGTCCTCTAAATACTTATCTCTTTCCTCTGATTTAGACTTTAATTCATCCTTAATCTCTTCACGTCTTGAATCAACATTTTCTGTAAGCTTCTTGGCAGAATTAATCTGTTCTTCTAATATTCCAATCTGAGTCTCCAGCTTACCCTTCATCTGACTATTATTGCTTTGCTTACTTCTTATATCCTCAATAGTCTCTTCACAGGCCTTAATAGACTCCTCTATAGAAGAATACTGCTCCTTAATCTTCTCTTCTTCTGTTGTGGCATCCTTCTTATCATCCTCTGCTATCCTTGCATTCTTTTCAATCTGGGCAAGGTCAGAATTAATCTTCTCTATCTCAAGAAGGAACATATTAACATCGAGCTTTTCTAACTCACTCTTTTTCTTAAGATACTCTTTTGCAGTCTCTGACTGTTTCTCTAAAGGTCCTACTCGTCCTTCTAATTCACTTAAGATGTCATTTACTCTAAGAAGATTATCTCTTTCCTTCTCAAGCTGTTTTAGGGCAGAATCCTTGCGCTTTTTGTACTTAACAATACCTACAGCCTCATCAAAAAGCTCTCTTCTGTCCTCTGGCTTTCCCGACAGAATCTTCTCAATCTGTCCCTGTCCAATTATAGAATAACCTTCTTTACCAATACCTGTATCATAGAACAATTCATGTACATCCTTAAGACGACATGGTGTACCATTAAGAAGATACTCACTTTCTCCAGAACGATATACTCGTCTGGCAACAGTAACCTCTTCATATTCGATAGGTAGTAAATGGTCGGAATTATCCATTGTAATTGCCACATAAGCATAGCTTACAGGCTTACGATTCTCTGTTCCTGCAAATATTACATCCTGCATGGTGACAGAACGAAGCTGCTTGGCAGACTGCTCTCCAAGCACCCATCTTACAGCATCAGATACATTAGACTTACCAGAACCGTTAGGTCCAACAATACCTGTTATACCATTATGAAAATCAAGTTTTATCTTATGAGCAAATGACTTAAAGCCATTCATCTCAATACTTTTTAGATACATATATTTCCCTCTTTAATATTAAGTAAAGCCTGATAAGCCGCCTCCTGTTCAGCAGCTTTCTTCGTATGTCCCTTACCTGTTCCTAACACTTCATCATGGTAAAGCACAGCAGAACTAAATGTCTTATTATGAGCTGGTCCTTCTTCAGACAAAAGCTTATATTCAACGTTACCATTATGCTTCGCCTGAACCACCTCTTGTAAATTAGTCTTACAATCATAGAACAGAATCTTATGTTCAATATCAGTAAGAATATATTTCTCAATAAAATCAGAAGCTTTATCCATACCACCATCGAGATAAATGGCGCCAATCAGAGCTTCTAACGCATCTGACAGAATCGACTTTCTAAGTCTGCCACCGCTTTTATCTTCACCACGAGCAAGGAGTACATATTTGCCAAGGTCAATCTCCTTAGTACAATATGCCAAGGTAGGTTCACATACCAGACTTGCTCTTAATTTCGTCAAATCTCCTTCAGAGTAATCAGGATAATTCAAATACAAAAACCTACTAGTAACAATTTCTAGTACGGCATCTCCTAAGAATTCCAATCGCTCATTATCGCTGTGCTTACCCATATGCATCTCATTAGCATAAGAGCTATGGGTCATAGCTTGTACGATAAGGCTTTTGTCTTTGAATTCATAACCAATTACAGATTGTAATTCATCTACACTAGCCATAACTATCCTCTCACATTATTTGAAGCCCTTAAAAATAAGGGCTTCAACAGTTTCTATTATTATAATTATCTTGTAGCCTTAATTAGTTCAACAGCATCTCCGACTGTAACAATGGATTCAGCCTTCTCTGCATCGACTTCGATTTTTAATTCATCCTCAATTCCCATAATTATCTGGAATACATCAAGAGAATCAGCACCTAAATCATCAATAAATGTTGTCTCCATTGTAATCTCGGCTTCGTCAACGCTAAGTACGTCAGCGATTACCTTCTTTAATACATCAAATTCCATATTCATTCTCCTTTCTAGTCATTCTAAAGTGAATCATTAGCAATTGATTCACGAACTTTATTCGCAATGTCCTGCTCCTTAAAAGCAACACATTGGATAATGGAATTCTTAACCTCAGTATTAGTTGCACTACCATGTGTCTTAACAACTAATCCTTCTAATCCAAGAAGTGGTGCACCACCATAAGTAGATGCATCAAATGACTTAAGAGTCTTCTTAAGAGCAGGCTTGGCAAGCAGCGCTCCAATCTTACTCTTAGTAGTACTCATTAATCCTTCTTTGATAACTGAAATAAGTGTGCCTGCAAGTCCTTCGTATAGCTTCAATATAACATTTCCAACAAATGCCTCACATACTATAACATCACATCCGCCTTCCGGAATCTCTCTAGACTCAACAGAACCAATGAAATTAATATCGCTGCATTCCTTAAGAAGTGGAAATGTCTCCTTAACCAAGGCGTTACCCTTCTCTTCCTCAGCACCAATATTGACAATACCAACCTTAGGATTCTTAACACCAACCACACGCTCCATATACATAGAACCAAGTCTGGCGAATTGAACTAACTGATCTGCCCTGGCATCAACATTAGCTCCACAATCAAGAAGCAATGATACCCCTGTCTTAGTAGGAATTAACGGTGCAAAAGGAGCTCTCTTAATTCCACGAATCCTTCCAACAACTGTCTGTCCTCCAACAAGAACAGCTCCGGAATTACCAGCAGTCACAAAAGCATCTGCTTTGCCGTCTTTTACAAGCTTCATTCCTACAACCATAGAAGAATCCTTCTTCTTCTTAATTGCATTAACAGGTGGCTCTGCCATCTCAATTTCTTCAGTAGCTTCAACTACTTCGATTTGTTCTGCAGGAAATGTGTACTTAGATAACTCTCCGTTAATAGCATCAACCTTACCTACAAGAAATACCTTGATATCATCTCTTTCATTAACAGCATCTATGGCACCCTGAACAATTGAGTGTGGTGCGTTATCGCCACCCATTGCATCTAATGCCACTCTTGTAATATCACCCATTACAGCCTCCATAAATTAATATGATATAACACAAAAAAATATACACTATATTATACTTAAAATCAAGAATAATAGGCATAAAAATAGGCATAATTTAAGATGCAAGAACTGTACAAGGACATTCTTAGTCCAGTACAGTTACTTGCATCTTAAATGAAGCACTAGACGTTATATCAATTAATCTTGTGCAATAATCTCTCTCTTATTATAAGAGCCGCAATTCTTACAAACTCTATGAGGAATCATAAGCTCACCACATTTGCTACAAGGCACTAATGTTGGGGCAGTCATCTTCCAGTTTGCTCTTCTTCTATCTCTTCTTCCCTTAGAAGATTTGTTCTTTGGACAAATTGACATTTGTTACACCTCCTTAAATTCTCTAAAAACATCTTGGAATTTAGCCATTCTTGGATCAATTTCTTTTATATCACAATCGCAAGGCGATATGTTAAGATTAGCACCGCACTTAGGACAAATGCCTCGGCAAGTCTCCTTGCACAGCACCTTAGACGGCCAATCCACCAAGATTTCATCGAATAAAAGTCTATCAACATCAAGCTCACCCTCATTGATGTAAGATATATCCTCTTCATCTGATACAACTAAATCATCAATTATCTTGAAGGTTTTGTTAATGGAAATGTCAAATGAACAATCCACATCCTCTAGGCATCTGTCACAAGGAATAACAATCACAAGTGATGTGTTACAGCTTATACTAAGATGCTTAGCCTCTTCGTTAATAACATTTAATTCGAATGGCTTACTATTCTTTATTGTAAATGAATTATGCTGATAACTAACAACCTCTGATTCTACAGAACAATCAAATACCTCTTTCTTGTTCTTGGTTAGTATAATCTTGGAAATATCAATTATCATGGCATACTCCTATCCACACTTTGTCAATTATACATACAAGACGAGATGTTGTCAATATAAATTTTTATTCTTACTCATTTATTTCCTTAGTATATTCATTTAGTAGGTCGTTCCATGAAGGCGCAATATCTGTAAGTCTTTTGTCTGGCAATTCATATCTCTCATTAAGCCACCTTCCAATATAAGACGTTGCCTTAATAGCTCCATATACATTTAAGTGGTCTCCACCATCCCTTGTATCAGTTGTATAATCAATTTTCATCTGATCATTAGCTAGATTAAGGTCAATATATTCTACACCTAATTCCTTAGCCAGCTTACTAAGTGCATTATGCTTGGCATAATTATAATTTGGAGGCGACGGTGCCGAATATAGAATTAATGTTGCATTATTCTCTCTACATAAATCATTAATCTCTTCAAGGGTCTTATTATTATCACTTATAATACCTTCCTCTTTATCTGTAGGAATCATATAATCTGTATTCTCGTAAGGATCAACTGTGTGACTAATTGTAAATCCCTTATAATTACCTTCTCGTCTATCCTGAAATGGCACCTTCCAATTGTCATGATATTTCGTTACAGGAAGGACTTGATAAATCACTCGTGTAATGAAATTATTAGCCTCGTCATTTCTTGTATCACCCCTATATAAAGCGTTAGTTTCAAGCAGCACTATCTTCGGCATTTGCTTCGAAGTAATAGTTCTATATGCCTCTTTAACATCTGACAAGGTTGCCCCTACCTGTCCAAAATTATATGATGCATATCCATAGTTACGCCATAACTCCATTGGGGAAATGCTAGTATAGCTTTCACTATCTCCAAGGATAATTATGTCTAATGAATCAGGCTCTTCTCTGTCAAGTCTGGAATTAACGTCTCCCTTCTTATCAACTATATCATTCTTAGATAAAAAGTCAGGAGATAATACATATCCTAAAACAAGAAGAATCAATATTAATATTATAAAAAATGCAATTCCACTAACTATTTTCTTCATCAATAAACCTCTAGAAATTAGCATATATTAATTCAACGCTTCTATATGCTTCACCGTACGCCCCAAATACTACTATCATAATAATCACAAAAAAATAGATTGCCCATCTTAAAGGCAGCGCAAATGATGGGATTTTCTCTATAAAATCAGGCTTCTTCTCTAGGATTACATCACCAATAAATACTATTATTATTCCTATTAATGCAATCACCAGATCTTCTCTCGAAAGCCCCATATCTACTAATGCTCCATTTAACAAACCACCTTCAAAATGAGTAGTAAATATGTTGCCACATAGCTTAATAAATTGAGAGATACTTTCGGCTCTAAATAACATTTCACCTAACACAATAATAATCCATGTTCTAAGTAATCTTAATGCATTAACTACAAATCCATCCTCTTTAAGATGAACCATTTTCCAAAAAGCCTTGCCTGCAGGCTCAAATGCAATCTCAAGTACAAGAATAACAAAATAATACATTCCGTAAGCAATATATGTTATCTTAGGCCCATGCCAGAGTCCGTTAATTAACCATACAGGAAATAATGCAATGGCAGAAGTTACAACCTTGGTAAAATGCTTTCCAACCTTCTTTTTAGCAAACTTATTCCATTTCTTAACTAGCTTAGATGTTGTCACAGGATAAAATACGTAATTTTTCAACCATACACCAAGTGTTATATGCCATCTTCGCCAGAACTCTGCAGCGCTTTTAGCCATAAAAGGCTGCCTGAAATTCTCAGGTAGTTTTATATTGAATATTAACGCCGAACCAATAACAATATCAATTGTTCCTGCAAATTCAGCATACAATTGAATGGTAGTTAGGATGGCACAAATTATTACAATTATCCCCTGGTGAGTAGGCTCAGTCATATAGAAATAATTTACAACAGCATTAAGTCTATCTGCTATAATCATTCTTTTGAACAAGCCCCAGCCTATACGAATGGCGCCTTGCCTGAGACTGTTGGCACTAACAGCTTCTCCTTCGAACAATTGATCCATTACATTACTATACCTGCAAATAGGTCCTTCCATTAATGTTGGGAAGAACAGGATGAATAAAGACAGCTTTAATATATTATGTTCAGCCTTAATCCTCTCCCAATATACATCAAGCACATAGCCTACTGCCTGCAGGGTGTAGAAGGATATTCCAATTGGCACTGCAATGCTTTTAAATGATATTTCACTATTAGTGATGCTTCCAATTAGTTCTAATGCAAAATTCGTATATTTTAAACCAACTAGAATTGCAATAATGGCACATATACCTAATAGCATTATGCATTTAATGGTACTATATTTACTTGTGGTTTCTCTCTTATATTCTATTAATCTCGCCGCAGTATAAGCAATTATTATTGCCAGAAATGCCCAGAGAATTAGCCACTTACTAATTAGTGCAAAAAATACTATACTTGATACAAGCAGGCTAATATATCTGTATCTCTTAGGAACAATGGAATACAATATTATTACAATTGGCAAAAATATAATAAAATATACATTAGTGTTATAAGCCACTTAATAATTCCTCATAAAATAGGCACTGCCTACGTCATTACATATAGCAATAATAACGTTACGCCAGTGCCTTTTAATACAAATCTTCACTAAATGATATCAATACTATTTAATTAAAGCTACAGTTTCTCTTGCAATTGCAAGCTCCTCATTAGTAGGAATTACATATACCTTAATGCTTGAATTAGCAGTTGATACAAGCTTTTCTTCTCCAATTACCTTATTAGCCTCGCTATCAAGCTCAAGACCTAAGAATGTAAGATAATCACATATCATTCCACGAATCATACCGTTGTTCTCACCAATTCCAGCTGTAAAGCAGATAGCATCTACACCATTCATAGCAGCTGCGTAAGAACCGATGTATTTAGCAACTCTGTATGCGAACATATCAAGGGCTAGCTGAGCTCTGTCATTGCCCTTAGATGCAGCATCAGCAATATCTCTAAAGTCAGACATTCCATCACTTACTGCAAGTACACCCGACTCCTTATTGAATATCTTAAGAACCTCTTCAACACTGTAGCCTCTCTTCTTACATAAGAATTCAACAACGGACGGATCAATATCTCCACAACGAGTACCCATTACAAGACCATCAAGAGGTGTAAGACCCATTGAGTTCTCCATACATTTGCCATCGACCTCACATGATACAGAAGCACCATTACCAAGGTGGCATACAATTAGCTTCGAATGCTCTGGATTACCCATTAACTCTAAAGCACGAGATGATACGAACATATGTGATGTACCATGGAAGCCATACTTTCTTACTTTGTCTTCTTCAAAATACTTATATGGAATAGCATATAGATATGCCTTAGGAGGCATAGTCTGTTGAAATGCTGTATCAAATACTACAACCATTGGTGTATTAGGCATAAGCTTCTGGCAAGCTCTAATACCAAGAATATGTGCAGGATTATGTAAAGGCGCCAAATCAGAACAACCTTCAATCTCCTTAATAACATCCTCGTCAATAATATATGAATGTGTTAAGTTAACACCACCATGTACAATTCTGTGACCAACACAATCGATCTCGTCAAGTGAATTAAGAACGCCCGTGTCCTTATTAGTAAGTGCTTCAATAACATAAGATACTGCTTCGTTATGTGTAGGCATTGGCTTCTCGCTCTCTTCCTTATCGCCACCTGCTGGCTGATATGAGAATACGCCATCAATACCAATTCTCTCACATAAACCTTTGGCTTCAACCTTCTCAGTCACTGAATCAATTACCTGATATTTTAGTGATGAACTACCACAATTAATTACTAATACATTCATTATACGTCTCCTCTATGTATTTATTTACAATTTACGCACCATTTAAGAGTATACCATCTTCGCTAATTCTTCGCAATATTTTGACATAGAAAAAAGTCCACTTAAAGTGGACTTTGTATTATACGTGATTACCTGAAATATCCTTAACTTCACTATGTTCTTCCATGAAATCAGCTAATTCCTTCGCATCATGTTGTTCACTAACGTGGAGATTGAATTTATAGGTAACTGTACCATCATCATTTTTCTCAATCTTCATCTTAGTAATCTGAGCTTTCATCTTCTTAGCCTGTTCATTAATTACATTAGAAAAACCGCTTCCTCCAGTAACTGTTATAGTCAATCTGTAATCAATGGCATTGTCTTTGCTACTAACAATCAAGCCTGTCTTAGATATAATAAGCATAAAGACAATTAGAAATACAGTAACAAATACAGATATAAAATACATGCCTGCTCCAATTGCAAGACCAATAGCTGCTGTTGACCATATTCCTGCAGCTGTTGTCAGACCTTTTATGGCATCCCTTTCTTTATCCCTGAATATCATACCAGCTCCAAGAAAGGAAATACCAGTAACAACCTGTGCTGCGATACGGCTTGGGTCAGCTTCTCTTACACCAATTAACCCATCTACATCAGCAAAGCCATAAATAGAAACAAGCATAAACAAAGCAGACGCACAGCATACTACAGTATGAGTACGAACACCAGCAGACTTCTGGCTCATATAACGCTCTAATCCAATGGCAAAACCACATACTCCTGCGAGCATAATCCTTAATACAAAAATAAAAAAAGGATATTTGTCTAAAATTTCCATAAAACTATCCATACTTATATTATATTGAATTAATTAGATTTATCAAGTGATGCCATCTCTATTTCTTAAATTTTTCTTTAATTTTTGCATTATGAATGATAACAAATCACTTCACCTGTGTTATAATTAAGAATAATAATGTGACGTGTTTTGTTTTGCTAGATTAGAGGGGTTACACAATTGTATATTGAAGAGATTCTCAAAATACCTGATGCTAAAATGAAATTATCCTGCTATGATCCGGAGAGGAAGAATCTCCTTGATTTTGATGCAAATCTTTTCACAAAGGAACCAATAAAAAGCAAAATAGACTCTCTTCTGGCCAAGAAAAAACTTGACCACTATATTCTGGTAGAAAATATTTCATACGACAAGAAGAAAATCGACTTCTCTTCTAAAACTGTAGATTGTACTCTCTATCTCAATCTAAAGAATGGTAAAACATACCGTTGGCAAAAGGTTGCTGTTAGTTTCATTAGAATTGCTAATGAGAATATTGCAACATGTATTATCGCCAAGCAAAATGCTTTCCCTTATAACCGTCGTGATACATTCAGAATCCCTGTGGATTGTGAAGGCAAGGTATATTGGGACGAAGATGAGAAGCCTGAGTCTTGTATCGTTAAGGATGTAAGCCATGGTGGTCTTGGAATATTTATGGACAAATCAAATAGAAAACTATTTCGAGGTCTTCCTGCAAAAGTTACATGGGAAGAAACTGCCAATTTTGATAATAACGGTAACAGAACAACACGAAAGTTCAATGTATCTGGAAGAATTGTTAGAAGGCAGGTTACATTAGAAAAAGAGATAATTGTGGGGATTCAGATGAATGAGGAGCCTGATGCCATAAGAGACTATATTCAGTGGGCTCAGGTTCATAGAGGTTTCCAGAAGGAAAATGAAAAGCCATCTGTTCCTAAGGGCGTTAACAAGCAGGAGAACTGGCAGCTTCAAAGACAGCTTGAACAAATGGCTTCTCAAGGTGATAATTAGTCGCCTGTTTATTAATTGATTATGGTTGTAGGAATTATTGCAGAATACAATTTATTTCATAATGGTCATGCTCTGCAGCTTGACTATGCGAGAAATACTCTAGGGGCTGACAAAATCATTGTTGCTCTAAGCCCTGATTTTACCCAAAGAGGCGAAATTGCTATTTTATCAAAATATGAAAGGGCCAGAATTGCCCTTGAGCTTGGTGTTGACCTTGTTGTTCAAATACCTGTCAATTCTGCCACTGACTCATCACTTGGGTACGCCTATGGGAGTATCAAAGTGTTAGACCGTCTGGGGGTTGTAGATACTCTTCTATTCTCTTGTGAAGATAATGACATAAATACCCTTAACAGAATTGTCGAAATTGATATTAGTGAACCGGATTCTTATTATTCTACTCTCACTTCATCTCTTAAAGTAGGTCAAAGTTTCCCTACCGCTCGTGAAAATGCAATATTATCCTGCTTTGATGAAGCTGATAAAGCCTATATCCAGGGTATATTATCTAAACCCAACAATATCCTTGCTATCGAATATATCAAAGCCATTAAGATTCTAAAAAGTAACATTACCCCTGTATGTATGAAACGCTTAGGAGCTTCTTATAATGATAATAATATAAAGGGTAAATTCGCAAGTGCAAGCGCAATAAGATATGCTATTAGATGTGGCAATATTGATACGATTAAAGATACTGTGCCTCATAAAGCATATAGTAGTTACAAGGAGTTCTATAATGATAACTCATTCTTATATCCTGACGATGTATCCCCTATGCTGGGATATAAATTGCTACAGGGTAATCTTACAGAATACAAGGATTGCAACGAAGAATTATCCAACAGAATAAACAACGAACTTCATAGCTTTACCAGGCTTACTTCATTTCGAAGTTTCATCAACAGCAAGAATACAACTGAAGCACGAATATCCAGAGCACTATGCCATATCCTGCTTGACATAACTTATGACATGTATGAAGACATTGACGGCAGAATACTCCCTTATATACCGTATATCTACATACTAGGCTTTAACGCTAATGGTGCTAAGCTTATGTCCGATATTAAGGACAGATGTATGCTTCCCTACTTCACTTCGTATAATGATGCTTTGGAATATAGCTTCAAAGAATCATCATATGATAATTCATCAGTCTTAAAGCTAATATCAACAGACATCAACGCCACTAGAATCTACAATATGATGCTTGCCAATAAGACGAATAGTGAAGTTACCCCGGAGCTGTCAAGGAAGTTCCTTGTCGTCTGAATCAAAACCCTTTTCATTCAGTATTTTAATAATTTCATCCACATTATCCTTACGAAGTACATCTTCATTCTGTGCCTCAAAACGCACAAGCTTGCTTTTGTTGTTAAGCTCCATTAAAGATATATTACGATAATCATTAATTGAATGATTATCAAAGCATTTATCAAGAAAATCCCACATCTGACTATCCACATAAGAAGTATCACCATATATATCTGCAACCGCTGATTCTACCATCTTGCGCGTAATATTGGGACTTTCACTGATGATTCCCACAATATCCGATAAGTCATTCTTATACTTACGAGCCGATACAAGCTTAGTTGCAATAAGATACTCATTCTTAACAACTCTAACATGTAACACCTGATTGTATGTCTTGTAATAGGTACTACACCCAATCAGCCTACTGGAATATGATGAAGTCTTGGTAAAGTCATTATTAAGCCAATCATCCGGAAGACCAATCTGCTTAGCAACTCTGTACACAGATTCCTTGATAGAATACAAGCCATCAGATACAAGGGCGTCAATATCAGTCGTTCCTTGCCTAAAAGAGTAATTAAGCGTAATAGATGCACCTCCAACAATTACTATCTCAACCACTGCTTTACGACCATATGTCTTCTTAATATCTTTGCTTAAAAGATTAAGCGCATTGTTGATGATACTACGGTCTAAAGTCTTAGCATACATCCCTTATATCTCCTTCAATAATTCCGTGATCCCAGAATTCTTTGATAGAATTGTCAACAGTCTCATCACTCATCTTAACCGATAACGGTACAATAGGCGGCTCAATTCTAAACTGTCTGATATTGTCGTATCTGTTAGCAAGAGGAATATCATTAATATTAGATAGATAATCAAGCATAGACAGTAGGTACATCGCCTGCTCTTTCCTCTCATTCTTCCAATTAATCATTATGTCGTCCGATTCAATCATATAACCAATAAAGCCTAAATCCCCTCTTCTCTTAACATCATGACACACATTGCTCTTAAATATTTCAAAATCATTGGCTGTATACACCCTGCATATCTCATAACATCTATCCATGGTCATTGACAGACAATCAGCTATACGCTTAAGATGGCCTACGCTACATCTGTCAATGTGCTGCTTGCCTGTAGCAATGTTATGCAAGGTACTGTAAGCTACACCGCTGTCTTTACTCAATTCATATATACTAATATTATTGTCCTGCAAATAATCTATTAACATAAATACTCCTTGTATCAGTATACTGATATATACTTATTATATCAATATACTGATATATGTCAATACAAAAACTCCCCACCGATATACGCAGTAGGGAGTTATTACTGTCTTAACAGATCAATTCACGAATCTTTTTTTCCAAAATCAACCTTCGAGCATTATAGAACTCTTCAAAGTTTTCTAGCTCAAGTGATACATTTTCAGGTATCAAAGCTTGTTCGTAAAATACCTTTTGTTGTTCACTATTCATACTATTATAGTAATCAATCAACCTCATATCACTTTTACTAGCATTACTTCTTCCTTCAAGCAAATGTAAATTCGGCAAATCATCTTTGAGTGATCTCCAATGCTTCATATTTTCAGTTGAGATTCCATAAGGCATTCCCTCAAATTCATTACTAGGATGTAAGTGATCTTCTTCATATTTAACTCCGGGTTTAATCCAAAATCGGCTCGTATAATATAGTACCTCGTCAGCTAACCTTGTTCCCTTTTTAGCACTATTCATTAAATCATCGATTTTTCCTTCGGTAACGCTAAGGTCAGGTATAGTATTTAACATATCTATATTAATTTCATAATTATACTCATTAATTTTTGATTTCATCTCTTTAAGCTTCCCCGGAGTTCCGGATCTAAAATAAATAAAAAATATTGCACGAGTAATGTACACTTCTACCCCTTTCGCACACTTCATATAATCATTAGGATTGAGATATATATAATATATAACAGGGACTAAAACGTTCCAATAAGATGAAAACCTTCTTAAATCAATATGCATATACCCAAACATTTTTTCAAGATTATCTAATGCATCTTTGAACTTCTTCCATTCATTCTTAAGTTTTTCTACCATTTCGCGAGTAACAATAAACTTTGTAACATCTTTTCCATGAAGCATAAGAGAAGTTCTAATTATAAAATCTGTTCCAAAGTCCTCATATACACCATTTAAAACCTGATTAAAATTCTCTCTTGCACTCGGCCAATGAACTTCCAAAATAGACATCGTTATTTCCGATTTCTTTAACGCTTTTCCACCACTGTTAAATCGAATAAAGATTTCAAGTGCATCATCTTGATTCATTTTATATATTTCAGTATATCTTGCATTTTTAGGTCGCATGTATACATCTCCATACAAGGATATAAACAATGATGTTAGTCTTTGTTGTCCGTCAAGAACACCAATATCAGATATGGAAGTTTTTATATTTGTTAGTTTATATTTGATTCCATCTGCCACTTTAGAAGAATTAAATGTCACATCAGAAATAAATTGGCAAAAAGTAGTCTCGCCATCAACATTATTATCGTCCAAATGCCAATACAAAAAAGTAGCAATAGGATATCCCAACAAAATTGAATCCCATAATTTTTCAATTTGAGGCAATGACCATACATACGATCTTTGAAATGCAGGTATAACATACTTCCCCGCCATAATATCCTGCATTGCGTCATAAATTGTCATACTCTTTTCTTCAATTCGGTTTTCTCGTAATTCGTTTTCGTGCATTATATAATCTCCTATACATTTATCTCAATTAATATAAACACATCAAAGTCACATTACTAAACAACATGAACTCTTATATAAAATATACATAGTGTTCTGAATGCAGCTTATATAAAATGTAGTCCCGTACAATTTTACTCAATCGTTAGGGACTACATTCCGTATAAGCTGCTCTAAACACTATGTATACTCTTTCCTAGTGATGGAACAATCTGATGCCTGTAAATGCCATTACCATATCATATTTATCACAAGTCTCTATTACATTATCATCTCTAATAGAACCACCTGGCTCTGCAACATATTTAACACCACTTCTGTGGGCTCTCTCAATGTTATCTCCAAATGGGAAGAATGCATCAGAACCTAATGCAACACCCTCCATCTTATCAAGCCATTCTCTCTTAGCTTCCTTTGTAAATACATCTGGCTTAGTAGTAAATACATTTTCCCAAGCTCCATCAGCTAAGACATCCATATAGTCCTCGCCAATATATAAATCAATTGCATTATCTCTATCCACTCTCTTAACATCATCTCTAAATGGCAGGTTAAGAACCTGTGGCGATTGACGAAGCCACCAATTATCAGCCTTACTTCCTGCAAGACGAGTACAATGAATTCTTGACTGCTGTCCTGCACCAATTCCTATTGCCTGACCACCCTTGGCGTAGCATACTGAATTAGACTGTGTATACTTAAGAGTAATCATTGCAATTGCAAGATCAATCTTAGCTTCCTTAGTTAAATCCTTATTCTTTGTAACAATATTAGAGAAGAACTCGTCATCAATCTTAAGTTCGTTTCTTCCCTGTTCAAATGTAATTCCATATACCTCTTTACGCTCTAATTCCTTAGGAACATAATTAGGATCAATCTCAATTACATTATAGTTGCCCTTTTTCTTCTGCTTAAGAATCTCTAAAGCTTCATCAGTATAACCTGGGGCGATAACTCCGTCAGACACTTCTCTTTTGATAATAAGAGCTGTTTCCTTATCACATACATCAGAAAGAGAGATAAAATCACCAAAAGATGACATTCTGTCAGCACCTCTGGCTCTTGCATAAGCATTTGCAAGAGGCGTAAATTCGAAATCCATATCATCTACCCAATAAATCTTCTTCTCCACATCAGTAAGAGGAAGACCTACTGCAGCACCAGCTGGTGATACATGCTTAAATGAAGTTGCGGCAGGAAGACCTGTTGCCTTCTTCAATTCCTTAACAAGCTGCCAACCATTAAAAGCATCAAGAAAGTTGATATATCCAGGCTTTCCTGATAGCACCTTAATAGGAAGCTCCCCTTCTTCCATAAATATTCTTGATGGCTTCTGATTTGGATTACAGCCATACTTTAATTCTAATTCTTTCATTCTATCTTCCTCCTATTATTGTTAGCTTATAGGTATATAACTCTTATTAGTTCTGAAGCTACGAGAACTCCAGCACGATTTTCTCATGAGTGGGTCGTTACTCGTAGCTTTAGAACTTTTACTTGTTTTTATTAACTATACGAGTAGTATATGTACCATCAGCTATATTGATATATCTAACGAATAGAGACACCTTATTATCTTCGTTAAGGTTATCCCATAACAGCTTAGTATATTCATCAATATCATCTACTACATCTACAAGCTTAGGCTCACCCTCAAAGCTTGGAAGTGGATTGCCATCCTGCATATATGTATGAATAAAATGTGCTTCACCATTAACAGGATTCTCATAAGCAAATGTGTATCTGTTACATGCTTTATCATTACCATTATTACTCTTAAGAATTGACATTGCATAATTGTAATTACCATTATCAATATGCATAATTCCTGAAATTCTTGGTGTGAAATTAGGGCCATCTGGCTCGAACTCGCGAGTTCTAAGAGACTGTTCAAATGTCTGTTGTTTATCCATTCCCTCATAGATAGTATCAGTCTGATCACCATTAGTTACTATTGTCTTATTACCAAGAACCCTTACAGGCGCATAGATAATAAGGCTTGGGTCCTCCACCTTAGACTCGTCAAAAGCCTGAGTTCTTATGCCTTCACCTTCTTCTACAAATACTCTATTACGGCTATTAGCACTTCTTCCCATGATAAAATATCCACATACGGCGAACTTACCATTAGGTGATTTACCAATGACAATTCCTCTTCCTGGGTATGAGTTTGATGATAATTCTTTAGCAATTGATAATTTTTCCATATTTATTCTCCTATATAATATTTACACGCTACTAATGAATATTATAACATAATTTATTTACCTACACTAATCTATCTTCTATTTGTCATTAAGAGGCATTGCCTTAGAATACAAATATCCCTGATAACAGTCACATCCAATTTCATGAATTATCCATAATTATCTTTAAGAAAAGAATTAAATCTCTTGAAATGATTATTTCCAAAGAAACCCCTACTAGCCGACAGTGGACTAGGATGTGCCGATTCAAGCACGTATGCCTTAGGATTAGTTATCAGCGACTTCTTACTTCTGGCAAAATTACCCCAAAGCATATAGCAAATAGGTCTGTCAATCTCATTAATATACTTTATTACATTATCAGTAAATATCTCCCAACCATGACCTTTATGAGAATTGGCGGCCCCATCTCTTACAGTAAGTACATTGTTGAGTAGGAATATGCCTTTCTTAGCCCAGCTTGTAAGATCACCACTATCAGGCATCTTGCAATCATATTCCATCTCTATTTCCTTGTAAATGTTACATAAAGAAGGTGGCTTTCTTACTCCTTTAGGAACAGAAAAAGCAAGCCCCATCGCCTGCCCTTTCTCATGATATGGATCCTGTCCAATAATTACAAGCTTTATATCATCAGTATCTGTTAATTCAAATACCTTAAATATATTCTCCCTTGGAGGATATACAGTATTATTCTCATATTCAGCATCTACAAAAGACGCCAAATCCTTGAAATACTCTTGCCTCTTTTGTTCTTCAAAAAAGCCACTCCAACCATTGTTAATACTATAATCTAACAGGTACATTATTATCCCTCAAATATTTCTTTAAATCCACAATCTCGATTTCTTTATAGTGAAACAAACTAGCTGCCAAAGCTGCCTCGGCACCACCTACAGTTAGCGCTTCTAGGAAATGCTCCATATTACCTGCGCCACCTGATGCAATTACAGGAATTGATACAGCGTCACTAATTGCCTTCGTCAACTCAATATCATAACCAGCTTTGGTACCATCACAATCCATGCTGGTAAGAAGAATCTCTCCAGCACCTCTCTCTTCTGCCTCAATAGCCCATTTTACAGCATCTATTCCACAATCAATTCTTCCACCATGCTTATATATATTCCAGCCTTCATCGTCTCGTCTCTTAGCATCAATAGCAACAACAACACATTGGGAGCCGAATCTATTAGCCGCATCACTTATAAGATTAGGATTGTCAATTGCAGAAGAATTAATACTAATCTTATCTGCTCCTTCTCTAAGAAGGACCTTGAAATCATCTACAGTTCTAATTCCACCACCTACAGTAAATGGAATGAATACATTAGCTGCTACTTCTCTAACCATATCAACTACTGTATCCCTATGATCAGAGCTGGCTGTTATATCAAGAAATACAACTTCATCTGCACCAGCCGCATCATATGCTTTAGCAACTTGTACAGGGTCTCCTGCATCTCTTAGGTCAACAAAGTTAACACCTTTTACTACACGATTATCCTTAACATCAAGACATGGTATTATTCTCTTAGTATGCATTATTCTATCTCCGCAAAATTCTTAAGAATCTTAAGTCCAACCTTAGAACTTTTCTCTGGGTGAAACTGACAGGCAAATATATTGTCCTTTTCTACCGAAGCATGTACATTTACACCATAATCACATGAAGCTGTAACAATACTCTCATCCTCAGCTCTAAGATAATATGAATGAACAAAATAAACGAAGGAATTATCATCTATACCATCAAACAACCTGCCATTGTTAGATAGTTTAAGAGAATTCCATCCAATATGAGGAACCTTATATTTGTCGCTTCCAGGGATTCTATGTATTCCGCCCTTAAGAATAGACAGGCCCTTACAACCAACATTTTCCTCAGATTCCTCGAATAGAAGCTGCAATCCAAGGCACACCCCAAGAAAAGGCACCTTCCTTTCACAGACTTCATATATGGCCTTGTCTAGTTCATATCTTCTGAGTTCACCCATAGCATACTCAAAGGAGCCCACTCCAGGAAGAACTACACTGTCAGCCTTAAGTATATCGTGATAATCTCTTGTACATATTGCCTTCTTACCTATGTAGTCAAAAGCCTTCATTACGCTTTTGATATTGCCTGCATTATAATCAATTATTGCTACCATTACTGTTATACATTCCTAACGCTTTAAGCTTGTTATTTATTGCTATCGTATAATTCGTTCTGCCCTTAATCTTATATAATTCTTGTGCCTCATTAGCAGATACGCCAAACTGATCCTTGAGCTGACCTGTTATCATAGACTCAATTCCATCATATTCGGCAGTAATACCATACTCCTTGGCAGTCTCAAGATTCTCATTATATCTACCCACTCCAACAACTAGGGCATCAAAAGCATTCTGATAATCCTTCTTAGACATAAATGTGTCATATTCTTTCTTCTTATTCTGCAAATCAGCAAGAAGTCTAGCCTTGTTACATATCTCCTGATCTGTATCAGACAGTCCCGAGATACCAGACAGAGCGTTATAAGCACCTATATAGTCTCCAGAAGAATATTGTGTCTTAGCTTCACTAATGGCAGTTCTCTTGCTAAATATATTACTTCCAATAATAATCAGCGCCACAAGTGTACCAACTAATAATACAAATACAACTATTACCTTAACAGGTACTTTTTTGGATTTATCATCCTTTAAAAATGTTGCAAGAGCTCCTGGCTTCTTCTCCTTGTTGGCTTTCTCTGCCTTAGCAGCAGCCTTTGCAGCTTTCTTTTCTTCTGCCGCAGCCTTTTTAGCTGCCTTCTTCTCTGCTTTAGCCTCAGCCTTAGCCTGCTTTTTCGCAGCTGCTTCAGCTTCCTCTTCATCCATTTCTTCAAGAATCTTCTGATTCTCAGCTGTTGTATCTTCTATTTCATTATTTCCAGCAACATTAAGGCGTTCTGTTTCGCCTTCTTCTTCGCCTTTTTTCTTTTTGAATTTACCAAATAACTTAGCAAAGAAGCCTACTTTCTTCTCTCCTTCACCTTCACCTTGAGATTCCTCAGCAGAAGCCTCAGCCTTTCCTGCAGATTCTTCGAACGCATCTCTGGCTTCATCTAACTCGATATCGTTCTCATCAGCATTAAGCATGTCACCGATATCGTCCATACCACCTTCGCTTTCAAGAAGCTCATCAAGGTCAATATTCTCATCTACAAGGGATACTCCGTCTTCATTTACTTCTAAAGCATCAGCCTCATCATATTCATCACTTTGGTATTCTTTAGATAGAATTGACTCATCATTTTCAGAGCCTTCAGAATCCTCTCCAACAATACTTTCTACTTCATCTAATATATTCTTAAGCTCTTCATCAGTATCAATGTTATCCTTATCTTCAGTACTTTCTGTTTCTCCAAGGGCCGATAGAAGCTCAGCAGCATCATCCTCATCTGTTGATGTAGTTTCTGTATCACCTTCTAAGTCTTCTGCATCACTAGCAGCATCTTCAGAAGCATTAGCTAAATCCTCCTGAATTGATTCAAACGCAGCAATAGCATCATTACTATCTCCCGCACTTTCATCTACATTATCGCCAGCTTCTTCTGACTCTTGAACATCAGTATCTGCATCTGAGGATTCATTATCTGAAACTGCTTCAGTATCTGTAACTGTTGCATCATCTGTAGGTGCTTCGTTATCAATTGTCTCAGACTCTGCTGAGATTGGAGCTTCTTCAGTTGATTCTTCTATTTCAGCGCTTTCTTCAACATCATCAGAAACAGCTTCGCTTCCCGTATTAAAGTCCTCTAATGAAGACGAATCAGGTGTATCTGAATCTTCCTCATCATTAACTTCCTCATCATAATCCACACCATCTTCTTCCATGAGGGAACGAATAAATTCTGTACCTGCATCATCAGGGATTTCCTCGCCCCTCTGGAACATTGCCTCCTCTTCATCTATCTCCTGCTCGAAATCTCTAATGAAATCATCAGCAGCTCCAGATGAAAGCTCATCTTCAAACTCCTTAAGGAAATCTGATTCAGAAAATGCTTGTCTAAGATTATCATGGGAAACCTTTTTAGCCTTAAAACCGCTGATGCCAGTAGCCTCCATAAAATCATCATTAGGGTCTACGCTACTCATATCAGCAATTTTGGCTTTGATGCTCTCTTCTTCTTCAAATTGTGCTTTCTCAACGTCTGTCTTTTTTTTATTAATAGAATCTAATAATCCGTCTAAATAATCTTCTGAATTAGGCAAATTAATAACCTCCACAATATGCGTTTTAACAAAACAAGGGATGTGATAAATCACACCCCCTGACAATCACATTAATTATTATCTTTGTGCTTCGTATCTCTCAATAAGTTCGTCAACAGCCTCTACCAACTTACCAATCTCAGGCTTAGTCAACTGAGCATCGGCTCCTAGAGATTCACCTTTTCTTCTAATCTGGTCATTAATTAGAGATGAGAAGATAACTACAGGAATCTTCTTCATAACATTATCTTCTTTAACAAGCTTAGTTAATCTATGACCATCCATAAGTGGCATCTCAATATCAGTGATAATACAGTGAACACTTTCTAATACATCACCATCTTCTTTGAATTCACATAGCTTATCCCAGGCTTCCTGACCATTATCATTAATAATAATCTTGGTATAGCCAGCCTTCTTAAGACACTCAACAATAAGCTTCTGCAGCAATGCTGAATCCTCGGCAATAAGAATTGGAGACTCTCCTCTGTCCTTCCTCTCGTAATTATCCATATCAGATACCTTAAGACTCGTCTCAGGATTGATATCAGATACAATCTTCTCGAAATCTAGAATAACTACAAGTCTGTCAGATAACTTAATTACACCAGTAGATACACCTGACTCATCTGAATTAATTGTTGAATCAGGCTTGATGATTTCCTCCCATGATACACGATGAATACCAAGAACCTCATCAACGTGAAATGCTGTATTAAGACTATTGAAGTTAGTAATAACAAAAAGTCCATCATTATCAAACTTCTCATCAAGTCCAAGACATTTTCTTAAGTTAATAACAGATATCATTGTATCTCTCGGCATAAATATACCTTCAATACATGGATGTGCGTTAGGAACAGGCGTCACCTGTTGATAAAGAAGAATCTCATTAATCTTAGCAACGTTAATTCCATAGAAATTATTACCTGCTCTAAATTCAAGTATCTCTAGTTCGTTAGTTCCCGATTCTAGTAAAATATTTGTATCCATCTGCTCTCCTCCCGATACTTATAATATTATATCGTTAGTACTTCCATTCACTGTACATTTTAATGAAGTACCCTGTATATTAGATAAATCAGCATCTTTGAATTGGAATAGAATAATCAAATCTCTACTCTCATTAGCCTTCAAAGTACCCTTAAATGTAGCTAAGTCCTCAGGCATCAATGTCAAATCATTATTAGCATTTGCCGAGCCATTAATTGTGGCTTTGAACTTAGGGCCAAGAGATAATATATCAATATTAGCATCCTGCCCACTTGTATTAGTTGCCTTAAACTTCATAACAAGGAACTTATTCCCTGGATTAGGACTCATATCGTATACATTAGTAGTATATCTATCCCTTACTTCTACCCCTTGAAAAGCAAAATCAACTCCATTTATTCCTAGCGCTGCTCCAAGAGCAACAGGAGGTGTTGTCTGAGTAGCGTTACCTGATGTTGAATTCGAAGATTTAGAAGAATTAGTAGAATTAGTTGTATTCGCCTTGGCTTTCTCCTTCTCCTGCTCCTTCGCTATAGACTTCAATTCATCAGAATCATCAATATATACTACTCCATCTTTTTGCTTAGTATTATACTTAGCAACCATCTTAGCAGAATATGCGGCTATTGCATCCATATCCTTATCAGATACAGGCTCCATTAACGAACATCCACAAAAGCCCATACATACACATAATAGTACAATGCTAAGAATAATTTTCTTATTCATTCCATACTCCGTATCAATAAACAAACTACTATTATTTATGTTATCATTTTAGACCTTAATATTCAACAAAAATATACAAAAAAATCACAATTTATTTGTATATTTCAAACCAAAAGACAACACCATTATCATTATTGTATACACCATACTTTCCATCTAACGCATCAATTGCAGCCTTAACAATGGAAAGACCTACGCCACTTCCTCCATACTCTCTTGTTCTGGCTTTGTCAATCTTATAGAATTTATCCCAGATTCTATCCATCTCGTCCTCTGGAATACTATTACCAGAGTTGTATACACTAATTCGCACACTATCTACTCTCTCTAATTGAGAGATTTTAATTCTCTTTTTTTCATCTGTATAGTGAATAGCGTTGCTTAAAAAGTTAGAAAATACCATTTCTACCATGTATTCATCGCTATTAACATATACATCATCACCTATCTCGTATTCTACCTTAATATTGTTTTGCTCTATTAGAATCATCGATGATCCAACTAGACTACGAACCAGTTCTGTTATATTGAAGTTCGTCTTATTAACAGATATTTGTCCATATTCTAACTCATTTAATGACATTAATTGCTGAACCATCTTGTTCATCTTCTTAGACTCATCAACAATTACTTCGCAATAATACTCCCTACTTTCTGGGTCATCTGCCATACCCTCATTAAGACCTTCTGCATATCCTTGAATAAGAGCAATTGGTGTCTTAAGTTCATGAGACACATTAGATAAGAATTCCTTACGCATCTTCTCATTCTTTTCTTTGATTTCAATATCCTTCTTCAGCTCTTCATTAGCCTCTTGCAGCTTCTCAAGAGCATTTTCAAGGGAAGAGGACATAGTATTCATATGCTCACCAAGAATATCAATCTCAGAGCTAGTGTCCCTAACCTTGTATTTTGCATAGAAATCCAATTCTGACATACGCTTAGAAATATCTGTAAGCTCAACTATAGGCTTCGTTATTCGTCTTGCTAGCAGTTCAGAAAGGAGCAATGCAAGCAAGAAAGCTATAAGCGCCACAACAATTGTGGTTTTATTAATTACATCAAGAGAGAACTTCATATTCTCTATAGCATACCTAATCATTATAAGCTTGCCGTCACTTAATGTACCAGTAAGAATCAGATATTCTTCATTAACGAACAAATCCTTATTGTAAGTAATATCATACATAGATGTATGAACTATACTTTTGGTTCCATCTGTATTAGAAAGAACCGCATCTAATAGACGCCTTACTGTATTACGCTTCTCTTTACCTGAAGATAGGAGAACCGAGCCGTCGTATGACATAACTACAATATCCAGGTTATTATTAAGAGAAATCTGCTCGAATTTGGATTCAAAGCTACCCTCATATAACTGCCCTGTAACAGATGCATAATCAAGCTCTTCAAAGACCTTCTCCATGGCCTCTACTTTCTCTTCTCGGTAGAAATAAGACATAAAAAGGGTGTTAAAGAGCCAGAACATAGCAAGTATCACTACAACTAAAGCAGATATTCTTAATACTAATTGTCTCCTAACACCAATAAAGCGCTTACTTTGCTTCAAATTTATACCCCATTCCCCATATTGTCTGAATATAGCTTCCGTATTCCTTAAGCTTAGCTCTTAGCTTCTTAACATGTGTATCAACGGTACGCGCATCTCCGAAATAATCATAATCCCAGACATTATCTAGAATCTTCTCTCTTGACAGCGCAATCCCCTGGTTGTTAATAAAATAACAAAGCAGCTCAAACTCCTTGACTGATAACACAATCTCATTACCATCTACCTTAACAAGATGTGCATTAATATCCACTTCAATCTTACCAGCCTCTAATACATCTTCTGTATTAAGATTGTTGCTTCTTCTTAAAAGTGCATTAACTCTAGCCACAAGAATCTTAGGGCTAAAAGGCTTGGCAATATATTCATCTGCTCCTGACGAGAATCCTGTTAATTCATCAGACTCTGTGCCTTTCGCAGTTAGAATAATTATAGGCACTGTGGAAGACTCTCTAATCTCCTTACACACCTCTAAACCTGTAAATTTCGGCATCATAACATCTAGGATAACAAGGTCCGGACTAAGCTCATAGAACTTATCTAATGCTTCCTGACCATCACTTGCCTCAATAATCTCATAGTTTTCTTTTGATAAGAAATCATTAACAAGCTTTCTTATTCTACTTTCATCATCTGCAATAAGTATTTTTGTTGACATAACATTTCCCCTCATCTAATTTATCTATTACTACTTAGACTCTTATAATAATTCTCTTTTCTCTGTAAATCCTCTTCTCTTCGCTCTAAATCCTGTTCCCAAGAAGCGTACTTATTCTGAAGCACCTCTTCATAATTCAGCACTGTAGGATTATCACTTGTATTGGCAATAATGAACATTCCTACTACAGTTAACAATAGGACTACTGAAATAACTATGAATGCCACAGACAATTTAGTAAGCCTGCTATTTTTAGCAATAAGCTTTTTCTCCCTTTGCTTTGCCTTGAGGTCATCGCTGGCGCTACTTTTACCCTCCGCAGTGCCATTGCCCTTATTCTTTACATCCTTCTCATTACTTTCTAGTATCTCTTCTTCGCTAATAGGTATGGCTTCTATTGTTGCAGGATCAACATCTGACCTGAGCAAATAGTCTTGAATGCTTTTTAGATAGGAAATGCCTACCTGTGTATGAAACATCCTTCTAGAAACCATCTGATTATACAAAGCCAACAGCGACTTGGTATCATCAAAGTTAAGCTGCTTACTAACATATTCAACAGCCTCTTGTTCTTTTAATGCCTCTTCACCTATCTTAGGATTGTCAAATGCAAATCCACTAACAGTAATTACCTTGTTATCTTCCATGGTTAAAGTAAAATCTAGCCTTTCTTAATTGATTTTCTTCTCTTCTGCTTATCCTCATATAGCACTTCATCAGAGCTTGCTATTATCTTCGTAAGGTCCATATCATCCTGGCATACAAATGAATGGAACCCTGCAGATAGTTCTACAAAATATGGTTTTTCACAAGTAAGATTAAATAAAAATGTGGCTTCCTTAAGCTTATCTCTAAGCTTGGCAATCTTCTCATCTGCTGTCATATCGTTAGGCACTGGAACAAATGCAACGAATTCATCACCACCAATACGAGCGCAGAAGCCATCACGAGGCATAATACCTGTAAGAAGCTTAGATGCAGAAATAATTGCAAAATCGCCATCGGCATGACCAAAGCAGTCATTTATCTCCTTAAGATGATCTAGGTCGCCAAACATTATAACCGCTTCTTTGCCCTTTCTTCTATTAATGGAAGCAAGAGCCTGTTCCATAAAGCCACGTCTATTAAGAATATTGGTAAGTTCATCATATCTTGAAATAAAGCTAAGAATCTGGTTAGATTCCCTGACACGCTCCATAGAAAGCTGCATTTCTTTTTTTGCTTCTTCTTCCTGTCTTTTAATCTTGAAAAAGCGAAGCAGATTACTAATCTGAAGACTAAATAATAAAGTAAACTGACTATCACTCATGTCATTTCGACACAACATCAAACCATACTGTTCTTCACTAGAGAAAAGCACATAAGCATGATAATTGCCCTCAGTATCAGGTAGAAAATCACTAAAGCCCTTATGTCTTGACACCAGATGACTTCGCCACTCCTTATGTGGAATAACAGTTATATTATCATCGTCAAATCCACCAGCGAAATACATATGTCTAGAATTGCCAGTAGAATCAGAATCCATATCCATTAAAGAATTCCGATTAATAAACATATATACATTATCCTTATATGCATCTCTAAGTCTTGTAAATAATTCCTTGAAAAATCCATCTGTAGATACAGTAGAATCAATAAATTCACGAACGAAAAATGATACATCCCAGGCCTGAGACTTTAATTTCTCATTCTCCAACGAAAGACTGTTAGCAACCCCCACCAGTTCATCATAAGTTATATTATAATTATCGATATTATGGTCTCTTAATATTCCTGAATATTTGCTAATACCCTTTAGATTATCTAATTGATTATTCTTACATCCGCATGAACACCTGGTAAGTAAATCAATAGGATACTCAATGCTTTCAACCGCCTTCCCATCAGCTAAATCAAGTGCCATATCAAGTGCCTTGGTAGCAAACAATCTGGCATCATGGTTAACAGTTGTAAGGGCAGGGTCTAACTTGGAAGATATATCAATATCATCAAATCCAGTTATTGCAATATCCTTTCCAACAACAAGGCCTCTCTTATCGCATACCTCATAGCAGGCTCTTGCCATATTGTCATTGGCGCAGCATATTGCTTCAACATTTTCATTATTATCAAGCAGTTCTTCAACTATGCTGTGAACTCTTGTCGTATAATCGCCATAGCCAATCATGCTTTCATCAACTTCAAGTCCTGCTTCTTCCATACCATTTCTATACGCCTTTAGGCGTAGATTAGCGCTATAATTATCCTGAGGTCCTGACAGGTATGCAATCCTTTTATATCCATGAACATTAGTAAGATGCCTAACAACACTTAGCATAGATTCATAACTATCAGCAATAACAAATGGAATACTGTCATCACTAGGAATTGCTTCTAATATAACTGTAGGTATGCCCTGGCATTGCTCTAATACTTCTTCCATAGTCGGTGCCCCTAACACACCAGACATTGAGCCATAACAAACGATACAAGCATCACAGCCTGTATAATTAACATAATCATAAATGGCTGAGAATTGATAATTCTTATGCTTCTCATTTGCACCATTGATGTCATTAGCATCGCTTAAGACTCTGTAGCCTGACAGAAATATAAGTCTAACTCCACGTTCTTTGGCTAGTATATCAAACTCATGCATCAGAGACGTTATATATTCAGATTGATTATTACCTACCATAATGGTAATAGTTTTCATTACTAATCACCTCTACATCAATATAATTATCGACATATTCTATATAGTCTTAAGAATATCAGAATATTCTAATATCAGAGAATCAAACATAAACATCATTATTCTGTCAACATTCATTCTCTCTTGGTCAGTATTAAAAAAGGTTGTACTATATGTACTACAAAACATAGCGTTATTGCCATCTCCTTCAAGAAAATACTTGCCAGTACTTATTGAAGAATTAATCTTATTAACAGCTTGTAGAAAAGAATCATAGTCACCATGTAGGGATACAGGACACTTTATAACAAAGCCAACTGTATGCATAAAATCAGTACCGCCAATTTTAAAATCGGCATCTACTACAGCTCTATGATTAGTAAGCTCAATGTCTTTGGCAGTGAAGTTCAATTCGCCATCGGTATATTCTACTGCAATATTTCTTTCATCAAACTTACTTTTTACTAACTCAACAAGTTCAACTTTTTCCATAAGTCCCTCGAACCCCAATTTTATCGCCCATTAACACTCTAGTCTCTAGTCCATTCTTAGTGTTCTTAATTATATCATCATCAATTATTACACTATCCTTCTTAAACAAGAGTACAATTGTAGAGCCACCGAATTCAAAATAGCCCTTCTCTTCACCTCTTGATACCTTAGCCATTTCATGATGATTAGTAATTCTTCCAACCATCAATGCACCAACCTCCATCTGAATAATATCACCGAAATTATTAGATCTAATCATTGTATACTCACGATGATTCTCCCTATAAATCGGCATCATATCATTAGCAACCGGATTAACAGTATGATATACCCCTTCAATAGAACGGTTCCTACTCTTAAGGCCATCATCTATGTATATATATCTATGATAATCATCTACCGTAAGGCGAAATACTAATGCCTTGCCACCATGATATTTCTTAGCCAGCTTTCTGTCACGCAGCAAAGAATTAACACTATAGAGTGTATCCTTAATGGACATAACACAATCCTCATTAATATCATATACTGTAAGCTTACTATCACATGGACTTATAAGATGACTCTTATCCATATCAATAGTTCTCTTGCCTTCTTTAATCTTACGGGTGAAGAAATCATTATAGCTTTCGAATTCTCTATCTTCATATTGAGTCATATCAATTAGATTGTTCCTAATAAATGGCTTAATAAGGAACTTAGAATAGCTTGAATTCATAAATGCTCCACCAATATTAGAAATAAAAGGCTTCGTTAGAATACCAAGCAAGAATTTACCAAAGGAAGTAGTATATAGCTTCTTCAAAAAGACATCCTGCGAATCATCACAACCAACTACATTACCATCTCTTAATACATATCTCATAATAACCCCCAATAGTTATGACTAACTAATAACTCAATATCTATAATCATTCCATAATATTATACTATAAAAATACATTTTATCGCAATAAATTAAATAACACCTATAAAAACATATCCTTCAAACTCAGCTATGCCTAATTATCAAAAGATATATTATTATAGGTGTTATATTAGATTCGTACCAAAGCCCCATATATCTGGTAATGCAAAATCGACTTCGATACAATATTATATTTTATTATTATCTAAACCTAATTACCCAGCTAACACAGCCAGAGCGTTTGCTGTCTCTCCTATGTTATGAGTCTGGACAATACCCATCTTGGCTAACACAAGAATTACTACAAGTAAAATGATTACTACTAATACAATGGCAAAAATAATCCACATATTAGGCTTAGGAATCTTGATATTAACAATATAAAGAATAGCCTGCAGTATAAACAATGCATGGAGCACAATCATAAATGCTGTAGGTGGAATAAGAATTCCTACCACATACATTAGCGAAAGCGATACTGATATGGTAGTAATAGGCACACCATGATACACCTTCTTAGACTCAGGGCTTTGTACAACCCTTTTTTCTTCCATTACATTAAAGTATGCAAGTCTAATAACTCCGCATACAAGAAACATACATAATACTGCTATTCCAAGTGGCTTATTCATACCCATATTGTATGCAATCACTACAGGAAATACGCCAAAGCAAACTACATCACATAAAGAATCTAATTGGATTCCGAATGCCTTCTCATCATCTGTTCTATTCTTCTTAGTTCTTGCAATCTTGCCATCTAAGGTATCACACATTCCTGAAAATGCAAGACAGATAATGGCTATTAAAAATTTACCATTACATGCTTCTGTCATACCTATGACCGCAGATATAATTCCTAGAAAAGATGTAATTACGGTATAATCATAAAATCCTATCATTCTACTTTACTCCCTTTAATAAATATTTTGATATATGCTACAACTGTCATAACTGCACTGATAAGCAACTGAATATAATAACTAAATCCTCTACTAAGAATCATTGCAGGAAGTGTCAAATCACCAAATACAGGTTGGAACATTGCAAGGAACAGTCTCTCAGTAATACCCATTCCTCCAGGAAGAGGCATCATATCGGCACCCACAGATATCAGACACTGCAATGTAAGTATTTCAATAGCAGATGTACCCTTCAAATGGAATGACCAATATACAATATTAGTAATAAAGAACAGAATCACTCTCTGGATAATTGAAAGCAACAACACATTAAGCATAACAACCTTGTGTTCACGAAGATACTTAGCAGCATCCTCATACTTAATCATCATATCATCTGTCTTGTACATCCACTTATCTTTATCTTTGATAATTCTAATTCTAGATAACAAGCTAATCATCTTCTTAATAAACCATTTTGCAAGTGAAGGCTTATATACAAGAACAAGGAGTGCCGCAATAAATACTACATTAAGAGCAATTCCAAGCCACACCCAGAATTCTACAGGTTCAACAGCATCCATTATGCTCTTCGGTCTTATAATTAGTATTACTCCACCTAAGAGAACCAATACAGCCTTATATCCAACAGTTATAAGAAGAAGAACTAAGGTTGAATGGGCTACAGATATCTTATCCTTCCTCATAAACACAACCTGTGCTGGCTGACCACCAGAGGCAGATGGTGTAATACAGCTAAAGAAGAACCCTACAAATGAATATAAATAGCAGCGCATTAATCTTAGCTTAATACCAAGAGTATTGAACAAATACTTCATGATAATTGATTCAAATAGAATAAATGCAAGGACACAAATAATACATGGCGCAATAAGTATTACAGGATCACACTTACCAAGTCCATCAAGAACCTCCTGTAGATTCTCACCACGAAATACGCCATATAATGTAAGTCCAAATACAACTACCAGAAAAACAACATTTATTATATTTCTCTTTGTTTGTTTACTCATTATTTATACCCTCACATCACACTATTATACATAATATTCGCAAAAAATAATAGACCTAAAAAAATAGAATTAATCTAAAAAAATCAACAGCTTATAGTGCCATATAAACAATAAGTAAAAAAGGTCTAGCCGACAACAATCGACTAGACCTATATAAAGTTCTACATCTTGAAATATCCAAGCTCCTTCTGAAGTGCGTGTGCAAGATTAAGCAAATCATCTGCCTGATTAGAAACAAGATTAATTGTGGCATTCAATTCTTCCATTGATGCTGTTGTCTGTTCAGTTGATGCAGAATTCTGTTGTGCAATAGCAACTAGCGAATTAACAACATCTACTACTCTGTTTCTACTCTCATTACATTCTTCTGTTCTGTCAGAGATATTATTAGTCTCCACAGATGAAGAAGCAATACCATCGTTAACATCTCTGAACTTCTCTTTGGTCTCTTCAAGCTTCTCTTGCTGCTCTTCAATTATTACTTCAACTTCCTTCATAGCCTCAACTGTTGTCTTAGACTCTGAAAGAAGATTATTAACTACATCCTCAATTGTCTTAGCAGAATCACTTGATTCTTCTGCCAGCTTCTGAATCTCTGATGCAACTACCGCAAACCCTCGTCCAGCTTCTCCTGCACGAGCTGCTTCAATACTTGCATTAAGAGATAACAGGTTAGTCTCTTCTGCAATTGATGTAATAAGAAGTACTGCATCCTGAATCTTAGACGCTGATTCATCAGTAAGCTGTACCTGTCTTGCGATCTTGGCAATGGCTTCATTAGTCTTATCATTAGAATCACTAAGAATTCCAATAATTCTATTAGAATCATCACCAGCATTCTTCATAACAGTTGATGTCTCATTAAGAGCTGATACTCCACCAACAATTCCTTCAATCTGCTCACCCATATTATTAATCTGGTTATTAGCTGTCTCAATCTGCTCAGCCTGAGAAATTGCACCCTTAGATATATCTTCAACCGCATGACTTATCTCATCAGCAGCTATACTTGTTGTGGATGTCATATCCTGAATATTATTACTTGAAGCAATAAGTGTGTCTGCAGCCTCAAGAATTCTTCCTACAGTGCCTTTAAGTGTTTCAGCAGTAGCTGTAATAGCCCTGGACAAATCACCAATCTCATCTGTTCTCTTGGCAACCTTCTTATTCATCTTAACATTAAGCTCACCATTAGATAACGCCATCATAGCATCCTTACAATTAACAATGGAGCCACTAATATCACGAGCACATATAATTGTAACAATAATTGCAAGTATAAGAAGAACAACACCTGTGATTATTATTATCACTAACACATTAAGTGATTGAGCACGTACATTATCAGAAGGCATCCCTGCAAATGAGCATCCAATAACGGTATCACCATTTTTGAGCGGAACATATGAAGCAAAATACTTCTGTCCATTAATAACAATATCGCTAGTTGTGTATTCCTCTCCCTTCATAATGGTATCATATACCTCATCAGATATATCTGTACCAATTATACGTTTACCATCTTCACCAATAAGAGTTGTAGCTCTTCTTGTCTTATCATATATAAGAGTAACATCCTGGGAAGAACCCTCTACAAAACCATCCATCTTATCAGTGTTAGAAGTAATATTATAATTACCCTTTAATAGATTATTATTCGAATCTAGATGATAATCTCCATCATTAACCAAATCATATCCTGCTTTAACAGAATTTGCTGTTGCAGTTAAGTTATCAAGAGCTTCTTTCGATAAGGCTGATTTCATCTGGAAATAACTAATAATAGCAACACCTAATCCCAATAATACCACTGGAATTATTACCATCATCAGAAGTCGTATTAACAGACCAAATTTGTTCCCTTTTTTCTCAGCTTTGTAAGTATTATTCTTGCTCATATTATCGCCCCTTTTCGCAATTAATTATGAAAATATCATTAAATAATATAATACTATATCTAGCATGTTTTTTCAATGAAAATACTCAATATATAATCTTTGTTATATTATTTACAATAACTATAATTAAATATATTAATACACAAAAAAGACGGATGAATAATCCGCCTAAGTAGTGGACTAGACGGGAGTCGAACCCGTGTCCAAAAACTATTCCACGACTCTTCTACGAGTGTAGTTTGTTATTTGAAATTCCCTTGGCAAATCGAGAACAAACACCCTAGATGCCTTAGTAGCTTCATAATACGCCCATACACGCAAAGCTTAATGTATGTCGTTTCTCACATAAGTCGAAGCCTGATTCTAAAGTGTGAGTGCTTTAGGTCAGACTGGCCGCAACTAGGCAGCCATTGCTAATTTTTCGTCGTTAGCAATTAAATTTAATATTGCCACTTAACGTGCGACACCCGACTCGCTTCTTTCGCTTCCTAATCCCTGTCGAAACCTTTACTAGCCCTTATTATATATATCGAACAGAAGTTACATATTCTTAATCTTGAACTCTCTTCCAGCCTCGCGCTTTAAATCTTTCGCCTTGATATCAGCTCTCTTATCATATAGCTTCTTACCCTTGGCAAGCGCAATCATAAGCTTGACTCTGCCTTTAGTAAAGTACACCTCAACTGGAACAACGGTATAACCCTTTTCCTTAATCTTACCTTCAAGCTTAAGTATTTCATACTTATGTAACAATAGCTTTCTTGGTCTTAAGGGGTCCCTGTTGAATATATTGCCCTTTTCATAAGGAGAAATGTGCATCTGATAGATATAAATCTCGCCATTATCTATTCTGACAAATGCTTCTTTAATAGAACATTTGCCCATTCTTAGAGACTTAACCTCTGTTCCAACAAGCTCTATGCCCGCCTCTATCTTCTCTTCAAGAAAATAGTCATGATAGGCCTTCTTGTTATTCGCTATTAACTTCTTAGGTTGTCCTGACACACATATCACCTCCTAAGCAATTATGATATGATACTACATAACTAACTCAAAATCAATAGTTCTTGCATCTTCATCAGCCTGAACTAAAACCACCTTAACTGACATACCGATTGAATATCTCTTATTAGTCCTTTCTCCTACAAGCTCATAATTAGCCTCGTCATAGTTATAATAATCTCCCTTAATGCTACTAATATGAACAAGTCCGTCTATCCCATTACTTAGTTCCACAAATAATCCGAATCTGGTAACAGATGATACAATCCCTTCGAATTCTTCTCCGAGAAATCCCTTCATATATTGCACCATCTTAAGCTTATCAACATCTCTTTCTAAGTCCTCAGCACGCCTTTCTGTCTTACATACGTTCTGGGCAATCATTGGGAGATTGGAAATGTAGTGTTCATTCCTTCTCTCGTCGAATCTGCCTCTTAGATGGTCCTTAATTATCCTATGAATACAAAGGTCTGGATATCTTCTAATTGGAGAAGTAAAATGACAGTAATACTTAGCCGCCAATCCAAAATGCCCCGTATTATCTACAGTATATTTTGCCTGTTGCATAGTCCTTAAGGTCAGTCTGCTAATTAACAGCTCCTCTTCCTTGCCCTGTACCTTGCTAAGTAGCTTCTGAAACTCCTTAGGATGTGGACTTTTGATATCACCCTTTAGGACATATCCGAATTTGCCAACAAAGGCTCGAAGAGATTTAATCTTCTCCTCCTCTGGAATACCATGTGTCCTGTATAGAAATGGACTTTCCTTCCAGAAGAAATCCTCCGCTACAGTCTCGTTAGCAGCAAGCATAAAATCCTCAATTATCATAGATGCTTTATCTCTTATATAAGGCTTAACATCAACAATATTGCCATTATCGTCTAGTTCAAACTTAGTCTCGCTTATATCGAAATCTATTCCGCCACGAGCGCGCCTCTTATTTCTAAGTATATTAGACAGGGTGTACATATGCATGAACATTTCCGCAACATCTTCGTATTTATCATATAAATCCTTATCCCCATCTAGAATTGCACTTACATCTGAATAAGTCATTCTATGATTGATATTGACTACACCCTCGCATATATTATGGTCATATATATTGCCATTTCCATCAATCTTCATAATACAGCACATGGCAAGTCTGTCCTCGCCCTCATTAAGAGAACATATGCCGTTAGAAAGAGTGTGAGGAAGCATAGGTATAACTCTGTCAATCAGGTATACACTGGTGCCTCTCTTATATGCCTCCCTATCAATTGCAGAATTCTCCTGCACATAATTGGCAACATCAGCAATATACACACCCAGCTCATAGTCCTTGCCATTATAGGTTAGAGATACAGCGTCATCTAAGTCCTTAGCATCAGCGCCATCAATTGTAACCATTGTTACATTTCTAAAGTCTTCTCTACCTAGCATATCAGCATCTGTTACAGGCTTTGCCACCTTAGAACACTGATTGATAACCTTCTCAGGAAACTCAATTGGCACATTATAGGACTTAATTAGAGATAATATATCTACACCTAGGTCATTCTTATGACCAATAATCTCAGTAATTACTCCTTCAGCCTTCTTCCCACGCTTTGGATATGTTGTAATAAATGCCACTACCTTGGCCCCATCTACTGCACGCATATCTTTTCCCTGAGGAATGAAAATATCGCAGTTAATGCTCTTATTATCAGGAATAACAAAGCCAAAATTGCCGCTTTTGTCATAGGTTCCAACAACAGTATCAACCTCATGCTCAAGTATTGATACAATCTCACCTTCACGATTAGTTCCATGGGATGAAGGCAGAATCTTAATTTCCACCTTATCCATTGAAAATGCGTAATTAGAATTCTTCTTCGATACAAATATATCCTCTGAAGTATCATCTATTCGCACAAATCCAAAGCCTCTGGCGCTGGGTGTAAATGTTCCAACAAGAGTATTATCAGAGTGTACCTCAAGACCTGCACTATCCTTAGACTTATCATCAGCCTTGTCTGCCTTAATGTATTTGCCATTGGGTGTGCATACAATTAAGCCTCTCTTAACAAGGGTATCTAGTACCTTATGAAGATTATCTCTATCTCCCTTGGGAATATTAAGGAGTATGGCTAATTCTCTAGCCTTCATTGGCACATATAAATCATCACATATTAACTTGTAGAGAATGTCACATCTATCTTGAAAATCAATGTCCTCATTGATTGCTTCAAGCTCCTTATTAATATCCATTACATCTCCTACAGCATTTACAAAAGCACATAAAAATAACCTGCGACATATAATCGCAGGTTACAATAATAGCAATCTAGTAATTAGAAACTACCAATATTAAGAACAATAGCAAGAGCAAAGAATACAACAACTAATGCAGTTGTAACTCTTACTAATGTACCTTCCTTAGTACGAGCCTTATGCTTATTAAAATATGTATCAGAAGAAGCCTGTCCTGACAATGAACCAAGACCCTGTGACTTACCTTCCTGCATAAGTACAAGCACTGTAATTGCAACACTTACGATTATAAATGCAACTAAGCATACCATTCTTATAGCTGACATAATATTTCCTCCTAGTTATAGTCGCACATAAACGACTAATATATACTACCACAATTATTTTCTATTGTAAAGTATTATTTCAAGCATTGCAATCATATTTTATCGTAGTTTTATGTTATTATGACACATTTTCTATATTGCTGTAAAGCCTTTCTCCAAATCAGCAATAATATCATCAATATGTTCTGTTCCAATTGACAGACGAATTGTGTTACTCTTAATTCCCTGGTCAAGTAGCTCCTCTTCAGACAATTGTGAGTGTGTTGTAGACGCTGGATGAATAACAAGGCTCTTAACATCTGCAACATTTGCAAGAAGTGAGAATATCTCAAGATTATCAATGAACTTCCATGCCTCATCCTGTCCACCTTGTAATTCAAATGTGAATATTGAGCCACCACCATTAGGGAAATATCTGTTATATAATTCGTGATCAGGATGGTCAGCAACTGATGGATGATTAACCTTAACCACCTTAGGATGATTCTCTAAGAATTCTATAACCTTCTTGGTATTCTCCACGTGTCTCTCTAATCTTAGGGACAATGTCTCCACACCCTGAAGAAGTAAGAATGCGTTAAATGGTGATAGTGTTGCGCCAGTATCACGAAGCAGAATTGCACGAATAAATGTAACAAATGCTGCTGGTCCAACTGCATCATAGAAAGAAACTCCATGATAGCTTGGATTAGGAGAAGCAATATTAGGGTATTTGCCACTTGCTTTCCAGTCGAAAGTACCTGATTCAACAATGATACCACCAAGAGTTGTTCCATGACCTCCAATGAACTTTGTTGCAGAATGAACAACAATATCAGCTCCATGCTCAATTGGTCTAATAAGGTATGGTGTACCAAATGTATTATCAACAACAACTGGCAGGCCATGCTTATGCGCAATATCGGCTATTGCATCAATATCAGGAATATCACTATTAGGATTGCCTAATGTCTCAAGATAAATTGCTCTTGTGTTGTCTTTTATAGCAGACTCTACCTCATCAAGATTATGTGCATCAACAAAACTAGTCTCTATTCCGTACTGAGGTAAAGTGTGAGCTAACAAATTATAGCTTCCGCCATATATAGTCTTCTGTGCAACTATATGACCACCATTAGCAGCTAAGGCTTGAATTGTATAAGTGATTGCTGCCGCACCAGAAGCTAATGCTAATGCAGCGCTACCACCTTCTAAAGCTGCTATTCTCTCTTCAAGAACTCCTTGAGTAGAGTTAGTTAATCTGCCATATATATTACCAGCATCAGCTAATCCAAATCTGTCAGCCGCATGCTTACTATTGCGAAATACATAAGAAGTAGTTTGATAAATCGGTACTGCTCTAGCGTCAGAAGCTGGGTCTGGGTTTTCTTGTCCTACATGTAATTGTAATGTCTCGAATCTGTAATTGCTCATAATAATATCTCCTTTTCTAAATTGATGATAGTCTACACCTTTTAACCTAGTATGTCAATAGGTTTATTAAGATTTTTTAGAATTATAGTCTTCCAAGGCTGATTTTATAGCTTCTTCTGCCAAAACAGAACAGTGCATCTTATAGTCTGGAAGCCCATCAAGTGCCTCTGCCACTGCCTTATTAGATAATTGTGCCGCTTCCTCAACAGGCTTTCCTTTAATCATCTCTGTTGCCATTGAGCTTGATGCAATCGCACTTCCACAACCAAATGTCTCGAACTTAACATCCTCAATTATGCCATCCTCTATCTTAAGATACATCTTCATGATGTCACCACATTTTGCATTACCAACTTCTCCAATAGCGTTAGCATCCTCTATAACTCCTACATTCCTTGGATTTCTAAAATGATCCATAACTTTTTCACTGTATAATGCCATTATAGTATGAACTCCTTTCTTCCATTAACAAGGTCTCTCCAAATTGGTGAGAAGCCTCTTAGATACTCAACAACTTCCTTTACTGACTTAATTATTTCTTCAACATCTTCATCACTAATTGTTTCATCAATGGAAATGCGAAGAGAACCGTGTGCTACATCATGCACTCTACCAATTGCAAGAAGAACATGTGATGGATCAAGGGAGCCAGATGTACAGGCACTTCCAGATGATGCCATAATCCCTTTGTCATCAAGTAACAGAAGAAGCGATTCCCCTTCTATACCCTCAAAGCAAAAGTTAACATTTCCAGGGAGACGTTTAGTAGCATCACCATTAATCGCGCTATGCTCAATCTCACTGAAGCCTTCTATTATCCTGTTTCTCTTAGCAATAATAGTCTTGTTAGCTTCTTCCATCTTATCAACAGACTCTTGCAGCGCTAAAGCCATGGCAGCAATTGCAGGAACGTTTTCTGTTCCTGCTCTTCTTCCCTTCTCCTGGGCGCCACCTTCAATAAGACTTGTAAGAGGAACTCCCTTTCTTGCGTATAAGAAGCCTATTCCCTTAGGTCCGTTGAATTTATGGCCTGAAGCAGATAGCATATCCACATTATCCTTAATTACATCAACTGGGATATGTCCAATTGCTTGGACAGCATCTGTATGAAACAGCACATCCTTCTTCTTACATATAGCACCAATCTCTTCTATAGGCTGAATCGTTCCTATCTCGTTGTTTGCATACATAATTGTAACGAGACATGTGTCGTCCCTAATTGCCTCTTCAACCTCTGACGGTCTAATTAGTCCATCCTCGTGAACATCAACTAATGTTACCTCAAAGCCCTCCTTCTTAAGAGCCCTTAGGGTATGAAGCACTGCGTGATGCTCAAAGGCTGAGCTTACTATATGCATCTTGCCTTTACGCTTACCAATTACAGCGGCACTTCTAATTGCCTGATTATCAGCCTCACTTCCACCTGATGTGAATAGTATCTCTTTCCTGTCAGCATTAATAATATTAGCAATCTCTTCTCTTGCATCCTCTAGTATCTCTTTAGAACGCTGGCCAAAGCTATATAGACTTGAAGCGTTGCCATATGTGTCTTTCATAAGACTTGTCATTTTCTCGTATGCAGCATCGCTCATCCTTGTCGTTGCCGCGTTATCAGCATAAATCATAATTACCCTCCTTAAGTCTTGATAATTATAAACCTATTCACCTATAATGTCAATAGGTTATTAGTCATCTTATTCTTATGTGATGATAGTCAAAAGCCTCTAGAGGTATAAGAACTCCTAAGCCACATTCTTAGTGGCGTAATGATAGCTATAGTTGTTATAAACAATAAAAAAGACTCTACGGCTATAAGAACTCCTTAGTCGCATTCTTAGCGACGTAATGGTAGCTACAGTCGCAGAGTTATAATAAAGCATTATAAAAGCTCTGCAGTTGCAAGAACTCCTTAGTCGCATTCTTAGCGACGGGGAGTTACTTGTAACTGCAGAGCTATAATTAAACTCTATGCAAATATTCTAGTATGCAACACCTTGAGCTATCATTGCGTCAGCAACCTTCTCAAAACCTGCAATATTGGCACCAGCAACATAGTTGCCTTCCATACCATACTTCTTAGCAGCGTCATCACATGCATGGAAGATACCCTTCATGATACCCTCAAGCTTAGAATCAACCTCTTCAAATGACCAGTGAAGTCTCTCTGAATTCTGTGACATCTCAAGAGCAGATGTAGCAACACCACCGGCATTAACAGCCTTAGCAGGTCCAAATAGGATTCCAGCATTCTGGAATGCAATAACTGCTTCTGGAGTTGAAGGCATGTTAGCACCCTCAGCAACAGCAATAACACCGTTATCGATAAGCATCTTAGCATCATTCTCATCAAGCTCATTTTGTGTAGCGCAAGGAAGAGCGATATCTACCTTATACTGCCATACACCATGCTCACCATTCTTCTTCTCATGATACTCAGCGCTTGAACGCTTAGCAGCATACTCTGTAAGACGAGCTCTCTTAACTTCCTTAACTTCCTTAAGTAAATCAAGGTCAATTCCTTCTGGATCATAAATCCAACCAGTAGAATCAGAACATGTAACAGGCTTAGCACCTAACTGATATGCCTTCTCGATAGCATAGATTGCAACATTACCAGAACCTGATACTGCAACTGTCTTGCCTTCAAAGCTATCGTTCTTAGCTGTCTTTAACATTTCCTGTGTGAAGTAGCAAGCGCCATATCCAGTAGCTTCTGTTCTTGCAAGAGAACCACCGTATGATAATCCTTTACCAGTAAGAACACCTGTAAACTCATTGCGAAGTCTCTTGTATTGACCATACATAAAGCCAATCTCTCTAGCGCCAGTTCCGATATCACCAGCAGGTACATCAGTATCAGCACCAATATGCTTAGAAAGCTCTGTCATAAATGACTGACAGAATCTCATAATTTCGTTATCTGACTTGCCCTTAGGATCGAAGTCAGAACCACCTTTACCACCACCGATTGGAAGTGTTGTTAAGCTGTTCTTGAAAATCTGCTCAAAGCCTAAGAACTTAATAACTGATAAGTTAACTGATGGGTGAAGTCTAAGTCCACCTTTGTATGGTCCAATTGCTGAATTGAACTGTACTCTATAACCACGATTAACCTGAACCTTACCATTATCATCTACCCATGATACGCGAAACATTATTACACGCTCTGGCTCAACTAATCTCTCAATAATTCCACACTCTTGAATCTTAGGATTCTTCTCAACTACAGGCTCAAGGGACTCTAATACTTCGCTTACTGCTTGTAAGAATTCCTTCTGCTCTCCATTTCTTGCCTCCAAGCCATCATACACTTCTTGAAGATACTTACTCTTAAATTCCATCTTGTTCTCCTTTCAACTCGATGGGTTAGCCATAGGCTAGCCGTAATCTTTTTTCTATATACTATTGTATTCACAACGTTTATATTATACATATATTAAATCTAATATGCAAGTTTTAATATAATACAAGACTTCAAGGCTCAAAAAAAGAGTGCACGTAATCAACGTACACTCTGTCATTCTATTTGGCTGCATCTTTACCCTTGTATGTAACACCTTCACCATATATTGTCTTCCAATCATTTTTCATAGAAACAGGTGTCCAATTATTCTCACTACATAGCTTAACCATGCTGTCAGCTTTGCTAGTCTTACCATTCTCTCTATCAAGGTCATCACAGCATAGCATGAAGCATCCTGTAGGATATTTATTATTATTAATTACATAATTATCCATACTTCCGTCACCAGATGAATTGCCAAACGAAAGTATAGGTTGCTGACCAATCTTTTGAATAATATTTTGAACCTTATTCATTTTAAGGTTTTTCAGAATAAACTCATTACCAAGAACAACTTTATCGTCATGTAAGAAATAATCCAAGCCTTCCTTTCCATTCTGATTAGTTCCAACAATAGTATTAGTTGAACCAATAATCTGATCCATAGGCACATTAAGTAACTTAGAATTCTTAACAATACCACGAACAAGCATATCATCAGTACCACTTACTATATATACTTTAAATCCATTATCTTCAAGATAGTCTATTACCTGAAGCATTGGTCTATAGAATGCTTCACCTCTAGTCATGCCATCATAACTTGGTTGTGGCTGTGCAGCAAATTTAGCAACATATTCATAGAACTCATCAAATGTCATTCCCTGGAAAGCAGTTGCAACAGCCTTACCATGGTCCATTGGAAGTTCTTTATCTTCTGCACCTGTTGCGTTATTTGCTAAAATTCTATTAGCAACACTTTTCTCAAAGTCAGAAGCCTTATCCTTATAATCAGGATCTTCTAACACACGATAGGCCAATATGTTATAGTCAAAATAATTAGGGTCTGTCTCGCAGAACAGCGTTCCATCAAAATCAAAAACTGCTATTCTATCTTCTTCTGGCACATAATTTTCACCTTTTGTAGTGATTTTTTTTACATATGCTGTAAGTTCAGTTTTAAGCTTAGCATCATCATTCCATAGAGAAAGGGGATTACTATTATCACTTTGACTAGCCTTGTCAACAACACTTCTAGTTGCATTGTTACTGCTATTAGCACTAGTAACTATCCAACTTATGCTTACTGCAATTAATGCTATAATTAGAACAATACTAACTACTCTCCAAATTGTTAATTGTTTTTTATTGTTATTATCCATGTTAAATATTAACTCCTTTATACATTTATCTCTGCCTTCATACCGATTACGTCTGCATTGGCCTTGAGGACTGGATTAACAACATCTTCAAGATACTTTGTAACCTGATATGGTGCGCGACCAACATATTTGCTTGGATCCATAGATGCCTGTAATTCTTCTAATGTCATAGGGAATTCATCATCATTGGCAATTAATTCAAGTAAGTTATTGTCAAGACCTTCCACCTTAACATTCTTGCCAGCCTCCATTGACAGCTGTCTAATCTTCTCGTGAAGCTCTTGTCTATTGCCTCCAGCCTTAACTGCATCCATCATAATGTTCTCTGTTGCCATAAATGGTAATTCGCTAAGAAGTCGCTTAGTTACAACCTTGTCATATACTACAAGACCATTAGTAACATTTAGACACAAATCTAATACTCCATCAGTAGCTAAGAAGCCTTCGGCAATTGATATACGCTTATTAGCAGAATCATCTAAGGTTCTTTCAAACCACTGTGTTGCAGATGTGATTGCAGGGTTAAGAGCATCAATCATTACATAACGAGAAAGGGATGCTATTCTCTCACTTCTCATAGGATTGCGCTTATATGCCATAGCACTTGAGCCAATCTGTGATTTCTCAAATGGCTCCTCTATCTCCTTAAGATGTTGAAGAAGACGAATATCGTTACTCATCTTGTGAGCGCTTGCTGCAATTCCTGCTAACACATTACACACTCTTGTATCAACCTTACGAGAATAGGTCTGTCCCGAAACTGGGACACATTCTTCAAATCCCATCTTCTTGGCAATGAGTGGGTCAATCTTATCAATCACTTCGTTATCATCATTGAATAGTTCCTTGAAGCTTGCCTGTGTTCCTGTCGTACCTTTAGAACCAAGCATCTTAAGCGTAGATAGTACGTAATCTAGGTCCTCTAAGTCCATCATGAACTCATTAATCCATAATGTAGCACGCTTACCAATTGTTGTTGGCTGCGCTGGCTGAAAATGTGTAAATGCAAGGGTAGGCATATCCTTATATTCATCAGCAAACTTGCTTAATTCATTAATTACATTAACAAGCTTACTTCTAATAAGTCTCAATGCATCTCGCATAATGATAATGTCAGTATTATCACCTACATAACAGCTTGTAGCACCCAGGTGAATTATTCCTGCAGCCTTAGGACACTGCTGTCCATAAGCATAGACATGACTCATAACATCATGGCGCACTTCCTTTTCTCTTGCCTTGGCAACATCATAATTAATATTATCAACATTAGCTTTAAGTTCATCAATTTGTTCTTGAGTTATAACTGGCTTGCCATCCTGTGATAAACCAAGCTCCATCTCAGTTTCTGCAAGGGCAATCCACAATTTTCTCCATGTAGTGAATTTCTTATCCTGAGAGAAAATATATTGCATTTCTTTACTTGCATAACGCTCCGATAAGGGGCTAATATATCTATCTGTTCCCATTTATCTATTCCTCCATAAAATATATCATTATTATTTAATAAAATTTACGATAACTTAGATGTAAAATCACTCATAATCTCAGATATCTTAATCTGCTGAGGACATACCTGTTCACAACTGCGACAGGCTATACATGCACCCGGCTTCTTATCTTCAGGCAATGCGGATAACGCCATTGGTGCAATAAATCCGCCTCCCGTATATGCATGCTCGTTGTACAGAGCAATCAGATGAGGTATATCAAGTTCCTGAGGACAATGACTTACACAGTAATGACATGCTGTACAAGGAACAGTTCCTACAGATAGCATCTTGTCCGCAATATCAAGAAGCGACTTACGCTCAGTATCCGATAAGCCCTTATCTTCCGCGAATGTATCAAGATTCTTTTCAAGCTGTTCATCACTTGACATGCCGGATAGAATAACCGTAACAGAAGGTATGCTTTGAAGAAATCTAAATGCCAATGCCGCTGGGTCTTCATCACTACGAATCTTTTTCATCATCTCTTCGTACTGCGAATCAACATTTGCAAGCTTACCTCCGCGAAGAGGCTCCATAACCCATACAGGAATATTATGCTTGTCTAAGAGTTCAACCTTCTCTTTGCCTTTTTGGAAGGTCCAATCCAGATAATTCATCTGAAGCTGACAGAATTCCATATCATCGCCATATGCATCGAGGAATCTCTTAAGTACATCCATATTACCATGACATGAAAATCCAAGATGACGAATACGACCATTCTCCTTCTGCTTCATAAGATAGCTGTATATACCATACTTCTCATCATCAAGGTAGGCATCTATATTCATTTCACATACATTATGGAATAAGTAGAAATCGAAATATTCTACGCCAAGTTTCTCTAACTGGCGCTCAAATATCTTATCAACCTTGCTCCAGTTAGCAGGATCATACCCGGGAAACTTGGTTGCTAAATAGAAATTATCTCTTGGATACTTAGATAAAGCCTTACCCAATACTATCTCTGAGTTCTCACCATGATATCCCCAAGCTGTATCGTAATAATTGATGCCACTTGACATTGCCTTGTCAACCATACGACATGCTGCAGGCTCGTCAATTCTTGCATCATCATCGTCTATAACCGGAAGGCGCATTGCGCCAAATCCAAGGGCTGATAGCTTAAGGCCCTGAAAATCTCTGTAAATCATATCTCATACCTCCTGAATTACTAATTCAAATACAGGTATTATTATATCAATGCTTAAAGATTATGTAAAATAAAAAACGAATCACACTCGCTTAACCTTGCGTGCGATAAGTATAAGTGCTACACAAAGTATCACAAAAACAATCGCTGCTGTAATAGTACCTTCTATACCGAAAACGGTGTCGTAGAAAATACTGTCTGAGGCATCTTCTAATTGTAATATAGAGCTTTCAGATGCATGTCCAGAATTGGGAAGACCGTATATGAAATTCTGCGTAAAGTTCCATGCAGTGTGAATACCTATTGCCATCCAAAGGCTGTCATAAAAACACACCATTATACCGTTGGCAAGACCCATCAAAGCAATCTGAATAACCGGCAATACCGATATACCATTATTGTTAAGGTGTGGCACAACAAACATAACAACATTTATAAGTAGCGCAACCCAGATTGGATAACGTTGTCTAAGCGCTCCTATTACATATCCGCGACAGAGAAGCTCTTCTGCTCCTGACTGTACCATCACGCAAAAGAAAGCACATATCATGTATATAATAGAAAACTTATTAACACTTAACTGAAGATCCCCATGTATAAATGCGACCAATACACATATGACATTCATTAGAAAACCTATAAGTAAGCCAAGTCCCAGCTTCTTAAATGTATTACCTTTCGAACCTCCTTGCTTAATATAAAGAAAGCTTCTAAAAACTTTCTTGTCAAAGAAAAAGCAGTATACAAGAACAAGTATCACTACCCCGCCAAGGCTTAAATACTCGAATAAAAATGCTGTGGCATTATCCATTTCACCAAAAGGCAGCTTGATTAAGGACGTAATCCCAGTTCCCAGTAATTGTCCAAAAATCAAAAATACAAATGCAAGTATTATTACCACAAGAAAAAAATGCCTCTTAAGCTTTGTCTTTGGTTCCTGTTCGTTAGATAATTGTTTCTCTTCCATAATATAGTTAGTCTTTCTTTGCTTTATTTGCGAATACCGATAATCAGAAAAGACACCATCGGATATCCGATGGTGCCTTCTAACTCATTATTTTAAGAAATCATACATATGACTATAATCCTTACTACCGTCAGGATTAATTGTAATCCATTCTTCGCTAAGAGGTGCACCGGACTCAAGATTATTCCAGGTATTTGCTGCAATAAATGTATTTGCTCCGGAAAGCATATATGCCATCGAGTCAGTATGATTAAGTAAATAAACCAGACAAGTTCCTCCACCGCTTCTTTCTCCATATACAGGAATTCCTTTATTAGCGGCTAAGCAAGCAAATTGATTAGCTGCGGAGAAAGTCTTCTTCGATGTAACAATCTTATAATTAAAATTATAACTTATTCCATCGTCCTTTTCGTCAATAACACCGTCCAAGTTTTTATCAATCTTTGTCTTTTGAGCAATTACATTATTTGTCTTTGCATTTAATAGATAAAAAGTTCCGTCACCCGTAATTAGAGACATAAGATATGACGTCACTCTCTCATCTCCGCCACCATTACATGAAAAATCGAAATAGAATTCTTCTATGCCATTGTCTTTTGCGTGATCTAGCGCCTGCTTCAAATCAGGCAGAACTACATAAGAAAATTTGTCAAATGCAAATATTCCCTTTTTGCCATTTTCGACATAAGTTGAGTTATTAGTTTCAAAAACTATATTCGGACTACCGTTATATGCCTCTGATTGTGCCATAAACAACTGTTGTTGCCACATTTGATCCGCCATTAATTTGGCACTGTATTTCTGTGAATCCTCGGGGAACTTAATCTCCCTGTTAGGATCCATCCATTCTTTCACAAGTGCCGTATCAGAATAAGCGGGAACACTATTCAAACTTGAAAGCAATGCCATACTTGTATGTCCGCCGTCATATACAACGCCTGTTAGATAATTAAGACCCAGATAATAGTCAAGCAACCCTCCTGTCATCCAATAATCATTCTTAAGGTGCGATATATCCGCATTCTCGGAAGATATCTTATCAAATCCTTTTGCCTTCATATCATCAGCTATGTCATTATTAGGAGGGAAACCGTATATCTCATCCATAACAAAACATAATTCATTATAAGCAAAATCCATCTCCTGCTGACTTCTCGTCGTATTATTATAGATAGACGATTTATTCACGTATGGATTTTGCATATCAGCACCTATTTCATCACCCATATGAACAAAATACACACTTGAATCCACATACTCAGCCTGATTATAGTTATATCCAAATATATCAGTAACAGTTGCTATTGGAAGATATACACTATCCCCTACACCTACAGCATCAAGATTGTATTTTGACAAATCATATACTGCATTTTTAACTGTTGTTCCCACAGCATACTCAGGCTGTTGTTCAATAATGTATGGATTATACACTGTGCTTCCCGGTACTTTATATGCATCCTCCGTTATAATAAACATTTCCAATCTATCAAAAGTAACGGTGTCCTTAGCGGTATCTATTACCATAGTTGCTCCGACATCTTCCATGGTCACACCATTATTCTTCTTAGTAATGGTATACACATCCCCTGACTTCGTTATCTCAAATTGCACCTTATCATTGTAATCATATTTAAGGAAATCCATTACATTAATCCATGCTACATTCGGTAAATCATCTCGTTTGAGTATATAGAATTTGTCTGTCTTCTCCTTAGAATATATGTATGCATTTGCTTCTTCACACTTATAATCAACAGGTATACCATACCAACCTATACCTTCGTCAGTCCAACCTATAGAACTAAGATAATCCCTCTCTATTACATTAGTTGTATAATGATGAGAGCCTGCTCCTGTTGCGTTAGGATTGAACAATCTGTATACAGGTGTACCTGTTTTGTCCGCTGAATACCATCCGATATTTTCATAATTCCATCCTATACTTACAAGATAGTCCTTCTCACCCACATTGGTCGTATAATGATGGTCTCCCGTAGATTGATTGTATACCCTATATACAGGCTCTGCCGAAGATGAAGGTGCAACCCATTCAATACCCTCATAACTCCAGCCAAGACTAACTAAATAATCTTTCTCAGCAACACTTCCTGTATAGAAATGCTCTCCACTATTAGGGTTATATACTCTATTTAGAAATACAGATGACTCTTCACTCGCATCTTCATCTTGCGCTGTCACATTGGCTGCGCTTACCCCAAGTGGCATTATTACTGTTATAGCTAATGTTATGGATAAAGCGACACCTACTACTCTCTTAAAGCCTCTCTTCATTATCATATCCTCCTTTACTTACGCTTTACACTATTCTTTTCAACTATTACAGTTACCGAAAGCACTCCCATCACAAGCGCTATTATTCGCAAGTGTTCCATCCTATTATTTCTTTATCATTTACACAATATATAGTCATTGTCACATACCCCTCTCACTTTGTCAACAGAATTTGAAAAACTAGACGGCGTAAATTTATTGTCAGTTGGGTATAAGCAGACTCCACCTTCATAGGATATTTAGAATTCTTTAGATGTATATATTCTATTACTACTAATTTTCTTTGTCAAAAGCTACTCCATTTTTATTA
>Ga0256404_1001298_pt1 | contig 61746 bp, 42 predicted proteins | sample RumenRJG_01DNA_FD_185990 | JGI IMG/M metagenome (GOLD analysis project Ga0256404, IMG submission 185990) | Bovine rumen microbial communities from Lethbridge, Alberta, Canada - RJG_01 | ecosystem: Host-associated > Mammals > Digestive system > Stomach > Rumen | place: Canada: Alberta | collected...
GCGCATTATAAAATTTGCGCAAGCCGAATGCAATGTCAAGCTTGCTTGAACATTGCTGAGGCGCAGCCAAATTTATCTAAATGCTTATACTCAATCCTGCTGGATTGCAAATCCAGCAGAACTAGAGAGCGGTCGGGGGTGGTATGACAACCGCCATGGCGGAGCAAAGTTGGCTGACACACTCCCCCAAACCCCGTGACACACTCCCCCGGCCCCGTGACACACTCCCCCCGGCCCCCTCTAACTTAGAGGGGGAGCTGCTCAACTTAGAGGGGGAACACCCGCTATCACAATCGGTGAATAGTTACGCTCTTTCAGCATCAACCGCTCCTATTTTAGGAGGAGAGCTAGGCACCAACTATGACGTTCAACCCCTCACCTCTCCCCTGCCAGGGGAGAGGGAAAGAGAAAGACACCACGACAGCAAGCCCGAAGGGCTAGTTGTCGTGGTGTGACAACAACACAATCATGGTACTGGCTCAGACGAGCCAGTGCCATGATTGTGTTGCAGCAATGCGATGATTGCCAAGTCTGTCCGCCTTATCGGACAATGACCTTCTTTCCGCCACGGATAAGGACTCCCTTGGTGTCGGGGCTGACACGCTGTCCCATCATGTTGAATGTGGGTGCATTGGCATCATCGCCGTCGGCATTGACCTGTGTGATGGCAGTGACGATTTGCCCCTGCGTGACCTTGTAGTCAAGGTATGCTCCCGGATAGGCAAATCTGATGGTAGCCTCGCGATAGTCGACTCCGTCGGGCAGCGGCTCGACGTTGAAGATGGCGTTGACCGAATATCCCACACCGCTTCCCGTCTGGTCCTCAAAGTCCAGTCCGAGCCATGAAGGCACGTTGACCTTGCCCGGCATCTTGCGCGGTGCCGGCGCTGCAGCCTCGGTGACCTCGCTGACAGTCCACTCGCTCGAGGGATGATATGAGAAGAGTTCGAGGACATATTCCTCACCCTCGGGGGCAAACTCTCGCTCGGCTTGCTCAGCTGACGAGTTGAAGCACAGCCAAGGGCGCTCGGTCTCGATGAAGATGGATGGCGCGGTCTTGATGCCAGATGCCAGGAAGTTGTTGAGTCCGACGAAGGCCACGCCATTGTCGGTGGTGACTCCGACATATCCCAGCTCGCCATATCCATCGTCCTCATTGTCACGGCTGACCGTCATGGTGATGTCGGTGATGGGCGATCCCTCGGCGTTGTATCCGGTGACGATGACCATGATGTTGTCGTTGATCTCAGGCGCGTTGCCGCTCTGGTCAAAGACAGGGATAGACAGGATGGCGCTGGCCGGGCTGAGCGCTGCGCTGAGCGATGCCGTGCCTGATGCGATGAACTCTCCCAGGCTTGCGGTGACGTAGGTTGTCTCGTTGTATGCCGGAATCTCGTCGAGCTTGTAGACGTAAGCGGTGATTTCGACAACACCGGTTTCTGCCGCACTCTCGGCCCATGCCAGCAACTGATACTTCATGCCCACATGGTTGAGCACGTATGGGTAAGCCGGTTTCTCGAATGCGATGGCAGCGTAGTCATATCCGCGTGTGTTGCGTCCGAAGAAGTAGGCCTTCTGCGCTCCCTCGACGGCATACTGCGCATTGATGGTGTAGTAGGTCGATGCCGATGACTGGTCGTCATATCTGGGATGACGCAGTGCCACATATTTGCTGGTCTCCCATGCGTGACGCACATTGGCTGTCGACGATGTCGAGTACTGCCAGTTAGGATAGGTCCAGACGGTCGATTTGGCGATAGCCGGCACATTGCTGTATCCATGCAGGTAGTAGCTGGCCGTCTGGTCGCCCTGTGTTGCCACCAGCACCGCGGCCGAGTCGGCCATGACGACAGGATGCTCGACAGTGAAGTCGTTGTCAGTCGATGTCACATTCTCCTTGCTCCAACCCTTGGTGCACCATGCCGACCAGTCGTACTGGCTGGCACCGGTCGAGGCATTGATATAGGTCATGGGCACGTATGCAGTGGCATGGAGCGCCGGGCTGTTGTAGCCCCATGTTCCAGCCTGGTCCTCGCGTGTGTAGAATGGTACATAGAATGTCCCGGCGGGTCGCTTGTAGTAGGCTTTGAGCACATCGCCCTCGGCCTTGCTGGGCTTGCTTGCCTGGCTGACTCCGGCCATGCGGCAATCGGTGGTGGGTGTGACGAGCACAGCCTGCTGTGTCTCGTTCTCATCGACGACAATGTCGCTGCGCAACTGTGCATTGGCTGCCATAGCCAGCGTCGCCGCAGTCGCAAGAAGTAAGATTTTCTTCATTTTTACACAATTTAGTTAATAATGCGGATTGATTTTGCAAAGATACAACATTTTTACCAATTCTACAAGCAAAACGCCACATTATTTCAGTCCATCAACGCAATTTGTCGCATCAAGTTCTGCTAACGAAAATCGAGTAGGTCGGGGAGCGTGAGCGTTTAGCTTGCGCTCCCTTTCCTCTCACACCACCGTACGTGCCGTTCGGCATACGGCGGTTTAATTTGTTTTCATAGAGTGCCTAATCTCATAGTAGTCAAGCACGCTTACTAATCCTCTGCGTAATAGGATTTCTTTGGAGATGGCACGGACAACGCAAGTCCTGCGCACCACCCATTCGTAGCGGTCGCCACAATAGGAGGTGACTTTTTTGCCAGTTTGTGGCAACTTTTGTGGATGCGGTGATGACTGGGGGTGCTGCCTTACATTGATTGGCAGCGGGGTTGTCGCCGCAGACGATGACCTGTCGTCTATAACTTCCTCACACCGCTTCATCTTCGACTAGAACCAAGAAATGGAGGGATGCATAGTTTTTTAAGTTTTTCTGGACAATGTTTTCGATTTTCAATTATTTTGCCTAACTTTGTCGAAAATAATCAGTGACTCTTATGACTCGTTCAGAATTTATCAATAAACATCGTTGTCTGTTCTGGTACACGCCTGACGACCAAGTTCTAGACATCAGTGACAGCCTTCTTGTCGAGGTGATTTTGAACGACGGCAGTCTTGATGACTTTAGAGAACTCATGGAAACTCTGGGAGCCAAACATGTGGCAGATACATTCTTTGCAGCCACCGGCCGACAGAAAGCCAACTACTACCCTGAAATTTACCACTTCTTCTCATTGATATTAAAGAAATATGCATGACGAGATTCTCAATCATCAACAAAAGGAATTGTTGCCACTGCTGAGCAAGTTCAAGCGCGAATACTATCTTGTTGGCGGTACAGCAATAGCATTACACATTGGCCATCGCCGGTCGATTGACTTTGATATGTTCAAGCAGTCGGCCATTAATCACAAGCGTAATCTGGACAAGATTATCAGTTCGGGCTTTAGCCCAAGTGTCACTCGCCGCGTAGTTGATCAGATGAATCTTATCGTCAATGGTGTTAAGTTAACTTTCTTTCAATACCCATTTGACATCGAGGCGAAATATTCTTTTGAAAAGACGTTTAGACTGCCTTCCCTTCTACAACTGGCAGCAATGAAAGCATACGCTCTGGGCCGTCGTTCGAAATGGAAAGACTATGTTGATCTTTATTTCCTCCTAACTCAGCATTTCATCTTGGCTGATATTTCAAACGAAGCCACCAGATTGTTTGGTGATTTGTTTTCCGAAAAACTATTCCGTGCTCAACTATGCTACTTTGATGATATCGACTATACTGAAGCGGTTGACTATATCATCTCTACCCCACCAACAGACGAAACAATCAAGACAACTTTGACAGAAATCAGCACACAATCTTTGTAGGACTCTAGTTTTTAGAGAAGAGCCCAGTTTATGACAATGTGATTGTGTAACTAGCCATGCAAATTGGGACGCCTACTTCAAAATCTGCGTAAATCTGCATGAGTTAAATTCAGCATGAGATTGTTTCCTCACCTAATCTCTCCACTTGTAAGGCCAAGGAACTCTCATGCTCCGAAAACAACTTGTGGCACCGAACCTAGGTTCGGTGCCACAAGTTGCTGGGTCGGGATTACAAAATTCTGCTGAACATGCCCCAAATTGTTACTGGCGGACGAGCCACTCTTTGGGTGTGAGGCCGGTGATGGTTTTGAACACACGGAAGAATGACGCCTCGTTGGTGAATCCTGATGCCAATGCCACCGATGCCAGCTTGGCGTCGGGCTGCTCTTGCATGATGCGCTTGGCATGGTCGACGCGATAGCGGTTGGCAAACAGTGTGAACGGCACGCCGGTCTCTTGCTTGACACATCGGGTCATCTGCTGTTGCGTCACTCCGAGCATAGCCGCCATGTCGGCAAGCTTGAGTTCGCTTTGCAAGTAGACTTGTTCGTGCTGCATGAGCTCGGTGATGCGTTGCATCAGCTGCTTGCTGTCTTGGTCTTCGAGTGGATCAAGCGCAACCGCCTCGTCATCTGGTCTACGACACTTGCCTCCCCAAACCACCACCAGCATCACCGCGACAATGGCGACGATGCCCACCCACAACATCCCGCGCTATGGTGTGGCCTCGACAGCAGGTGCCACCTTAAGTTTAAACACACAGGCCAGCGGCTCAAAGTTAGAGTCCCAAACGCCACCCGCCACGACCAGGTCGCCATCGGGCATGAGCACTGCATGGCTATCGCTGACACATTGATCCACCGGCTCGGAATAGTAGAGTGTGACCGGTGCCCCATTGCCGGCAGCGGCCTTGGCATAGTCGACCGCTGTGACATATAGACGCATATCCCCGCCTGCCCCCACCAGGTAAGCCCGCTGCGCCTTGCGGTCGACCACAAAGCTGAAATAGTTGATGTCGGCCCATGGCGAGCGCATGGGCAAGGGGCATGCGGTGCCCAGCAGCGCGAAGTCAGTCGCTGTGACCACTAACAGGGCCACCTGCCCCTCATGATTCTGAGCGGGCAGCAGATAGGCATACTCGCCCTTGCTCTCATCGCCGATGGCACAGTTGTCGCTGTCGAGGTCTTGCCCGACTCCCCAGTTCAGTGTGTGCCACTGGCCGAGCAGCGGCACCTCAATCGGCTCACCCTTGAGTCGGTCGACGATGGCCGAGGGCTGAACGTGGCCATGCGCGTCCTTCGAGCCCACGATCATGACATCGTCGGGCGCTGTGCGCAACACCCATGGCTTGACCCTCGGCATGGACACCGGTTTGACCGAGTCGCAGTGGCTCTTGCCGTCAAAACACTCGATGTAGTCGTCATTGTACCAGTTGCCGGCGATGACCACCTTGCCGCTAGCCAGTACGGCCGCCGAGGCGAACGCGCGCTTCTTGTCGAGACACCCCACCCCCTTGAAGGTGTGGGTTGCCGGGTCGTACAGCTCAATGCCGTAGGTCTGCCCAATGCCCATCTCCTTTTCCAGTCCTCCGGCGAGCATCACCTTGCCCGACGGCAGCGTGACGGCCGTTCCGTTGTCATGAGTATATACCATATTGACCACCAGCCATCCGGTTGAGGTGAGCCGCTCGGCGGTGGGCGTGGGCACATAGCCGTCGGTATGTCCTCCGAATGCCATCAGCTCGCCGCTGACCACCATCAACGCGTGGCCCATGCGTGGCAGCCGCAAGTCGGGCAGTCGGTCGACCTGCATCTTGACCATCGAGAAGACGGTCGCTGTGGTGTCGGCGGCGATGGCGGCAGTGATTGCCGCTGCGAGGCAGAGTGCTATGAGGACAAACTTTTTCATGCCACAAAGATAGTCTTTTTTATTTAAGAATTGCAAAAATCCTTATAGAGTTGCGGGTCAAACCCCACCCCTGCCCCTCCCCTTTGGGAAAGGGGAGGGGAACTGCCTGGATGCCATTGGGCATTGTGAATTGTGAATTGTGAATTGGTCCCAAACCCCACCCCTGCCCCTCCCCTTTGGGAAAGGGGAGGGGAACTGCCTGGATGCCATTGGGAATTGTGAATTGTGCGTTGGCCCCAAACCCCACCCCTGCCCCTCCCCTTTGGGAAAGGGGAGGGGAACTGCCTGGATGCCATTGGGCATTGTGAATTGTGAATTGTGCGTTGGCCCCAAACCCCACTCCTGCCCCTCCCCTTTGAGAGAGGCCGCTGAAAAAGTAATTAACCGCGAATTACGCGAAACAAAACGCGAATCAAACGCGAATTTTTCTTGAATGTTATTCAAAAAAACGAGGAATTTCTGTTTGTTTATGATAAAACGAAAGTTAGTTTAATTCGTTTAATTTGTTGTTGTGACTTTTTCAGCAGCCTTTGAGAAAGGGGAGGGGAAATGCCTGGATGCCAGTGGGCATTGTGAATTGTGAATTGTGAATTGTGCGTTGGCCCCAAACCCCACCCCTGCCCCTCCCCTTTGGGAAAGGGGAGGGGAACTGCCTAGCTCAACTATAAACTATAAACTTCTATTTGCCGAGCATGATGTTGATGATGGCATTGACATCGGCCACGTCCAGGTTGCCGTCGCCGGTGATGTCGGCCGCATCCGTCGCCGCAGCCTTGCCCAGCATCATGTTGATCACACCATTGACATCGGCCACATCGACCAGGTCGTCGCCGGTGACATCGCCACGGATGACAACATGGCTGACGTTGAAGAAATTCTTCCACACATCGGCATCCTTATAGGTGTCGATGGCCGTACGCGGCACATAGAGTGTGGCGCCGGTGAACGTCGTGCTGCCGAATGTCTCGCTGTCGCACACAGGCGGCACGGTGTTGAGGCTGGTGACTGCCGTGAGTGCGTCATCATCCCAGAACGATCGCCATCCAATCTGTGCCACACTCTTGCCCAGCGTCACCCGTTCGATGGACGACTCACGGAACACTTCTTGTCCGATGGTGACAACTTTGTCGGGTATGACAATCTCCTTGGCCGAGCACTGATAGAACGCCTGGTCGGGTATGGCCGTGAGGCTCTTGCTCAGTTGCACAGTCTGGAGCTGGCTGCACCCTTGCAGGTATTTTGGGGCAATCTGTGTGACGTTGTTGCCCATGACGATGGTTTGCAGCTTGGTTGAGTAGAATGGCGGGTCGGTCGACTCGATGGTACGCCCCTGGTAGACGTTGTACGGGTTGTCGAGGTGGAAGAACGAGCCGTTGCCATAGTCTTCACGCCCCAGCATCTTGAGCGTACGGGGCGAGTCCTCAATATTGATTTCGGTGATCTGGCGCGAGTAGCGGAAGCTGTTGCTGTAGAGCGAGTCGAGGCTGGCGGGCAGGGTGAGCGAGGTGATGTTGATGGCGTTGAACGCGCGGTCCATGATAAACTGCACCCCATGCCCCAGGTCGAGCTGCTCGATGCTGGCATTCTCAAATGCCTGACTGCCGACGACGCGCATCGAGTTGGGCAGTGTGAGCTGCTTGAGTCCGCAGTACATGAACGCCTTGCGGCCAACATTGGTCACTCCCTCCATCAGGGTCAGTTGAACCACTCGTTTGTCGTTGTAGAAGAGTTCGTCGTTCATCTGCGTCATCTTGGGCGAGATGGTAACCCGCTTTTCCGGCCCGTTGTCGCTGCTGTTGAACAGCATGGTCTTGCACACGTAGTCGCGTCCCAGATAGATGTCCTGGACCGGACTCCAGTCGAAGGGTCTATCATACCAACGGTCGACCTCAAACTCGATGGGCAGGTCGCTATCGGCCAGTGTGACCTGCTTGAGTGCCGTGCAAGCTCTGAACACATTGCTCGTGACATAGGTGACCGAACCCGGGATGGTGATGGACGTGAGATTGGGTGCGTTGATGACCTCCCATGAGTCTCCGATGAACTCCAGCCCATCGGGCAGTGTGAGTTGCTGCACGGTGTAGCCACCGTTGACAAAGAGTTTGTTGCTCCAGATTCCCACCACGGGATAGCTCTTCCCGTGGATGGTGACGTGGTCGGGCAGCACCACATTACCCTGCTCAAAGACCCTTAAAATGGCTGCGATGGAGCGTTCTGCGCTATAGTAGACACAGAACGCATACTGCAGGGGTTCTTCGTCTGAGATACCCTGCGCGTTGGCATCAAGGTAGTAAATCTCCATATTGACCGTTCCGTATCCGGGCAAATCTTGGTTGACCGCAGTTGCCACCAGGCTCGGCGCCAGTACAACCAGCATCATCAGTAATTTTCTCTTCATAGTGCACAAATTTTAAAGGTGAATAATCGTTGTTTGCCATTGCCTGCAATGGAGGTCTTGACGTTGGTTACGCAAAATTACTGTCGCGGCGGTGCTGATGGGCTAACAAATTACCTAAAACGACTGACATTTTTAAAAATGTCAGTCGTTTTGGGGGTTTGAGGTGGGGTTCGGTTTAGTTCATGCCGAGCATGATGTTGATGACTGCGTTGACATCCTCGATGCCCACCGAGCCGCTGCCGTCGACGTCGGCACCGGTGCCGGCTCCCGGAGCGAGCATGGCGTTGATGACTGCGTTGACATCCTCGATGCCCACCGAGCCGTTTCCGTCAACATCGCCAGGCACGCCCGGGTCGGGCTGGTCGCCCTCTTCGCGTAGGCGTCCATTGATATAGAAGCCATAGAGCGCGTTCTCTTCCCAGAACATCTCGTCCTCGGGCGCGTTGCAGAACTTGTCGATGTAGGCCTGCAGCTGTCCCACGGGCACATAGACCGTGGCGGGGATGAACTCTCCGATGAAGCTTCCCTCCTCGTCGATGTGATTGAACACCTCCCATCCGATCTGCATGACCGATGCCGGCACGCGGATGTGTATCTCCTCGAGTCCGTCGCAGTTGACAAACGACGCATAGTCGATGCGGCGCACATTGTTCAGGTCGATGGACTTGAGATTGGTGCAGCCCAGGAAGGCTGCCATCTGGATGATCTCGACATTGTCGGGGATGGTGACGCCTGTGATGGCCGTGTTGCCCGAGGCCATGGTCTCCCAGTTGCGGAAAGCCCCGGCCCCGATGACGCGCACCGGCTCTCCGTTGACCTCGTTGGCGATGACCACATGACCTGTGGCAGCCTGCCCATTAGTGAGGATCCACTCGAGTCCCTCGTAGTCACCGTAGGTTACCGCCCAGTTGTCGTAGTCGTAGGTGTAGACCAGTCCGTTGTCGCCGTTGAACTGGTCATTTTGCGCGGCCTTGTTCTGTGCGCCGGCCAGCAGTGCTGTGGCCATAATGGCCATGAATAAAATCTTTTTCATTGTTTGTTGAGTTTTTTAATTGAGAATTGAAAAAATACTTAATGGCTGCTGCGGTTCAAACCCCACCCCTACCCCTCCCCTTTGGGAAAAGGGAGGGGAGACTGGGCATCAGTCACCTTATTATGAATTATGAATTAGGAATTAGGAATTGATGTTGAGCCACTCCTTGGGGGTGAGTCCAGTGACGGACTTGAACACACGGAAGAATGAGGTCTCGTTGGCAAAGCCTGATGCCAGTGCCACCGCCGAGAGCTTGCTGTCGGGCTGCTCGCGCATCATGCGTTGCGCGTGGTCGATGCGGCAGCGGTTGACCAGCTGCGAGAACGAACAGTTGCGCTCGGCCTTGATGCATCGCGATACCCTGACCGTACTGGCATCGAGCATGACGGCCAGGTCCGATAGCTTGAAGTCGGGCTGGAGATAGACTTGCTGCTCTTGCATGAGCCGGTCGATGCGTCGCATCAATTCCTGCCTCTGCTGGCCTGCGGCCTGTTGCTGCTCATGATTGTTGTCATCGACAGAGTCCAGCGGCGACCTACGTCTGCCTCCCCAGACTACCACGGCGACGACGGCCAGCACGGCCAACAAACCGCCCCAGAAAAGCCAACGCCAGCCGGCTGCCTCGGCCCTGACGGGTGCCACATGCAGCCTGACGGCTGTCGCGAATGGTGTATAGTTAGAGTTCGGACTACCGCCGGTGACCACCAGGTCACCCTCGGGCGAGAGCGCTGCCGCAGCTTCAATCCATGGATGATTGAATGGCTCGGAGTAATAGAGCGTGACCGGTGCCCCACGGGTGGGCGACACCTTGCCATAGTCGACCGCCGCGACATAGAGACGTGTATCCTTGCCGAATCCCACGAGATAGGCCCTGCGGGCCTTTCGGTCGACCAGCATCTGCCCATAGCTGATTTCGCTCCATGGCGAGTGCATGGGTATGGGACATGCCGTGCCCAGCAGCTCGAATTGCTTGCCCAGCACCCTGATGATGCCCACCTGCCCGTCGGCGTTGATGGCCGGAACCAGGTATTCGTACCTGCCCTGGCCCTTGTCGCCGACGAAGAAGTCCATTTCTCCCCGCACCATGTAGATAGGGCTCCACTGCCCCAGCAGCGGCACGTCGTATGGCTCGCCGCGGTAGCAGTCGACCGTCGTGCAGAATTGCTGCTTTCCGTGCGTGTCAATGCCGCCGAAGATGATGGCTTCGTCGCCGGCCACCTGCAGCACCACAGGAACGGTTCGCTGCATCGTCACCGGCTTGACCGAGTCGCTGCGGCTCTTGCCGTCGAAGCACTCGATGTAGTCGTCATTATACCAGTTGCCGGCAATGACCACCTTGCCCTGAGCCAATTCGACCGCCGAGGCGAAGGCGCGCTTCTTGTCGAGGCAGGCAAAGCCCTGAAAGGCGTGTGTGGCGGGGTCATATCGCTCGACGGTGAACGTCTGCCCGATGCCCAGTTCGCGCTCGATGCCGCCCAAGAGCAAGATATGTCCCGATGACAGCCTGACGCAGGTGCCACAGTCGTGGGTATAGACCATGTTGAGCGTGTGCCAGGTGTTGTTGGCCAGATATTCGGCCGTTGGTGTGGGGACAAAGCCTGACGTGTGTCCGCCCATGACCACCAGCTCGTCGCCGACGTAGATTGCCAGATGCCCGGTTCGCGGTATGCGCATGCTGGGCAAATGGTCGACCTGCATCTTGACCACCGTGTAAACCACGCCCGTGGTGTCGCCGGCGGCCAGGGCTGTCAGCGCCATCACGATGTGGCACAGGAGTATGAGCAATTGCCGCTTCATGCCGCAAATTTACGTTTTTTTATTGAGAATTGAAAATTCAGGGAGAGAAAAGATGAGAGGACCGGCCTAGAGACCATGACACGCCGGCCCTCTCTTTTTTTCGACTCGGAGAGCTCGGAGAACTCGAACAATTCGAGACCCATCAATTACTTGCCGAGCATGATGTTGATGGCGGCGTTGATGTCGGCGATGTCGACTGTGCCGTCGCCGTTGAGATCGCCTCCGTCAAATTGCTGGCCAGCCTTGCCCAGCATCGCATTGATGAGGATGTTGATGTCGGCGATGTCGACCGTGTCGTCACCGTTGATATCACCACGCTTGACAATCTTCTGGATGTTGTAGAACAACTCCCAGCCTATGGCAGCCCGATAGGCTGCAATCGAGTTCTTGGGCACATAGACCGGGATGTTCTTGTCGACGTTGTAGAACACGTTGGCGCTGGGGCATGTGGGCACTGTAGTGGCTGCACTGGTGATCTTTGTGAGTTTCTTGCAGTTCTCAAACTCACTGTCGTTGAGCGGCCCCACGGCGATACCGAGGGTGAGTTCGCCCACCTTGCTGGCGCGCAGCGGTGGGTCGGCCAAGCTCACGCCAGCATCATCATCGGCGTGCAGGTCGAAGTTGCGGCCCATGTAGCAGGTGAAACCCTCGACGAAGTCAGTGAACAGACCTTGCTGGAAGCCGCGGTAGTTCTGCACCCACAGCGGCGCGGCGCTGTCCTCGATGGTGAGCGTCTTGACCCCGGTCATGCCCTGGAACGCCAAGACGTTGATGCTCTGCAGGCTGGCCGGCAGCGTCAGGGCGGTGACCTTCTTGCAGTCGCGGAAGGCACTCTCGGCGATGGTCTTCACCCCCTTGCCCAGGTCGAGCGCGACCATCGAGGTGTCGTAGGCAAACGCCTGAACACCGATGGCCGTGACCTTGTCGGGCACAGCGAAGCCGGTGAGTTTCTCGTTGTTATAGAACGCTCTCTCGGGAATCTCGGTGATGTTCTTGCTCGGCGTGACCGTGGTGAGCAGCTTGCAGTTCTCAAACTCGTAGATGTTCAGCGCGGTGACCCGGTCGCTCATGGTGACCTTGCCCACCTTGCTGGCGCGCAGCGGTGGGTCGGCCAAGCTCACGCCAGCATCATCATCGGCGTGCAGGTCGAAGTTGCGGCCCATGTAGCAGGTGAAACCCTCGGCGAAGTCAGTGAACAGACCTTGCTGGTGGGCGCGGTAGTGCTGCACCCACAGCGGCGTGGCGCTGTCCTCGACAGTGAGCGTCTTGACCCCGGTCATGTCCTGGAACGCCCAGACGTTGATGCTCTGCAGGCTGGCCGGCAGCGTCAGGCTAGTGACCTTCTTGCAGTCGCGGAAGGCATTCTCGCCGATGTGCTGCACGCCGTTGCCCAGGTTGAGTGTCACCAACTCGCCATCATAGCGGAAAGCGTAATCGGCAATGCTCTTGACACTGCCAGGAATGGTTACCGAGGTCAGTGCCGTGCAGTACTCAAACGCCCCCTTGCTGATTGCCGTCAGACCCTCATGGATAGTCAGGTTGTTCAGTTTTGGCATGTCGTAGAACAGATACTCGGGCAGGGTGCGCACGGCACCAGTGATGGTCACGTTCTTGAGGTTGGCGGCACACGGAAAATTGCTGTAGCTGAAGAACGCCCCATCACACTCAATGTTGCGCCCGATGGTGACTGTGGTGAGCGGCATGCTGCTGCACAAGCCTGCGCCGTAAGACTTGTAGCCCTCGACGTGCAGTGGTGTGGTGGCGTTGTCGGCGAGGGTGAGCGTCTTGACGGCGGTGCACTTGTCCAGCGCCCAGACCGAGATCCACTTGAGCGACGCGGGCAGCTTCAGGCTGGTGAGCGCCTCCAGGTTGAGGGCATAGTCGCCATAGATGAACTCATATCCCTCGGGGATGTTGAGTGTGGTGATGCCTTGCGCACCGGTGCGGAAGATGTTGCCGCTGCCCGGCTTGAAGATGCCCACCACCTTGTGGCTCTTGCCGTCGATGGTGACCGTTGTGGGCAGGGTGAGCGTGTTGCCCTGGATGGGCGACGCACTGAAGCCTTCCACCCAGCAGATCATGGCGATGGACAGATTGCTGTTGTACTTGAACCAGTAGTTGGCCCGGCCCTCATAACTGTTATTGTCGGGGATTGCCCCCGAGCCGTCGAACATGGCGTAGTAGTCGCTCAGCGCCACGTCACCGTAGATGGGTATCTCGGTGGCACTGACGCCGATTGCCATGATGGCGGCCAACATTGCGAAAAGTAGCTTTTTCATCATAACATTAATTATTAAAGGTGAATAAATTATGAATTATCACAAATTTCATTCTAGCCCTACTGCTTTCGGCAACAATAAGCCGATATGCAAAATTAGGCAGAATGCAAGCGAAAGCTACTTACAATTGTCAAAAAACGACTGACAAATTCAGTAATTGTCAGTCGTTTTCTGTGAAATGCTATTTTTTGTCGGACTTTGGCTGAGAGAGGGGAGTTGCTGCCAGGCAGTCATTGCGCATTATTGGCCCCAAACCTCACCCCTGCCCCTCTCCTTTGGGCAAGGGGAGGAGAACTGCCTGGCTGCCATTGTGCATTGCCTAGACATGGGCTAGCGAGCGAGGAACTTCTCGACATCGAGGGCGGCGCGGCAGCCAGTGCCGGCGGCGGCAACGGCCTGGCGGTAACGCGGGTCGGCGACATCGCCGGCGGCAAAGACACCTTCGACACTAGTGGCTGTCGTTTGTCGGTCGGTGACAATGTAGCCCTGTTCGTCGAGTTGGAGCTGCCCACCGAGGAACTCGGTGTTGGGCCTGTGGCCGATGGCGAGGAAGAAGCCGTGGATGTCGATGTCAAACAGCTGCTCCTTGTCGGTGCCCTTGAACCGCACCAGATGCGCCCCCTCCACGCCGTTTTCGCCGAAGAGCCCCACAGTGTTGGTGTTGTAGAGCACCTCGATATTGTCACGCTCCTCGACACGGCGCTGCATGGCCGCCGAGGCGCGGAGATAGTCCTTGCGGACAATCATGTAGACCTTCTTGCACAGGTTGCTCAGATAGACAGCCTCCTCGCAGGCGGTATCGCCGCCACCCACAACGGCCACGACACGCTTGCGGTAGAAGAAACCGTCGCAGGTAGCACAGGCCGAGACACCCTGTCCGGCATACTTCTTCTCGTCGTCAAGGCCCAGATACTTGGCCGATGCCCCGGTGGCGACGATGACGGTGTCGGCTTCAAGGGTCTCGCCGCCGTCGAGTGTGGCGACAAAGGGGCGCTTGCTGAGGTCGATGCTCTTGACCACGCCACTGCGGATGTCGGCCCCGACGTTGATGGCCTGCTGGCGCATGTTCTGCATCAGTTCATTGCCATCGATGCCGTCGGGGAATCCCGGGAAGTTCTCGATGGTGGTTGTCTGTGTGAGTTGTCCACCGGCCTGCAGTCCCTCGATGAGGACGCTCTTGATGTTGGCGCGGGTGGTATAGATGGCTGCGGTGTAGCCTGCCGGGCCCGAGCCGATGATTAAGCAGTTTGTTTTCATTTCTTTTTTATTTACGGCCTCGGCCGAACCGAGGCCCACTGAACAATTTTTATTTGCGGAAGTTGCTGAGGGCGGTGTTGAGGAAGTCCATGTAGTCGGGCACGTCCTCCTTGTAGACAAACGAACGGCTCAGTGGTTTGCCCTCATGGTCGAGGGTGACATAGAACGGCTGGGCGTTGAAGCCAAACTTGTAGCGCTGCAGGTAGCTCCACTTGTCGCCCACGGTGCGCAGCGTGCGACGGGTGCCGTCGGCCTCGGTGACCTCAATGTGCTCGGGCAGCGGGGTCTTGTCGTCGACAAAGAGCGAGATGAGGATGAAGTCGTTGTTGAGTTTCTCGGCCACGCTGGGGTCGGTCCACACGGCGGCCTCCATCTTTCGGCAGTTGACGCAGCCAAAGCCGGTGAAGTCGACCACGACCGGCTTGCCCTGCTGCCGTGCTGCGGCCATGCCCTCCTCATAGTTGAGATAGGCTGCCCGCACCTCCTTGGTGTTGAGGTTGAAGTCCTGGGTGTACATGGGCGGCGCAAAGGCACTGACGGCCTTGCAGGGTGCTCCCCACAGTCCGGGCAGCATGTAGATGGCGAATGCGATGCTCACCAGTCCACCCATGATGCAGATGACAGGCATGGGTTTGGTCAGCTCCTCGCCGGTGCCGTCGCTCTGGAACTTGAGTTTGCCGATGAGGTATAGTCCCAGCGCGCCGAAGATGACAATCCACAAGCTGAGGAACACCTCACGGTCGAGCAATCGCCAGCCGTAGGCCAGGTCGGCCACCGAGAAGAACTTGAGCGCGAATGCCAGCTCGATGAAGCCCAGGGTGACCTTGAGGATGTTCATCCATCCGCCCGACTTGGGAGCCGACTTGAGCCATGTGGGGAAGATGGCGAACAGTGTGAACGGCAGTGCTAACGCGATGGCAAAGCCCAACATGCCGATGGCCGGCCCCCAGAAGTTGCCCGATGTGGCGAAGTCGACCAGCAGGAAACCGATGATGGGTCCGGTGCACGAAAAGCTGACCAGCGCGAGGGTGAACGCCATCAGGAAGATGGAGAGCAGGCCGCTGGTTGTGTTGGCCTTGTTGTCAACCTTGTTGGTCCACTTGCTGGGCAGTGTGAGTTCAAACCATCCGAAAAAGCTCAGCGCGAACACCACGAGCAGCGCGCAGAAGAAGAGGTTGAACACGGCATTAGTGCTCAGTGCATTGAGTGCACTCGGTCCGAAGATGGCTGTGATGGCCAGTCCCAGCGCCAGATAGATGACCACGATGGACGCGCCGTATGTCATGGCGTCCTTGATGCCCTTCTTCTTGTCCTTCTTGGCCCGCTTGAGGAAGAAACTCACCGTCATGGGGATAATGGGCCACACACAGGGTGTGAACAGCGCGATGAGTCCTCCCAGCAATCCCATGACAAAGATATACCACAGCGATCGGCTCTTGATGGCCTGGTCGCCACCGAAGGCATTGAGTTCCTTGACCACCGGTTGCCACAAGATGGAGTCGCCCGCTGCCAGCGGTGCGGCTAGTGCCGGCACGGTGTCGGTAGCTGTGGTGTCGGTAGCTGCGGCGTCGGCTGCCACGGTGTCGGCCTTGGCCTCCTCTTGCTCGGCTGGAGCGTCCTTAATGCCCTCGCCGTTGTAACTGAACTCGACCGAGGTTGGCGGCATGCACATCTGGTCGTTGCAGGCTCCATACTCCAGGAAACCTTTGATGTCATACTTGTCACCGGTGATTTTATACTTCTGCACAAAGGTGACGTTGTTCTCAAAGTAGCGCAACTTCATGCCGAACATTTCGTCAAACTCGCTGATTTCCTTTCCTTGTGCTTTGAGGCCACCGATGGGCTTCACACCGCTGGCCTTGTCGGCGGTGAGTGTTGCCGATGTGGGTCCGTCGGCAGGCATACCGGTGCTGTAGACATGCCATCCTGGCGCGATTTTTCCGGTGAAGATGACGTCGACCTCTTCGGGCGAGACGCGCTTCTGCGACACCTGGAAGGTGACGGGGTTCTGTGCCAGAACTGTCATGCACGAGACGAGCATGAACAGTAAGAATAATGTTAGCTTGTTGGTTTTCATATCAATCTGGTTTATTAGTTATTTCTCCTGGTCTTGTGGGTCATGATGTCGAGGACGAAACGGTCGGTCTGATCCATGCCCCTGCTGCCAATGGCAGTGAGGTTGTGGATGCTCTGGTCCACATCGTCGTCGATGATGCCCTCCTGCGACGAGACATACTTGTGCTGCATGGCCAGCATGGCGCTGAGCATGGCTGTGCTGACGCCACTGGTGAGCTTAAGCGCACACGACGGCTTGGCACCGTCGCAAATCATGCCCGTGAGGTTGGCAATCATGTTCTTGACCGAGTAGCTGATTTGCTCGTAGGTTCCGCCCATGAGGTAGGTGATGCCGCAACTGCTGCCAGTCGACGCCACCACACATCCACACAGTGCCGACAGTGCACCCAGCGTCTGCTTGATGTAGATAGCCGTGAGGTTTGAGATGATGAGCGCGCGTATGAGTTCCTCCTCGGTGTTGTGGTTCTCCTCGGCAAACACCACCACGGGCATGGTGGCGCAGATGCCCTGGTTGCCCGATCCCGAGTTGCTCATCACCGGCACCATAGCCCCGGCCATGCGCGCGTCGCAGGCGCAGCTGGTGACCGAGAGCACCTTGCTGAAGATGCTGTCGCCCATGATGCCGCGTCCCAGTGGCGACTGCATGGTCTTGCCCAGCTGGTGACCGTAGTTCTCTCGCAGCCCGCTCTGTGCAGCCGCCTCATTGAGGCGCTTGGCCTCAAGGATGAAACGCAAGTCATCGACCTCGGTCTCGGTGGCGAAGTCATAGACCTTGCGCAGGGTCAGCTTGGGGCCGTCGTCCTCGTCGGCGGCTACCGCGCCGTGACACGATGCCTGCTCATCCTGCTGCGCCACACCGTCCTTGGCCAGAAAGACAAAGTGTGTGTGGTGGGTGCGAATGCGCGCCTCGGCCGTGTGGCCGCCTGCGGTGACCAGCGCGTTGATATAGAGTTTGTCGGGATCGTTCTCCTCGAGCTCGATGTGGATGCGGTTTTCGGCGATGAACTGCTTGCCACGCTCGACAGCCTGCTTGTTGCAGTCGCACAGCACCTCCAGCTCACGTTCCGGGCGTCCGATGAGCGCTCCGAGGGCGATGGCGATGGGCAGGCCTATCATGCCGGTGCCCGGGATGCCCACTCCCATGGCGTTCTTTAGAATATTGGCGCTCAGGCGCAGTTCAATCTTCTCAGGCACTTGCCCCAGCAACTGCGTAGCCTTAGCCACACACAGCGCCACCGCCATGGGCTCGGTGCATCCGATGGCCGGCACCACCTGGCGCTTGATGAGTGCTATGATTTCTTTTTGTTCTTTGGATGTCAACATATTATATAGAGAGTCGGTCAAATAGTTATTCGGTCCGCAAAGGTAGTGATTTTTGTTCAATCACCATTATCTACAGCACTGATTTTTCACCACATTCAACCTTAATACTGTCAAAGCGGCCTTTGGGGTACACTTTTGCCACAAAAAAAGTTCAATTTGTAGCAAATAAACATTCCCGCCACCATTGGGTAGCGGGAATGCAAGCAAAGAGCGTATGATTTGATTCTGTTTCTATCACTTGGCAAAGAGTTCGGCAAGTTTGCTAGCCAGTGCCTCGCCACGGGCATCCTCGCCCGATGCGATGACCGACAAGTTAGTGGCATCGATGAGGAACATTGCAGGTATCGACTTCACCTTGTAGACATTGGCTGCTCCCATGCGGTCCAGGTAGTTGGGCCACTGCAGTTGCTCTTGCTCCAGAGCCTTGCGCCAAGCCTTCTCGTTGCTGTCGATGCTGATGCTCACCACCTCAAATCCCTTGTCCTTGTAGAGTTCGTATTGCTTCTTGACATTGGGAATCTCGTTGCGGCAAGGCTTGCACCACGAAGCCCAGAAGTCGACGAGCAACACCTTCTTTCCACGTGCCAAGTCGGCCAGACCCAATTGCTTGCCATCATCGCCCTTGACAGCAAACTCCTTGGCCTGCTCGCCCACCCCACCTGCGGGCTGGATTTCGTCAAGCATGCGCTTGCCGTACCAGCTCTGCTGCGCCTGAGTTGTAAAGCTGTCGTAGAGTGCCTTATCTTGGGCAGTGAAATAGGTCCACAGATAGATAGCCATCATCGGGCCCCAGTAGGAGTCGCGGTTCTCGTTGAGTATGCCCTTGTAGGTGCTCTCGACTGTGGCAAAGAAATCTTTCTCGGCCTTGTCAAATGCCTTGTAGTCGTCCGACTGCAGGATTTGGTCGATGCGCGCCTGATCCTTGGCTTCGCGGGCCTCGTTCAGTGCCTTCAGCACCTGGGCATACTGTGTGTGGTAGTCACTGAACTGCTTGTCGAGTACGGCACGCTTGGCTTTATAGCCATTAAGTTTGGCATTTTCCGCTCCGCCGTTGACTTGAACCTTCCAGGTGTAGGAACATTTGCCATTCTCATCGGGCTGCCCCTTGTCGACCTTTCCCGTAATGCTGACTGTGCCCGACTCGAGCATCAGGCTCTCGGAGCCGTATGAGTCCTTGACCATGAGAATGACACATACGGGATAGGGCAACTGCTCGCCCACCTGCCCCTTGAAGGCAAACTTCCCACCCCTGACGGTGGCTTGCGCGATGGCTGGGTCACCGTCGTGACTCATGGGCACGAGTTCGAGTACCGTTCCGTCTTCCAGACCTTCGATTTGTCCATTGACTTCATATTGCCGTGCATCCACGTTACATGCCAAGAGGCATGTCATAATCAGTGTAAAAAATATCTTCTTCATAGTGTTTGTTATGAAATTTGTCATTTTTCGACATTTTGTGTTACGGTACCATTTCCAGCATTCTCAACAGCCCCCTGCGGGAATGGCATTACCCACATGTGGCTTGTCGGTGCCAGCGAGTAGGATTTGCCATTCTCGACCTTGGTGAGCGTGCGTGCATGGTTCGGTTCCAGATTCAACCGGCGTGCGTCACAGAACGGCACAATGGTTTGCACCAGCGCATCACCCTTGGTCTTGATGATGAGATCAATTGCCTCATCGGCATTAGCCGCACTCAAGTCTTGATAATATTCTGGCAGGATGCGTTTCTGGCGCACCTTGTTGAGCACCTGCATAGCACCGGCCACGTTGCCTGTGCGTGCCAGGCACTCGGCCTGAATGAGATAGACCTCGGTAGTGGTTAAGCCGCCACGGTTGAAATAACCTGTCAAGTTTTGATTGTAATAGGTACTGCCAGCCGAGGTGCGGATTTTCCATCGGCTCATGAAGTGAGCATCGCCCTGCTCAAAGCGACCGCCACGGTCCTCGCGCATCTGCAAGTCGTTTCCGGCATTAGAACTATTGCCGTGGCAGAAGATAAAGTTCTCGACATAGTCATGCCCCATGGGCGAAGAAACGCTCTGATAGACATCAGGATCACCCAACACGCCAGCATTGTCGTTGTAGAATGCCACCCAGTCAAAGAGTTGGTCATTCAGTTTGAGCGCTTCGCCCGCATGGTTCAATGCCTCCTGATAATTGCCCATCTGCAGATAGACCCTGGCAGCCAGTGCCTCGCCAGCTCCCTTGCCAGCATAGAGTACATTGAGCGGTTGCTCGGGAAGATCGGGCAGTGCCTCGTTGATGTCTTGCAAGATGAAGTCGTAGATGGCTTGCACCGAAGGCTGTGTGTAAGCCGCTCCGACATCGGCGCTAGTGATCAGTGGCACACCGCCATCGTTGGCCGCCGTTGCAGCATTGTAGGTCTTGGCATAGTAGTTGACGAGGGTGAAATACTTCATGGCCCTCAAAATCTTGGCTTGCGCCATGGCCTGATTGCGCTGCGCATCGGTGGCGTCGGTTGCTGTGGGTGCGTTCTCGATGATGAGATTGGCAATGGAGATGCCTGCATAACCATTGTAGTAGGTTGTCTCGTCGCTCTTATTCATCACGACACGGTCGGCACTCTCGTCCCAGTAGTAGTTGGCGTTCCACAACTCATAGTAGGACAAATTACCAGCCGAGACAAACCGGTCGTTGAGCAGTATAACAGCCTGCGTCACATCCTCGCGGCAGTTGTTATATTCATCGGCGAGCATGGTCGAGAAGTCCTCGAGCGTGGTAGGAATCTTCTGCCCCTTGGGCACATTGCTCAGATAGTCGTCGCAACTAGTCAGCGCCATCGACAAGGCCAGGCCTGCCACAAGGAGACTTTTGCTTATGATTGTTTTCATAGTTTTGCTTATTTTGAAGATAGACAATAATCGTTAGAAGTCCAGATAGAGTCCAAGCACATAGTTGGGTGCATTGTATCCACCCAGCAGATACTTGGCCGACTTGCTCTTGGCAAACGTAACAGCATTCTCGACGTTGAATTGCAGTCGGGCATTGCTCATGCTCACCTTTCTGAGCCAAGTCTTGGGCAGGTTATAGGCCACTGAGACATTGGCCAGTCTCAAGTTGGTTGCGTTGATGACATTGTTGTCGGCATAGCCATAGATGGTGCGCGACGCATCGCTGAAGAGCGGATTCTCACCGAAGATGGCAGCCGGGATGTCGGTCGTAGCCTCATCGCCCGGATGACGCCAGCGGTTGGTGATGTCCTTATTCACTGCTGCCAGTGCTGTGACATAGCTCCAAAGACTATAATTATATTCGGAATTGAGCATGGGCAGGTCGGTGTTGCGCAACTTGTGTCCCCCCTGCATCATCCACATGCATGAGAAGTCGAAGCGTTTCACACGCAAGTGCAGATTGAGCGAAGCCATGTGCATGGGTTCGGTGCTTCCCGCATAGACAATGGCATTCAGATCCGACGGATTGCTGGTCGTGGGCTCTCCAGCCGCATTCAGCACCTGCGGCAAGCCATTCTCGCTCAATCCAGCCCACTGATAGGCATAGATGGCGTTGTAGGGGTTGCCCACGATGGGGTAAGACTCGGGATAGTCGAGCTGCAACACATAGAATGGTGCCTTGACATTGACATAGACCACCTTGTTCTTGTTGTAACTATAGTTGAAAGTAGCATCGAAGTCGACATCGGCCGTGCGCACAATCTGTCCGTTGAGCGACAACTCAAATCCCCGGTTTCGCATCTTGCCATTGTTGATGGCATAGGTTGTGTATCCAAATCCCTCGGTCGGTACACCCATGGTGTTGGCCAGCAGGTCGGTACCCAACTTATTGTAGAACTCAATGCTACCGCTCAATCGGTTGTCAAGCATAGCAAAGTCCAGCGCGATGTTGGTCGTTGTTGTCTTCTCCCATCTCAGCGTTGGGTTGGGTCGAGTGTTGACCGAGCCGTAGATGCCACCCACGTTATAGTTCTGATAGTAGGCCGCAGTCATGTAGGGAGCTGCATCCTTGGCAATGTTACCAGCGATACCATAAGATGCACGCAACTTCAGTCGATTGATCCAAGCAACATTGAACCACGACTCATGGTCGATGTTCCATGCCGCTCCAACACTCCAGATGGGTTTGTTCTGATACTTCGAGCCTGTGCCCCAGAGGTTAGAACGATCCCAGCGGATGCTTGCCGAGAACATATACTTGTTGTCATAGGTGTAGGCAGCATTGGCAAAGAACGACACAAAGCGGTTGTCGATGTTGCGCAGATAAGCGAAATCTCTTGCCTGCAATCCATAGCCACCCATCAGTCCGTAGGTGCTGTTGAGCACATTCTGGTCGACCAGGGCAAAGGTGAGCATATCCGGGTCATAGTCATAGAGTGTGTTGTTGTCATAGTCGATGACCGTCTTGCGCACCTCATGACCCAAAAGTGCCACAATATTGTGACGGTCGGCATAAGTGCGATCAAAGTTCAACTGCTGACGGAAGGTGTAGGCCTTCGAAGTCTGATTGGCGCGATAGAAGATGTTGCCATAGGGCAAATTCAGGGTAGCTGAACCCGTACCAAAGTCATCGGTAGCATACTGCCCCACCAGGTTGCGGACATAGTAACTGTTTTTCTCATATAGTTGCTCGGTCTTGTCATAAGCATACTCATACTGGAACATGATGTTGTACTTCAGGCTATAGGGCAACTGAATGTCCAGTTTCCCGTAAGTTCGGTTGACAAATTCACGGGTGGTGCGCTGATTGCGTCCGATCTCATCGAGCGGAGTGATGTTGTAACTGGGAAGTCCGTAAGCATTGATGATGGCCATGTCGGACTGTCCCAAACGCGACTCTTGGGTTGAGGTGAAGTTAGTGCCATCGTCATTGCGCAGGCAGTCGTAAGGCATGTAGGCATAACCTGGGCTCATCGGGTCGAATGCCTGCATGGTATTCTTGCCGTAGTAAGTATAGGTGCCAAATGTCGCTCTGAGCCATGGGGTGACATCCAGTTGGTCGCGCAGGTCGATGGCCCATGAGTTGTCCTTGGAATAACGGTCGTTGAACTTGTCGTTGCGATAGGTGAGCGATGCCATGAAGTTGTTGTTCTCGGTGTCGCGCCCGATGCCCAAGTGATACTGCTGATAGAAGGCGGTGCGCTTGGCATATTTTGCCACGTCGTCATAGTACCTGTATCCACTCGATGCCAGATTGTTGAGAATATTCTCCATCTGGCTCTCGCTGATGTTGCCGGCATAGTAGTTGGCAATGGCCTGAATGCCCTGCGAGGTGTACACCTTGTCGTTAACAATCGACTGGGCATAGGCGGCAGCGCCCTCCCCTTGCAAGTTGGGGTTAGTTGCAGCCCACTCTCGCTCCAGATCGATGATGTCGGCAGCATCGGTGAGACGGCTCTTGTTGAATGAGTAAGGATGCCAGGTGAGCGACGTGTTGAAGTTCACGCTCGTACGTTTGCCCTTGGCCTTCTTGGTGACAATGACCACCACGCCATTGGCTGCGCGCGCGCCATAGATGCTGGCAGCAGCTGCATCCTTGAGCACGGTGATGCTCTCAATGTCATCAATGTTGATGTTGGGCACCGACTCGTTGAGTCCTCCATACTCGTCATATCTTGTGGCCTCGACGGGGAAGCCATCAATGACGTAGAGAGGATTAGTGACACCATTCATCGATGTGGTGCCTCGTATGAGCCCACTCTGGGTATTGAAACCGGCGACCTCGCCCTCAAGCAACTGCGACAAGTTGTCGTAGCGCTTGGTCTTTAGGTTTTCGGCAGTGACCTTGGCAAATGAACCCGTAGCCCGTTCTTTAGAGATCTGTTGATATCCTGTGACAACCACATCATCTAGGACATTAGAGTCGTCCTCGAGAATGAGGACACTGCTGCTGGCCGTGGCTTTTCGTTCGACAGGCTTCTTGCCGATGTAGGTGAATACCAGCGTGCTATTGGGATCGACATTGTTGAGCACATAATTGCCGTCGAGGTCGGTGGCTACACCATTATCGGTGCCCTTAACGTGCACCGTGACCCCGATGAGTGGCTCGCCATCAGCATCAACCACCTGTCCCTTGACTGTTCGGCCCGCAGTGGCTGCTGTGTTCTGTTCGGCCTTTTTGATATAAATAAAACGCCCATCGACATGGCTTGCCAGAGGCAGCCCCTTGATGAGCGCTCGCACGGCATCATGTGCCGCCACATTCTTGACACTGGCCGTGACTTTATAGTCCTTGACGGCCTCATAGGGGTAATTGACCTTGTAATACCCCGACTGCTGCTCGACCTGACGCAGTGCAGCCGTCAATGCCTGTTGTTGGACATTGATGGTGACCTTGTTGCCTTGGGCTAAGGCCACCAGCGGCAGCATCAGCAAGCAAAGTAGTGTAATGGCTTGATTTCGCATAGAAAAACAATTAAAGGTTCAGAAATTTTCCTTTAATACTGACAGAAAAAGGAGCGGGGTACATAAACTCGCTCCTTTTATCATTTCTTAACACAAAGTGTTTCTTGTCAATCTATGACGATGACATTGCCCTCGCGTTGGACATGCACCTCGCCTAGTGAGTTCAAGCTACTGATGGCCTCGTCGAGACTCTTGCTGCGCTCAACCACAAAGTGGAGGCGGAGTTGCATCTTGGACGTGTCATCGAACGATACATTCACGTTGTACCACCTAGCTAAATCTTGCATGATGGTGAACAATGTCGCATTGTCATAGTAGAGAAAACCTTCTTTCCACTGAATGTAAGGATAGGTGTCGACTTGTGCGACGCGGAGCTGCGCTTGCTTGATTGCCGCCTGCTGCCCAGGCACTAGCTGTCGCGACTCACTGCCCGCCTTGACCCGAACCACACCCTCGACCAGTGTGACAGCAGCATCTCGCATTGAGTAGGCCTTGACGTTGAAGGCAGTTCCCAGCACTTGTGTGGTAATAAAATCGGTGTGCACGACAAAGGGCCTTTGTGTGTCCTTGGCCACCTCGAAGTAAGCCTCTCCCTTTAGTTTCACCTCGCGCTTGTCACTTCCAAATGCCTCAGGGAACTCCAATCGGCTGTCGGCATTGAGCCATACCTGTGTGCCATCGGCCATCGTCAGGTGGTAATCCTTGCCACGCGGTGTGGTCAGAGCCAGCATCTGACTGGATGCAGCTCTCTCTGCGGGCTTGTTAATCGTCATATCATGTCCGCTCATCTCACGACTCTTGCCGTCGGCAGTTGTCAAAGTGACCTCAGTTATATCGTTCTTGGCTGTGATGTCATAGTCGGCACCAGATTGTGCAGTGGAAACGGCATTATGGTCGACCCAAAGCCTGAGTCCTACAATCAGCGCAACCATAGCTGCCATGCCCACTGCCCATTTGACAAAGGGGGTGAAGCGTGTGATGACAGAGCGTCGAACCGCAGGCTCAGCATCGTGGCCCGACAGCTCAAGTCGGTCACTGAGTTCCTGCCACTGCTCATCAAGGTCAGGAACATCGGCACACTCACGGTTGAGCGCGCTGTACAGTTCCCACTGCTGCATGTGTGCAGCCATGGCTTGTTCCTGCTCTTGATTATGTTGTTTGTTTTCCATTTCGTCAATCAATACTGACAAGAATCAAAAGGAGTACAAGATTTAACATTTTTTCATCCAATGAGACCCTTAATTGTGCAAAGGCGCGCTGAACAATCTTTTTAACACCATCAACAGTGATATCGAGTAAATCGGCGACCTCCTGGTTGCTCTTCTGCTCAAAAAATCTCAAGCGCAGCACATGCCGGGCACGCTCGGGCAACCGTCCCAATTCCTGCCTCAGCCGCCTGATGCGTAGCTCATAATCTTCCCAATCGTTGTCGGTGAAATCTTCCATCTCGGCCAACACAACATCGAGCAATGGCACGAAACGCTTGCCACTACCCAACTGATCGAGGCAGCGGTTGCGCACACTGACATAGAGATATGAAAGCACGCGCTCGGCATCAATGCGCTCGCGCGCTTGCCACAAGTTGACAAACACATCGCTAACCATGTCTTTGGCCACATCTTGGTCGTGCACAAAGTCAAAAGCATGATAATAGAGCCGTTCATAGTTGTCCCTGAACAGTTGCTCGAATTGTGATGCTATCATGCCAGTGGCTTGCTTCATTGTCGTTGGCGAGAGGTGACTACCGCAGGTCGACGACCTGTGTGCCAGGTGGCACCATCGACTTGTCGTAGGTGAATGTCGATGCGGGCAACTTGAGGTTGGTCTTGTATCCGGTGAGGGTGAGGGTGAGCGCAGTGCCGTCCCTCATCTTGATGTGCGCGATGTGCAGCAGGTTGGTGGTGGTGTTGATGTAGAGGTAGACGCGCTCGATGTCATTCTTTTTCTTGGGCATGAGCATGATGGCGTAATTGCCTGGTATCTGCCCTTTTGACTTCCACATATTGAAGTTGGTCTTGAAGTCGGCGGCGGCCGCCATGGGATTGGTCGTCTGCAGGTCGGCAGCAGTGGGTGTGGTGATGTTGACCTCGTCGGTGGCGGGGCTCCATGCCCACTGCGTCTTTCCGTCATACCAGCACTTCATCTCCTTTGACACGAGCCTATATTTATTGCCTGCCATGACGATGGTGCCAGTGCTGCTTCCCTGGGGTGACTTGACTTTGTAGTTGGCACTGACAGTGCCGGCACTTTTCAGGGCGGCAATGGCGCGGTCGAGCATCTGCTGTGGTGTCTGCGCCTGGGCAGCAAAGGCCAGCAGGAGCAGCGCGAGGGTTGTGAGGGTTTTTCTCATTTTATTGTATTTTGGGCCGAGGCGTGGCCTCGGCATGGTTGACCGAGGGTGGGCATCGGTGATTGGGACCTCGGCATGGTTGACCGAGGGCATTCTTGTCGGGATTAGACAAACAGCTGGTCGATGTCCATGGGCGAGAGGAGCACCTTGCGGGGCTTGCCTCCCTGTGCGGGGCCGACGATGCCTGCGGCCTCCATCTGGTCCATGAGCCGCCCGGCACGGTTGTAGCCGATCTCGTAGCGGCGCTGCAGCGATGATGTCGACGCGATGTCGCTCTGCACAATCCACTTGGCGGCCTCCTCAAAGAGCGGGTCACGGTCCTTGATGCCACTGGCATCGGCACCGCCACCACCCGTGTCGTCGCCCGAGATAAACTCCGGCAGCTGGTAGCACTGCTCGTGGGCGATGTCGCGGTCGTTGTCCTCCTGCTCCTTGATGAAGTTGCAGATGTTGGTGATTTCGGGCGTGTCGATGAACGGGCACTGCAACCTGGTGATGCCATTGTCGTCGCTGACCAGCATGTCGCCACGACCGATGAGGCGTTGTGCGCCCGTAGCATCGAGGATGATGCGGCTGTCGACCGATGATGCCACAGCAAAGGCGATGCGGCCCGGGAAGTTGGCGCGGATGTTGCCTGTGATGACAGTGGCGCTGGGTCGCTGTGTGGCGATGATCATGTGTATGCCCACGGCGCGCGCCTTCTGTGCGATGCGCACGATGGGTGTCTCGACCTCCTTGCCGGCAGCCATGATCATGTCGCTGAACTCGTCGATGATGGCCACGATGTAGGGCATGTAGTGGTACTTCTTCTCGCCATGCTCGTCGCGGATGTCATGCAGCTCGCGTCGCCACAGCTCATTGTAGTCCTCGACCTTGCGCAGCTTGACCTCCTCAAGCACCATGTAGCGGTTCTCCATCTCCTGCACAAGCGAGTTGAGGGTCTTCACCACCTTGTCGCTCTCGGTGATGATGGCCTTGTCGTCGCCGGGCACCTTGGCAAAGAAGTACTTCTCGATGTCGGCATAGATGCTGAACTCGACGCGCTTTGGGTCGACAAGCACAAACTTGAGTTCCGATGGTCCTTTTTTATAGAGCAACGAGGCGATGATGGCATTCAGACCCACCGACTTTCCCTTGCCTGTGGCACCTGCGACCAGCAGGTGAGGCATCTTGGTGAGGTCGGCGACAAAGACCTCGTTACTGACGGTGCATCCCAAGCACATGGGCAACTTGGCCTTGGTCTCCTGGAAAGCCTTTGACGCGAGCACCTGTCGCATGGGCACGGTCTGTGGCTCTCGGTTAGGCACCTCGATGCCGATGGTGCCCCGCCCGGGCATGGGCGCGATGATGCGTATGCCCAGCGCGGCCAGACTCAGCGCAATGTCATCCTCCAAGTTCTTGACCTTTGAGACACGTGTGCCGTCGACGGGAATGATCTCAAACAGTGTGACCGTTGGACCGACGTGGACATCAATGCTCTTGATCTGTATGCCATAGTTGTTGAGCGTCTCGGTGATGCGCTGTTTGTTGCTCTCCTGCTCCTCCTGGTCGACGCTGTCGGTGCGCATCTGCCCGTCGGCCAGCAGGCTGAGCGACGGGAACCGGTAGTGGCGGTACTCGCCGGTGGGGTCGTGCGGGTTGGTGACCTGTGCGGCCGACTCAATGTCGGTCATCAGCGCCGTGTCGCCATCCTGCTTGGGCTGCTTGTCGGCACCATCGCCATTGGGCTGTCGCACCGGCTTGTTGCGATGTGCGCGTTTGACGCCTTCGGGCTGCGCTGTCTCATTGCCCGAGGCGTCCATCAGAGGGTTTTTCGGCTGGTCGCTCTCCTTCGCAGTCTGGTCTGTCCTACCGACCCCGAAGAAATCTGTTGGTTGCTGTCGGGTGCCAGCGTCAGTGTCGTCCTCAATCACCCTGCCGTCGAATGCGCGCCGGCGCTCGGTGATGGTCGTCTTAGCCTTGTCATAGAGCGCCTTGAGTGTTTGATAGCACGCAAAGACCCACAGCATGAGAATAATGGCGTTGACGGCAATCATGCCGTAGATGCCCACCAGTCCGACAAGCCACTTGTTGGCAAAGTAGCCGAATGCTCCACCGAGCTGGAAGAAAGTGAGGTTCAAGTCAAGGGTTGCCGCTCCGACCAGCATCGAGCAAGTGAAGATGCTGAACAGGGTGATGAGCGTGTAGGAGAAGAATCGTGCCTTCGTCCCCTTGCGCACGAGCCTCATGCCGAGCGTGACACACCAGATGACAAGGATGAACGCTGCCACGCCCACGCCGTCGGCGATGAAGAACTGCGACAGCGATGCTCCGACAGCCGCCCCCCAGTTGCTCATCTTCTCGGGCGTCTGGGCGTTGACGATGACGCTGTTAGTCGCCACTTGGTTCTGGTCGGCCGCCCCAGCATAGAGGAAGAAGCTCATGAACGACAACAGCAGGAACACTCCCAGCAGTAGCAGTATGATGCCCACAGCCAGTCGTGTGCGTCCGTTCTTGAAGAACTCGGCAAATCGCTGCCATCGCGTCATGTTCTTCTGCGCCTCGGCCTGTTTCTGCGCTTCGGCCCTCTTAAACTCCTCGTTGACCCCCGACAAGTCGGGGTTATAAGATTCTTTAGTCATCAGTTGTGTGATATTTTCGGTGTTAAGCAACAGTAAAAAAATAACTTGGCACGATTTTATTATTGATATCTCCAGCTCATCTGAGCTAAATCATACCAACTTATTATTTAACTGTTGCTAAATAATGAGCAAAGTTAGTATGTTTGTATGACAAATTTGTTCGCAAGTGACAATTTTAAGACAATTTAATCTTTCAGCCAGAAGGTGGGTGTGAACAAGACAAGCACCGTGAACAGCTCGAGACGGCCGACGAGCATTTCAAAAGCCAGCAACCACTTGGCGGCATCGGGCAGCATGCCGAACGAGCCCGATGTCAGCGTCACACCATATCCCAGTCCCAAGTTACTGATGGTTGAGATGGACGTGTAGAGCGCGTCGAATGCCGGGATGCCCATCATGGTGAGCAGCAGTGCCACGACCAGCAGCACCAGCAGATAGATGGACAGGAAGGCGATGACCTTGGCCACGACCTGGTGGGGAATGGCCTTGCCGTCGACTCGCACCGATGTGACGGTGTTGGTGTGCAGGACGCGGTAGAACTCATTCTTGATGTTCTTGAGCAGGACGATGAATCGGTCAATCTTGGCGCCGCCCGATGTCGAGCCGGCCATTCCGCCAAAGAACATGATGACCATGAGCACCAGTGTGATAAACTCTCCCTTGGTCTCGTAGTTGACACTGGTGAAGCCGGTGGAAGTGATTGCCGCGACCGTGTCAAACAGCGCAAACACCCACCTGTCACGATGGTTGTCGCACATGCCGCCATAGTACATGCGCCAGACGATGAGCAGGGTGGCGATGACGGTGACCAGGCAGTACCACTTGAGCGTGTCGCTGTGCCACACCTTGCGCAGCCTGCCTCGCGCCACATTGAAGAGCAGACCGAAATTGATACCCCCCAAAAACATGAACACGGTGACCACAAGATAGACGTATGGCGAGTGCCAATAGTTGATGCCCTCGTTCTTGGTCGACAAGCCTCCCGTCGACAGTGTTGTCAGTGAGTGACAAATTGCGTCAAACCATCCCATGCGCGGTGCCAGCAAGACGGCGAGCACCACCGTGAGCACCATGTAGACCAGCCACAGATCCTTGGCAGTCTGGCTCACGCGGGGCCGCAAGCGCTCGTGGGTGATGCCCGTGACCTCGGCGTTGAACAGCGCGATGCCGCCCTTGTAGTTGAGCATGGGCAGCACGGCCAGCGTGAACAGGATGATTCCCATGCCTCCGATCCACTGCATCAGCGCGCGCCAGAACAGCAGGCCGCAGGGCATGTCGTCCAGGTCGGTGATGACCGACGCGCCCGTGGTGGTGAATCCCGCCATGGTCTCGAAGAAACCGTCCGACACATTGTTGAGTGTGCCGGTGAACAAGAAGGGCATCATGCCGAACAACGAGAAAACGACCCAGATGATGGCGGTGAGGATGAGTCCCTCGCGCTTGCGCATGTTTTTGGACGACGGTCTGATGCCGAACGTCATGGCCGCCCCGGCTGTGGCGGTGATAGCCGCCGCCAGTGCGAAGGCCATCCAAGTGGCAGTCTCGCCATAGAACACGGCCACCGCCAGCGGCATGCACATGAACATGGCCTCAATCATGACCAGCCACCCGAGCATCCTGAGGATGATGGGGAAATTAATCTGTTGTGTCAGTGTGCGTGCCATTATCTGAATGCTTTCTCGATTTTGTGTATCGCTCCGGCCAGACTGAAGACCACGACGTGGTCGCCGGCCTGGAGCTGTGTGTTGCCTCGCACGAGCTGCCCCACCCCATCGCGCACCAGTCCGGCGATGGTGATGCCGCTGGGCAGACTCAGGTTCATGACCTGTGTGCGCGTGATGCGGGCGTTTTCCTTGATGATGAGTTCTGACACCTCGGCCTCATGCAGTGCCAGGCACTTGGCGTTGTCCAGGTCGCTGTCCAGCATGATCTGGAAGATGCGGCTCGACGCCAGCAGCTTCTTGTTGATGATTGAGCCGATGTTGAGCGCCTCTGCCTCGTTGACATACTGCAGGTTCTCGACCTGCGCCACGGTCTTGCGTATGCCATGCTCCTTGGCCATGACACAGCCCAGGATGTTGGCCTCGCTGCTGTCGGACAGGGCGATGAAAGCGTCATAGTCGCTGATGTTCTCCTCGTCGAGCAGGTCGGTGTCGCGCGCGTCACCGTGCACGATGTTGCACTGGGGCAACGCGTCGGCCAGCTGCTGGCAGCGCTCCAGGTCAGGCTCGACAATCTTGACATGATAGTGGTCGCCAGTGAACCTGATGAGCTGCTCGGCAATCTCGCTGCCTCCCATGACAAAGAGTTTCTCGGCCGTAAACGTCTCCTTGCCGCATGCGCGGATGACATCCTTGATGTGGCCGCGTGTGGTGGAGATATATGCGATGTCGTTGGCCTCGACACGGTCCAGACCGCCGGGGATGATGGTCTCGCGGTTGCGCCTGATGGCCGAGATGTGCATGAAGCGCGACACCTCGCCCAGGTCCTTCAGTTGCTGCCCGATGAATGTGGCATTGTCGCGCAGCTTCACTCCCAGCAAGATGAGCTCGCCATTGAGCATCTCAAACCAGTTGCGCACCCACGGTCGCTTGAGTGCCGCGAAGATCTCACCCGCCGCCAAATACTCGGGATAGATGAGGTCATCCACCCCAATGCGCGCAAAATAATGTTGCCATTTTTTGGCAAGGTACTCGTCGTTGTCGATGCGTGCGACGGTTCGTTTCGCTCCCATGCTCTTGGCAATCTGGCAGGCCAATATGTTGCGTGCCTCAAACGGAGTCACACCGATAAAGAGGTCGGCGCTGCCCGCCTTGACCTCACGCATGTTGGCAAACGAGGTGGCGCTGCCGTGATAGGTGAGCAGGTTGTAGTTTTCGAGGGCCGCCAGTTTGCTCTCGGCCGTGTCCATGATGATGATGTCCTGCTCCTCGTTGCTGAGCATCTTGGCCAAGTGGGTTCCGACTTCGCCGGCTCCGGCTATGACGATTTTCATTGTGTTTACGGGTTTCGGGTTGCGAGTTTCGTGTTTAGGATTACTGGGGTTGTGTTGGCTACGAGGCCTGGGTCATGAGCCGCTTCAAGGTGTCGTAGAGCGACTGCTCGTCGATGCCGCAACGCTCATGCTGCTGCTTGACTGTCCCCTGGTCGATGAACTCGTCGCGCACGCCCAGTCGCGTCACATCGGCATTGTTGCCATGTTCTGACAACCATTCGCACACAGCTGAGCCCAGTCCACCCACGATGGTGCCGTCCTCGACGGTGACTATGTGGCGATGCCGTTGTGCCACCTGCCCGAGGATGCCCTCGTCGATGGGCTTGAGGAAAATCATGTCGTAGTGCGCCACATCGATGCCCTCGCCGGCCAGCCTCCTGACCGCCGCGGCGACATTGTTGCCAATGTGGCCAATCGACAGCACGGCCACGGGTCCGTCTGCAGGTTTCAGGCACCGCCCCCTGCCGACTGGCAGCGGCTTCATGTCGTTGTGCCAGTCGACCAGTACGCCTTTTCCGCGCGGATAGCGGATGGCCATGGGACCGTCATAGCTCTGTGCGGTAAACATCAGGTCGCGCAGGTCGTGCTCGTTGATGGGCGCGCTGACCACCATGCCGGGTATGCACCGCAGATAGGCCAGGTCAAACAGTCCATGATGGGTCACGCCATCCTCGCCCACCAGTCCACCACGGTCGATGCAGAACGTGACGGGCAGATGCGCGATTGCCACATCGTGGATGATGTGGTCGTATGCCCGCTGGAGAAACGAGCTGTAGATGGCCACAAAGGGGTGCATGCCGTCCTTGGCCAGGCCTCCGGCAAAGGTCACAGCGTGTCCCTCGCTGATGCCCACGTCGAATGTGCGGCGCGGGAATTCCTTGAGCATCATCGACATGCCGGTTCCGCCGGGCATGGCCGCGGTGATGCCCACGATGTGGTCGTTGTCGCGTGCCAGTTCGACCAGTGTCTTGCCGAACACATCCTGGTATTTGAGCGGCTGGCCATCGGTGTTGCCTTTCGGCCGCTCGCCGGTGGTCTCGTCAAACTTGCCTGGGGCGTGCCAGGTGGTGGGGTCGGCCTCGGCCGGCGCATATCCCTTTCCTTTGACTGTGTGCAGGTGCACCAGCTTGGGTCCGGTCATGTCCTTGACCTCGGTGAACACCTTGACTAGCCGCTTGACATCGTGTCCGTCGAATGGGCCGAAGTAGCGTATGTTCAGTCCTTCAAAGATGTTCTGCTGCCCGGTGAGCATTGACTTCATGGCGTTGTTGAAGCGCATGACCACTCCCTTTCCGCTGTCGCCGATGACTCCGTGGCGGCGCAGGAAGTTGTAGGTGCGGTAACGGAAGTTGTTATAGCGCTTGCTGGTGGTCATGTCGGTCATGTATCGTCCCAACGCTCCTGTGGGGCGGTCGATGGACATGTCGTTGTCGTTGAGAATGATGATCAGGTTGTTGGGGTTGTTGGCGGCATTGTTGATGCCCTCGAATGCCAGCCCGCCACCGATCGACGCGTCGCCGATGACTGCCACCACCTTGCGTCCCGGGTTCTGCTCGAGCTCGGCAGCGATGCTCATGCCCAGCGCGGCCGAGATGCTGTTGCTGGCGTGGCCTGCGATGAAGGTGTCATACTCGCTTTCGGCGGGATTTGGAAATCCGCTCAGTCCGCCCTGCTTTCGGTTGTCGCTGAAGCGGTCGCGTCGTCCGGTGAGAATTTTGTGGGCGTAGGCCTGGTGGCCCACGTCCCAGACGATGCGGTCGTCGGGTGTGTCAAACACATAGTGCAGCGCCACGACAATCTCGACTGCGCCCATGCTCGACGCGAAGTGGCCGGGATTGGTCGACAGTTCGTGCACCAAGAACCGTCGCAGCTCGTCGCACACCTGCGGCAGCTGGTCGAGCGACAATTTCTTCAGGTCGGCCGGCGAGTCGATCTGTGCCAGCAACGGAAAATGCTCTTTGATATAAGGTTTTTCGGTCATAAAACAGAAAGGTCAATCTTTTTTCCGGACATACTTCTTGTAAAGTGGCACAAACACGATGATGCCCGAGGCCACAATCGCGAAGATCACGTTAAAGTCGATGCGGGCCACTTTGGTGAGCAAAATGTAGCACAATGCCAGCCAGAGCAGCAACACACAAACGAAACGGATGATGTTTCCTGTTGTCATGAGATGATGTCCGATTTTGTTTTTATAAACTGCAAAGTTACGAAGTTTTTTTCATTAGCGGCACCATGCGGCACAAAAAAATGCGCCAGTTGTGCAAAACTAACGCATTTCCTGCACCGAAAACAGTGGTTCTACTTGCCCAGCCAGGTGCGGATGGTGTCCTGGTTGGCGCCGTTGAGCAGTCGGCCGGGCTGCCAGTTGAGGTCGGGATAGGCCTTTGCCAGGTCGGCGGCCGACTTGTCGATGGTGCTGCCGCCCGATGTGGCGAACGGGATCATCACCTTTCCCTTGAAGTCGTTGGCCTCGATGAAGGTGTTGATGATAGTCGGTGCGGTGTACCACCACACGGGGAAGCCGACAAACACAGTGTCATACTGTGCGACGTTGTCGACCTTTCCGCCGCCCTTGATGGCCGGGCGCGAGCTGAGGTCCTTCATCTCGACAGTGCTGCGGCTGGTGCTGTCGCGCCAGTCGAGGTCGGCGTCGGTGTAGGGTTGCTCGGGGTCGATCTTGTAGAGCGTCCCGCCGGTGACTGCGGCCAGTTCCTTGGCCACGCCTTCGGTCACGCCCGAAGCCGAGAAATAGGCCACGAGCACCTTTCCCTGACCTTCAGGCTGTTGTGCATCTTGTTTGCTCTGGCTCTGGCTGTTATTGCCAGTGCAGGCACCCAGGCTCATCATCGTCATGGCCGCCATCATGCAGAAAAATTTCTTCATAACAAAATAGGTTGATTGATTATTGCGCCACAAATTTAGGCACTTTTCTGGACATGTGACAAGATGAGCCGACATTTTTCACTATTTTTGCACCATGATTAATCCCGAACTCCAACAGTATGTCGAGCGCGAGATCATTCCGCGCTACGACCACCACGATGCCGCTCATCGTCGCGACCATGTGCTCACCGTCATCGACCAGTCGCTTGTCATCGCGCGACAACTGCATCAGCAGGGCATAGACATTGACGAGAACATGGCCTATGCCATCGCGGCCTATCACGACACCGGCCTGTGCGAGGGCCGCGAGCATCACCATCAGGTGTCGGCCCGCATCATCCGCCAGGATGCCGAGTTGCGGCGCTGGTTTGATGCCAGCCAGATCGAGGTGATGGCCGATGCTGCCGAGGACCACCGCGCCAGCGCCAAGCATGAGCCCCGCAGCATCTATGGCCGCATCGTTGCCGAGGCCGACCGCGTCATCGATGCCGAGACGGTGATCCGCCGCACCATCCAGTATGGCCTGGACCACTACCCGTCGCTCGACCGCGACGGGCACTATGCGCGCACCGTGCAGCACCTGCGCGAGAAGTATGGCGACGGCGGTTATCTGCACCTGTGGTTTCAGCACTCGCCCAACGCCGCGCGCCTCGAGGCCTTGCGCCGCATCATCCGCGACCCTGCCCAGCTGCGCGCCATCTTCGACCGCCTCTTCAACGAATTGGCGGATTAGGGACGGTTCTTTTTCGCCACTTCAGCGGTTGGTGTAGCGCTGGTTGATGATGTTCCAGTCGATGAGCTGCCAGAGTGCTTTGAGGTGGTCGGGACGGCGGTTCTGATAGTCGAGGTAATAGGCGTGCTCCCACACGTCCATGGTGAGCAGCGGTGTGCGTCCATGGCGCAGCGGGTTGTCGGCATTGCGACACTGCATGATTTCGAGGTATCCGTTGTCGTCGGTCGACAACCACACCCATCCCGAGCCGAACAGCGTGGCTCCAGCCTTCTCAAACAGCTCGATGAAATCCTCAAATTCGCCATACTGTTGCGCGATGGCCTGCGCCAGCTCTCCGACAGGTTCGCACTCGTCGCACGGGGGTCGGAACTGTGCGAAATAGAGGTTGTGGTTCAGTATTTGGCCGGCATTATTGAAAATGCCTCCCTCTGCAGCACTGACGACGATGTCTTCGAGTGCTCGTCCTTCCCATTCTGTTCCAGCCACAGCCGCATTGAGATTGTTGACGTAGGCTGCCAGATGCTTTCCGTGGTGGATTTGCAGTGTCTGCTGGCTGATGACCGGGTCGAGTTCTCCTGTCGCATACGGCAGTTCCATCAGTTGGAACTTGCCATCAATAGGCAATGTTTTTTCCATTGTTTTTGTTTTGTTAAATGATTTGCGTTGCAAAAATAACAGAAAATTGGATAATCGGCAAATTTCCTGAGACAAAAAAGTCCTCAAGATATTGCGAGAATGTGATTTTCTGATTAACTTTGCGGCAAATTTTTAAACCAAAGATGCCTAAACTAGTCTGATAGACAGCAGATAGAAACATCTCAAGTTTCTGGATGTAGTTAAGTAGTTTTGGCAGCAGGGCAGTAGGGCAGTAGAGCCGTTACCATCGTCAGGTGATGTCTTAACTCCCCTAGCCTCTTAACTCCCTTAACTCCTGGCAGAAGAACATTCGGCTTTACTACTTTTACTACACCACTACTTTAGAAAGTTAAGTAAACATTTAAATGATAAACGACATGAAAAAGATTATTATCGTTCTGACCGCCGCCCTGCTCGTGGGCCTGGGCTCAATGAGTGCCCAGAACAAGTTCAAAGCCGCACAGTCCAAGGCCGGCACCACCAAGACCGAGGCCAAGGCCCCGAAAGCCAAGGCCGAGGCCAAGGTTCAGCCTATAACCAAGGCCAAGGCCGCCATGCCTGTCGAGGCAAAGGGCACAGCCAATAAGGCAGTCGCGGTGAAGTCAACCGGTGTAAAGGCCACAACCAAAGCCGCACCGAAGAAAGTTGCCTCAACCAAACCCATTGACGCCAGCACCTTCAACGGCACATGGGCCAACAGCTACAGCGACGGCATCGGCGGCATGGTGACCGACTATCTGGACCTGACCGTCGACACCGCATCGGGCACTGCCAAGGGCATGTATAAAGACGAGAACGGCGACGGCCGTGCCGTGAGCGGCAAGCTGGTGGGCAACCGCCTAGTGATGACCTACGATGCCGACGGCGACGAGTTTGCCACAATCAACATCATCAACGAGAACACGCTCAAGCTCGAAGGCTTCACTGGCACGTTCAAGCGCGTGGAGAACATGAATGCGGCCCCCAAGGTCGACATCGCCATCCCGGTGAGCGAGGCTCCCGTCGACCCCGCTTATCAGGAGGTCAAGAAATATCTCGAGGACGACAAGTAACAATTAGCGTTATTGTCACAAAGCGACAATAATGATTTACCCCGACGGGGTTAGGGCCGCGGTCCTAACCCCGTCGGTATTTTTTAACCTGAGTTCAACGAAGATTAGCATATTCTAGTTTCGCAAGTCAGTTCCCCCTCCAGGTTAGAGGGAGACAAAATTAGACCGGACATGGAAGAAGACAGACTGGTGGCGCTGCTGCCATACAACTGCAAAGCCGAGCTCTGATGCGAGCTCGGCTTTGCTTTCTGCCGACTACACGGCTGAATTCGGATGGTTACAGTTTTATTACCCCATATGATTTGATAGCGCTCCTACAAGAAGATATACAACTATGTTCTTTTATTGGTTGCATTTTGTTTTTTTATTGAAATGAACGAATCTCAACACCCAGTTGTCTGTAAGCCAAAACTCTGTAATTTCATCGCTGATCCCATTCTCTTCAAATTGCCTGGCTATGCCATGAAAATAATTGAAGACCCAGTATATATCTATGTTTCTTTTTTCAAAACTGTCAATTTTAGTGCGATAAATTTTCAGCATGGAATGGATTCTGTTGAGAAGACCATATTCTTTCAACTCATCATAGCGATGGTAAACAATATGATGAATAGCCCCAAGATTCGTTTTCATAGCACCAACCTGCATCAGCATTGCCCTATCTATGAGTAGGTTAAAATCATCCAAATAATCCTTTAGCCCAAAACTCCTTATATCATTTTCTAATAGTTTTATGGCATTGCTGATGTTTGCGGATTGGTCTGATAACAATTCATTTTCAAAGGAATATCCAACAGAAGCATCACTAAGTAATTCTTGTACAGTATTGTAAGTCTGCTTTAAGATTTTCTTTCTTTCATCTGGTAAGCTTTCTATATATTGCTTAACATCATAGAGGTATTGTATCCTACCAAAACGCAAGAACGGGTTATCCCGCATTTTATCTTGGAATGGTTTGAATCTTGAGATATTCAAATCAAGATTTGCCTGAATGTGTGCAAACTCTTCATCAGTCCAGTCAAAATCAGAACCAATCAGATTCATTCTGATGTATTTGGGATCAGAGAATTCTTTTCCATCTTCCATAAAACCACAATGCCACATGTCAGTCCCGAGAAACTTCTGTCTAATCCTTTCTTGTGATTTGTTATTTCCTTCAAGAAGTAGTAGCATATACATCAAAATAAATGGATTTGTTGGCAACTTATCCTTTGGTATTTCATCAATTCTTCTTGTAATCGCCCCCAGAACAGATTCGCTGATGCATATTTCTGACTTAATCGAATAAACAAATTCGAGAATTCGCACAGAATCGGAATTGTTAATTGTGCAAAGCAATAACTCATTTATTTCCTGATTGTATGTATTCCCTAATAGACTTAATTCAAAATTGAGACTAATGATTGAACAGAAAGTTTCGGGAGCCTCATTAAAATGGCACAATATATTCTTGAAGATGTAAAATGAATGATCATCATTCTTCAGAGCACCGACTCCCATCTTGAAATTTTCGAGTAAATTCTCATCATTAGAGCCATTTGCCGCATCGGCAAAAAACACATCGGCAACATTCTTCTTGTATGATTCAAACCAAACGTCCTCATCTACAGCCATATATAGTCTGGCGGATATGATAGAGAGTCCTGTTCTGAACAATTGAGGTGTATCAGGATTTGATAATGCCTCAAGCGATTTTATAAGCAAAGTCTTGTTCTCCTCCAACAAATCTTTGCAATAGGCAAATTCCTGGCCAATACGCCTTAGCACATTTTTATCGCCATAGGTACACGAATAGAAGAAGCATGGATATGGGAAGTAGCGTAACAGATTATGTACAATAACATACCAATCTTGGATGGCCAAGAAATATGTCCCATAATAATTGGGAAGGAGACCGCTTTCTAACAAAAACAGAATGTATTTTAGGCTCTTCTTAATATGCGAGTTTTGTGCTCCAAATTTATAAGAAGTTCCTATCCATCCCAATGTATTTGGTTTTTCTGGCTTCGGAGTTATTTCATGCAAAATAAAAGCTTGTAAATCGCCCAGGCCATCATAACCTCTGTCGTAGTATTGCCTACAATCATAAGGGCGATTAAACCATTCCCCGGAAATGTAATTTCCTACATACGATGCATACAGCTTCTCTCTTGTTGGAATGTTTTCCGACTCGATATATGCAGCAATCTCGCTTCTTGCACTGTCCAAAAGCTCACTGTACAAGGATAAAAGCATGGAATGCTTCTGGATTCGATAGTCAACAGGTTTCCATTTTTCTAATTCAACCTTGGCTTTTGAGAAATCTAATGAGAATAACAATCGAATTATATTTTCGTATTTTGCAAAATCCGAATCTCCTCCAATCATCGAAAAATCTCCATTAAGTGTGTTTTCACGCAAACACAACTCAATCCAATTTGTACATTCCTTTAGTGTCTTATTTTCAAGAATATCCCCCTGAAAACAAACAGGTAATTGTCCTGTCTCCTTTACTGCAAGAGAAAAGAGGTTTGCTTCGGTTGGAGTGAACTCTGCTTTGCTCATTCTCTCAAAATGTGAGATTACTCGTTCTTGGGGATATACTATTTTATATAGCCTATTTTCTGGGTTGGCCAGCATAATTCTGTCGAATAGTTCGTTAACCGGCTCTTTGTTATCAAGCTTATCAGATGCCTCAAGCCATAGTTGTCTGTAAGATGATTGACCACTATGTTGAGCATTGGCATCATTTGAATTATCAAAGCTTTTCTCTGTGGTTGATGTTGGATAACGGGTCGTTTCTGAGGCATCCGTTGTATTTTTGTGCAAATAGAAAAGAAATGCCGTTACAACTCTTCTGTAATCCTCAGTACAAAGATTATCGTTGTTTAATTTTTCCGTATAACCCTTTATTTCTTCGTCAGTAAAACCGATTTCTGTCAACACATATTCATCCCAAAGGTTTAATACTTCTATGTGATGATTCTTGTTGAATAAAGATAATTCTTCGGAACCGCATGGTTTATCAACAGAAATAAGATAAATTTTAATATCGGTGGTGTTCTTTTCTTTGACAATAATTTCCCTCATCCACTTTAACCATGCCAGATAATTTGCATCTGTACCAGAAAAACCGAGCAGGCAGAACTTACCTGATAGCATGGCAATACGCATCATATAGGAGAAAGCTTCGTGCTTAATAAAATAGGTGTCGTAATCTTCCTGTGCTATGATGTAGCAAAGATTATTATCTCCATCGAAACCAAATCCGTCTTTCTCACTATTAAGACTTCCATGTATTTTGATAATATTTTTTTTGCTCACCTGATTCGAAAGCCGTTCTGATGTGACTATCGGCTCCTTCTCAAATACACTATGCTCAGTTAGTTCATTGGCTGTTTCAATTAAATTGTCATAGTTTGTGGTGTAAATATTCAAGAATCTATCGCACTTTACCAACTCTAATTGAGCGGACAAATCAGACTTAGCTAACAGGTTGTTGATTCCATCTGTGTTCAGATAGATTTGATCTTTTTCTATCGTAACAACAGGAGTTCTCTTTTCAATATACACATCAACTGCCTCACGGAATCCACGCTTTTTAATGTACTTAGATACGAGAGCGAGCAAGTCTTCGTTTTTCAAGCGACTCTTAATATATTTTTTCTTGGCATCTGCTTCGCTTGAAACGGCAGAAGATGAGTCCTTATTATAATGAAGGTAATTCTGATAATATTGTTCTATTTCCTCGGAATACACTTCCTTATACATATCAATAAGTAGCTCGTTCCAGTTTAAGTAACGGTTAGAAACATTTTTAGAGAAGCCAGCTCCAACAAGAGCAGACAGTTTCCCCTCATTATAATCTGAAACCAGTTTGTTTAATATCTCTTTTTGCTCCATCGTAAGAATTACTTTATTCCCAATGCCTTAAATGCGGCATCTACAGGGTCTGAATATATTTCTAGACTGAACTTTGAAACGAGGTCAACAGGAACCTTAGAGTACTGCATCATGTCAGCTACTGGCAGAAGAATACGCTTTGCGCCAGCATCAGCAGCAATCTGTAGTGCTCCAGCAAGGTCACTTGTTGGAATAATAGTTCCACCAATGCTCATTGATCCGAGTACACACATCTGAGGTTGCAAAGGTCTGCCAGTCAACCCTGATACTAGCGATACGAACACAGCCAGTTCAAGACCTTGCAATGTACCTATACCGTTGATGTCTGTTGCCTTCATGTGCATTTCACTCTCTGAGAACTTCGAAGCCTGAGTGATTCGAGACAGATTACTACGGCAATAGTTCACAGCTTCCTTCAACTCATCGCTGATAGCACTACCAGAGCCAAAACCAGTATGGGTAAACTTTCCATTTCCTGCCATTACCTGTAAATCCAAACGTACCAAACCAATCTGTCCATCGCCAGGTTGGTGTGCTATACCATAGAGCGAACCAGCTTGCATTTCACCTTCAGGAATGAGGGCAGAACCACCATTCTCAGGAGTGCTGACATACCTTTCTTCGCCATCTTCAAGGTCGATATAACTGAAATGTACATCGAAAAACTCCAATCCACCAATCTTCTTCAGCTGCTCCTTGATTCTTCTACGACCAATAAGCGCATACTCCAAGCACTTGCGTACATCTTCCTTCTGATATGAACCATCAGGAAAGAGCAACTTTAATAAACCGCTGACAGTACGCTTCACAGCAATAGTATCACGCTGATTCAAGTCCTTACCAAGACGAAAGTACTTCTGAATCGCATCGCTGAAATTGTGCTTACGCATTTCACGCAGACACTCAGAGAAATAGTCAGATATAAAGCCGAAAGCATCAGTAAAATACTCTGGACGCATCTTCGGAATCTCCCATCCAGGCAGATAGTGATGGAAACGGTCAAAGAATGCAGTATCAATCATATCCTTTGGGAATGGAGAAAGCAGATGGCTAACACGTACCAAATTCTCAATGCTACCGTTGATATTGCCCACGAACACCATTGAGGCATTCGCATTGATGCTTTCCTTTCCACGGCTGAATGAACCATTGGCCATGTAGCCCTTCATGATCTGAATGCCATCTTTATCTTTTAGGTTGATACCTGCCACCTCATCAAAGGCAACAACATCCCATGTGCCGACCAATCCAACCTGATGCTTACCCATGTTGTAGAACAGGTTCGCTACTGTTGTCTGACCTCCAGAAATCAAGATCGAGTAAGGTGACAGTTCATCATAGACATACGACTTACCTGTGCCACGAGGACCGAGTTCACAGATGTTGTAGTTATTCTCCACGAATGGAATCATACGAGCCACCAAGTGCCAGCGAGTGTTCTCGTCAAGATTTGATGGTTCCATGCCTACACTACGGCAAATCACCTCAATCCACTCATCGAGAGTGAAATGCTTACGACCTTCAATATACTCTTCGATGTCAGTTGCGGGCATCTGAATCGGTTTCAACGATGCAATGGTGAATGGGCTTCCCTTTGCATTCTCATCATAGAGATACTCCATGTCTATGATGCACCAAATACCGCCACAAAGCAACTTCTCGTACTTCTTGACATACGCATCATCAATATAAACCTTGTTGATGTTTATGTTGAATATGGTTCCTTCATAGCTATCTGTATGCTCATTGAGTTTGGCAGATACTTTATCAATTATCTTGTAGTGACCACGTTCACGAATCTTTGATTTGATCTTCTCTGCTTCGTCAGGACGAACAAAGTTGTCTGCAAGTACATGCTTCACCATACTCACACCCTGTTCGATGTCTTCTGCATCGTCAGTAGCGCAATACATGCCAAGCAGATATTCCAGCACATAGCTCGGAACATTTGCACCTTCCTTTATACTTTTGGTAAGGTCTTTGCGAACTACCTTACCACCATAGTATTGGTTGAGTTTAATATCTAATTCGTCCATATTACCACTCTGCTTCAAACATTACACTTACCTTATATTCCTCCTCACGATAAAGAGCAAATTGGGTTGTATTATCGACCTGACGCTCCATTCGGAGTGTAACGGTCTGACCATTCAATTTTGATATGACGTTCTTGAACTTGAATGTATGCTTCTGCTCACGCTGTTGAGAATTAGCACTTGTGCTATCAAATGTAAGGGTGGCAGAATCGGAGATTATCTCACCTTCTATCGTATAGAAACCAAGTCTGAGAGTCATACCCTTCACCTTGTCCGTTGTTTCCTCTGTCTGATAGAATTTTACAGACTGGTTCATCTGAGTGATTCGGCTTTGCTTACCAAGTATATCTACATCAACAGACTTTACATCGGTTTTCTTCTTTACATTGATATGGAGTACAGGAACTGCAACTTCTTGTGGCATACATCCACCATGAACAAAGCGAGTGCCGGAACCTTGCTTGCGAATGCGGTTTATACCTTTGCAGATTTGAATGTCCACACCGGCTTTTACACCTACATCTTCACTCTTCCAAGTCTTTGCTCCGTTACCATCCCAAAGACCAGTACCTATCACAAACCTGCGATTCTCAATGAAGTATGTACCACCCTGTGCCTTGAAATCCGTGAAATCTGTTTCGTCAAGTATCTCATTCTGATAAATATAGCCGTGGTCTGCTGTGATAAAGATGTTCGATCCATTGGCATCACGGATAGCTTTGACGACACGGACTATCTTGTCCATTTCGTCCTCTGTAGCCTTGAATACCTGTGTTTCTGTTGCCAAAGCGTCACCAACTTTGTCGATAGTGTTACTGTAAATATACACTAAGTCGTAGTCCTTCACCCATTCTTTGTTGCATACTGTCAGAAACTCTTCTGCCTTGATAGCCGTACTCTTTGGTACAGCAGTCTGTAATATCTTCGTACGGTTAGCGGTTCCCTGTGTGCTGACACCATCCGCAAATACTTCAGCAGATTCTTTCTCATACGAAAGAACACGATGTGGCAAAAGTGCCGCCATACCAAGCTGAGTGTAGGATGGCTGAACACAAAGCATCGCAGGTTTCATAGTGGTCTCCATTCGGTTCTCCTGTGCAATACGCTGTTCCAATTCCTTCATTGTCTCATAGCGTAGTGCATCGCTAATGATGACAAATAATCTCTTTTCCTTCTGTACAAAAGGCGAAACATGTGTGCTGAAGAAGGAGCGTTGTGTGCTTACACCTGTTATTTGCCATTTATCCATAGCATCCACAATAGGTTGCCATTTGTTTGCCAAGACTGAGAGGAACTTATTGGTGTATGTCTGCTCAACCTTCGGTATGATGTCATTGACCAAATTGGTACTTTCTGCCAACTTTGCTTCGTGGAAGAAGTGACGATAATGTTGATCAATGATATAAAGTTCATTGACATACATCTTAAAACCTTCGTCTGCTGACGTAATGCTCAAACCAGCCATTTTCTTCTCAATGTCCTCAAATAATCTGCGGGCTTCGAGCATGGCATTGATGGTATGCTGGGCTACTCCAAAGAAGATCTTGTTGCGACGATCATCTACGATTAATTCAACCTTCTCTGTGGTGATGGTCTCATTCTTGACCTCCTTATGCAGGTATTTGGCAATAACTTTATCTACGCAAGGGAAGGTCTCAACACGTACAAGTCTTTCTATAGGCTCGCCCTGAATCTGCTGCATCACACCCAGTTCCACTTCGAGCATTTCAGCCCATCGCTTATACATGGCTCCATACTGACGGCTGTCTCGCCAATCACGCATGAAGATGTGTGCTTCATTGGTCAGAGAGCCGTTGTCTATGATACTTGCCAGTTCATCCTTGAAGAGTACAATTACAAGGTCCTTTACTTTTCGCTCCTTGTCATAACCGAAAGCTTGTTCTGCCATTTCCCAATAGGTTGATAGCAGATTATACTTTTCAAGGCGATCTATTGTATCTGTCTTTTCGTTGATACATTCGTCTGCAAGGATGTAGGTCAGTTGGTCGTATGTAGCCAGTGCCGTGTTTGCTGTCACCGCCAACATCGTGCTGATAATCTCTGCACCACTCATACGTGGACGAATGATATTCGCCAGTTTCGTGCGGTTTTTCTCATCCTTGAAGAACTCGATATGTTCATCTACAATACGGCTTTTCAGCTCCAGAGGAATATTGCACTCCGTAGCATAGAGCGAAGCCATGTCAGCGCAGAACTTCATGCCCTCCATCTGAAAGTCAAGAAGCCAGTTGCTTGCTGGTTCTGGTTCAGACTCCTTACTATAAATAAGGAATCCACGTTCAGGTTGTTTTCCAGTCTGTATGCGATATTTCAGTGAGAAGGCATTATGATCAAGAGTGAGTATTTCTACTCCCTCTATCTCCATGCCTGTAACCAGTTCTTCCATCGTACCGTCTTCGTCGTACCAAAAGATAAAACGATGCTTATTGAACTGCTCGCTGAGCACATTCTGTATCTTTATCTTGTTGTTATCTGCCATAGCCAATATCGCCTTTTTAGACTCTTTTCCTTCTTCTTGGGGGAGCAGGCATGTCTAATTGCTGTAGATCAACTTCTTCGTACGATTTTAGCAATGCGTCAGCCGTCAGTATTTCTACATGGAATCCAGCAGAGCTGTACGCTGTTGCTACATCTAGAATACTGACATCACCAAGTGAATGCTTGCCAGTTTCATTCATTGACATCCAGCGACCAACTACGTCACGAAAATGATTGCCCTCCCATAACGCATTCTGACTACTAAAAGCTGCCCAAGGAGAATTGCCGTCAATGCTTTGCTGGATTTTTTCACCAAACTCTACTACAAATGGCATTCTGTCTCGCCCCTTAATCTGAGTAATGTGGTTTCCAGTCTCTATAATTGATGCCAAAGGAAGCACTAACAGAGTACCCTCTGCTATCTCTGATTCAATTTTTGCATTGACGCGATCATAGTCCCAACGGTCATTATCCGGTCCTGCCACTTCCATTTCAGGAACCTTCATCCAGACACAAGCCAGACAAGTGTCCACAATAAGTACTTTCTTGCTCATATCTTTTTACAAGTCATTATTAGTCATCATATCACCGACACTCTTTGAAGCCATCAATCGCGCCAGTTGTTCATTCTCTTCCAGAAGATGGATGTCTGTGCATCCATTTTCTTCATTACGTTTAATATACGAGATAAAAGGAATCATCTGTGGTCCCAGTTCATCTACAAATGTTGCATTATGAGTAGTGCAGATGATGTCAAGTTTCTTCTGCTTGCCAATTTCTTTTAGCATCTTCACAAGATTCTTTGCACGCGAAGGATGAACACCCTTGTCCAGTTCCTCCAACAAAATCAAGGCTTTATCTTCGGCAGTTATCAGCATGGCGATGATTCCTGCAAATCGCAAGGTGCCATCACTCATACCCAAGGCACTTTGTTCTTGTGTTTGACCAGTTGTCCATTCCTCTGTACAGAACAGCATAGCCTTATCTGTCATAGGAATCTTGTCAGCCCTAATACTCTTTATGTCCCTATCAGGCAGCGGCTTTAGATATTTCAGGATCGCTTCGTATGTAACAGATTTTAATTCCTCATCCAAGTTCGCCAAATAACCAGCCAAGTCAGACGCATCTTCGGCAATAGTTTTTGACAACGGAGCAAAGTCTCTCATTCGCTCTGGTATTGGATTTGACAGACGGATTTTTCTAAGGTTGTTCACAACTGTCAGAGTTGAGTCTTTTATCCTGCGGACACACTTCACATACTCTATCTGAGACAAAACAGATGTTTTCGCCGAGAAATTCAGATAGCGAGGTTTACCCTCTGTATATAATGCCACAGAGACAAGCGATTTGTTCATCTTGTCCAGCTCTTTTCTTTCAAACATAACAAGATTTCTCTTGGTTGTGGCTAATATAAGACTCTCATCTTTTATATATATATTTCTCTGGTCGTCGAAGGCGAGTGCGACTTCATATATCAGCTGCTCTGAACTCTTGTCACCTTCCATTGTGATGGTGAGATTACACATTTGTTCTCCTCTTCGGATAATCCCCTCTGCACCTCCACGAACATTCTTGGCAATATCCATAATGTCGATAGGTGATGCTAAGGCACTCAGCAACTTTAAGGCATCAAATATATTAGACTTGCCACTTGCATTTGTTCCTATTATCACTGTAATAGGATCAATGAAGAGCGTTGCGTCGAAGAAACTCTTCCAGTTTCGTAGTCTTAACTCGGTAATCATATCTTACTTCTGTTTATTTCTTTAATCATTATTCTTCTTTACTTTCAAGTCCTTTTATAGGTTCAACGAGAGGATAGTACTTTGGATAGTTGGTCTTTACGCCATCGTCAAGATCGATGGTCAGACGCTGAGTTGACATCTGGGCGAGGATGGTTGAAAACTCTTTCACTTCACGTACCTTGTCGGCAAGTTCGGCAGCCAGTTTATTAGCCTTGTTGCGCTGTGCCTGACTGAGATCATCGCGCACAGCATCATCCTCTGCCTCCTTCAGTTGCTGCTCTACCTTGTCGATGTATGGCGATACATAGTCGGCATGGAGTTTCGACAAGGTATCGCTTTCTATGCGGTGCATATAGACGAGTGCCTTGAAGTAACCCTTCTTTTTCTTGTCGCCCATCTTTGATGAGAAGAGCCAATAGATAGGTCGTTTTGCTCCCTTGACAGAATACATTTGCATGTGGTCATCGTAATAGTCCCTATACAGATAGTCTCGGAGTTCCTGACCAAGGCAAGCTTTGATATACCTCATGTTGTCGTAGAAGTGCTGCTCGCCAAAGAGTACCTTTACACCAGCCTCAATACGCTGAGTCATATCATCTGCAAAGAAATCTGCCTCTTGAATGATAGGGATGATGCCATCATCGTCTATCTCCAAGGTCATTGCTGGCAGGTCAAGGTCTGCAACCTTCTGGCCCTGACTGGCAATGATGAGTCCGGGCTTGTCGGCAGAGTAACGCCCCATAAAGCACCCCACCATCCAGCTGATGAACTGCTTGATGATGACATCCTTGTGCCAGACAATTATGTTGTCCTCGATGCTGATTTCACCCTTCTGAAGAATAGTGATTTCGTCCAACGGCACGTCTGGAGTGAGTTCGTCCTGAAGTCCGTAAATCTCGATGAACTTACGGTTAAGCTCTTCCTCGTTGCGGTGGAGCTGATGGAAACGGTCTTCCCATTCTGATTGATAGTTCTCAACGAGAATCTCCAATGGCTGAAGAAGGTCTGGCAAATTGAATGACCCAATATCGTCGATGGTTGCATCTTCAGAGAACACGCCTCGTTCTCGCATTTCATCGAGGATAATGTCAAGCTGTTGTTCCCAAAGAGGATTGCGCAGGAAATCCCATGAGGTTTCGTGGGAATCCCAGTCGGCTTTGGAGATAGAGATATTCTCTTCTCCCACGATTTCAATGCCTTCTGGAGCATTATCGCAACATGGCATTTTCCCTATTTCTCCAATCTGTATATGACCGGCGGGACTAATTATTTTGGCAGCTTCACTAAAAACCTTTGTATTTTGCCATACAATCTCTTTTTGGAGCTGTTCTAAAGATTCATAGAAACAACTCATGCCCTGAACATCATAGATAAACCCATTAGGAAAGTATCTGAACAATGGTCCAGAAATCAATCCCCATGAAATACAAGGCTTAAAGTAATATGATGGATTTCTTATAACAGCACCCTTAAATGATTTTAATTCTTTGCCATCGTTTTCCCAATTGACTACTAGCTCTTGATTTCCATACCAGCGTCTTCTAGCTCCACCTTTGTTATAGGGGAACCATTTTTTTTGTGAACGAGCCGCTGACTCGACATTTTCTGCATTCAAGCAACATCTTCTGTAATCAACCTCGAACCATATGCGGAGGAATCGGTCATTGTCGGCTGTTTGTAAGCCAACACAAGGGTTGGCTACAGCCGACAATGACCGATTCCTTGTGTAGGTTGCATAAATTTTGTCAGTTCCCCAGAAGCTGATAGGTTCTCCTTCAATATGCACGAAAGAATCTTGACTAGCTTCATAAAACCAGCCACATGCATGATTACGAATCGCTTCTAATGTAAATTGTTCTTTTTCGTAATGATATTTATAATCATAGACACTTATGTAAGCACCCTTTGTGTTATTGCTATTTTTGCCTATAACAAAAGTCACAGATTTTACTTTCTCACCTCCAATTTCCGCAAAAGCATGAGGCCCTAAGTGAATAAGAGAATCGATATGTATGCTTGAAGCTAACATTTTAATTCTAAAATCCTCATACGAAACTGTGAACATCCAACTATCCTGATTAATCATACCCATTTTACCATTAGGTACATTAAAATCAAGACAACGTTCCATAAAGGTTGCCATACAGTCACCCTTAGTTTTAGGATATTCTTTTTCGATATATTGTTTTAGTGCCTCTCCCATACCTTTCCCTAAATAAGGAGGATTAGTCACCACACAATGATACTTTCTTGACAGATATTCAGCTTGAGTTTTCAGAATCTGCTGGTTATAGCCAAACAAGCCTTCTTCTACATGGATAGCAGCACACTCTTCCGGCGTTACCTTCAGCAACGAACCTATGGTGTCTATATTCTCAAACTGCCACATCAAAGATTTCTGCCCCCACGAACCGCTGGCATCAATGGTGTCATGGTCGATAGGTTGCAGAGCTATCACATTCGGCTCTACCACCTTACGAAGATAACGGCTATAATAAGCACGTCCCTTCATGGTGAGGGCAAAGCTGGCAAGCTGATAGCATCGACGGTCAATATCCAAGCCATAAATGTTATTCTGAAGAATGAGTGCAGGAATCTCACGAGTCTGATAACCTTCCTCTTCATACATTTTGCAAAAAAGATCAAAGGCATAAACAAGCACATGTCCGCTGCCCATACAAGGGTCAATGAAACGAATATCCTGTACCGAATGAATATCTGAAGGTATAGTATCAGTCTGTCCTTCAGGTGTGGCGATATAATAAGGCATCTCATCAATCAGACGGCTTTCAGGATGCAATGTCATCCAAATGCGACCGAGAGAGTTTTCCACCATATAGCGAACTACCCAATGAGGGGTAAATAGTTGAGTAGCAGCAGCCTGTTCGTCACTTTTCAATCCACCTTTCTTTGATTTCTTTTTCTCGGCATCGTCTTTGCGGTCAGTAATATAGAACTGATACAGCCATCCCATAACTTCTACATTCTGGCACTCTTCGTCAGTCATGCCATTACGAATGTCTGTAACGAAACTCTGGTCAGAAAGCAGGTCATCAGGCAAAAGCATTTCTGTATAGTCACAGATATGCTCGAAGAGGAACGGCATAGTTGTGCCATACTGATTGCATACAGCCACCAAAAGGCGACGGTAAAGAACTGCCTCCCTTGGATTGTCATCCACCTTGACGCGCAAGTCTTCGTCAATATTACCAGCCATAGCCTCCTGAAGGATCTCGGGACGCATCTGTCCCATGCCAGGAGTGACCACTTTAAGGTCTGTATAGCCATTGGCATCCATATAGCGAAGAGCCATCACACGGTTGAACCATGTGTAGGCCACCTCTTCAACGACAAGGTCTTTGCCCTTTGATGCAATAGCACTCTTGAGTTTTACAATCTGTGACTCAAATCCACGGAGTTCTGCCGTGTCCTGAGTCAGAATGAAGTCCATCTTTGTGCTAACCAAAGAAATGATCTTCTTTCTGGTTTCTTGCGCAAAGGTTTTCAGCGCAGCTGTATTTGTTGCCATATCGTGAATTATTTGCCTTTATTTCTATTTCTACGCAATTCTTTCTTTGCCTGACCTTGAATCTTGTACTCGTAATTCTTCAGTCCACCATCACCTGTAAAGATCTCGACTTCACAAGTTGGTGCAAACTGTTGTGCGATTTGGACAATTGCAGCATCCCCAATAGATTGGTTTTCGGTGGCAACAGTCTTTTTCCACTCTTCTACGAGGACTGCAAGATTGTCTGCATTCCATAAGGCATGTTGCATATCAATAGCAATCCATGGAGTTTCACCTTTGGCAGCAGACACAATCATTGAACTGAAAGTATCGATAGAATATTCCCTATTGCCATTTGAATGTGCTATATGGTTTCCTGTTTCAATAATCGTAGCAATGGGCAAAACCAATTTGGTACCCTTTTGCCTTTCTTGTTCTATATGCCGTGCAACTATGTCATAGGTGTATTCGTTGCTCTTGCCTGCAACCTCCTTGCCTGGCACTTTAAGCCATACACACATGATAGAAGTATCAACAATCAGTATCTTTGTCATAACCTAAATTCTTCCTTTTACCATTGATAGCCCAATACTTCCACTTGCCATTATGTTGACAAGATTCTCATTCTCGTCCAATGTATTCAATTCACTGCTTCCTGTATGTTCATTTCGCTTAACGTATGTGATACATGGAATCATATCTGTTCCCAACGAGTCGATCAAGTATGGATTATGAGTTGTACAAAGTACATCTATATTACGCTCTCTTCCTATTTCTTCCAAAGCCTTTATAAGTTCTTTAGATCTGGACGGATGGAGGCCATTGTCCACCTCTTCGATAAGGAGTAATGTCTTTTCCGGTAAAGTCAGTAAAGCGGTAACAATAGCAATAAAACGGAGCGTACCATCCGACATGCCTCTTGCATCTAGTATCTGAGTCTTTCCATCAATCCAATTCTCTTCACAATAGAGCATCGCATCCTTCCCGAACATACCAACCGTTTCAGTCCATATTCTTACGATGTCTCGCTCAGGAAGAGGACGGACGAAGTCGGCTATTCTTTCTTGAAGTTTATTCTTATCAGACTCTTCAATTGCCGCAATTACACCTGCAATATTAGAAGCATCCTCCTTCAGTTCTTTTTGTAAAGAAGTATAATTCCTCATCAAAGGAGCAATCGGATTGAGTACAAAAATGTTTTTGAGGCTGTTGAGCACGATGTTGATACCATCTGTCACCTCTTTACGAAGACCTGCTGACGCAAGCTGAAACAATGCACTTTTATCTCTAAGTACTTGCAACGATCTTCTGCGACCTTGTTTTCCCGTGTATGATGTAATGGATAGTAACATTTCATTGGGCAAAACTTTGCTTGCATCCGTTAGCAACAAATCTTTTGAATTTTCAGATAATCGTTCTTGCGTAATTACAAGTTTTTCATCTTTCTTGGCAAATTCAATGGTGTAGAAAAAGTCTGTATCATCATTGTGAATTTTTACGTCAATGCCACAGGACTCTTCTTCACGGCTGATTATCCAGTCTTTACCTCCTCTTATGTCAGAACCTACTTCATCTATTGCTGTTCCTTTTGAAAGTTCAGACAAAAAATGCAACGCATCAAGAACGTTTGATTTTCCACTGGCATTGTACCCGATAATGAAAGTAAGAGGCTCTATGTATAATTTGGAATCTTTATAACTTTTCCAATTTCTAAGTCTTATTTCTTCTATCATAATGATCAATTACGATTTAGTTCAACATAATGTTCTTATTCTGGTTGATGTATGACATCATCTTGGCACGAAGTGCAGTCAAATAGGCATCCACATCTTCCTCTGTTTCAAGCATAGGCTTGCCGAAAGAAATATTCATAACACTTTCCTTACGGACAAAGGTTTTAACAGGGGTTGCAGGCTTTGTCGGTGGTGTGTTAGTGCCTCCACCTGCAGGAGGTGTCGCAGGTTTATTTGCTTCATTTTCCACCCACTTGTTGATTGACTTCAAACTGTTCTCGTATGCACGGTCAATATCAGACTTCATAGCCTTCAGGTTTCCAATGAAACGCTCATCCTTGGCATTATCACTCAGAATGGTGAAGAAAGCATTTATCTGGATGCGGAGATTTTCAGGAATCTGAGCGTATGCAGGGATAGCCTTGATTGCAGCAAACTTATCGTTAATAAGAGCAATAGCCTCATTACGAGCAGCCGACTGAAGTTCCTTAATCTCGTCATTGATTGCCGTAAGAACTTCATTTGCCTTGGTCATCTGCTTCCAAGGTGCATTACTATTATAAATAGAAGTGAGCATATCACGCTGTTCTTGTGAAACGTATGCCAAGTTAGCCTGATTACCAGTTGTCAGAGTTTCGACTCGTTTGAAGATGCTGAACTGAGGACCTGTGATGAAATTGCGTATCTCATCAGCAATGTCTAATTTATCATCCAGCGCATCCTCTACCTTCTTGCTATTCTGGTATAAGCCAGGATATACCATATTAGAAAGCGATTTCAGTTTTTCGAGTACTGCATCAAGCGGCTTGACGAACTCGAAGCGGTTGCGGTCATAGATAGAACGCAACTCTTCAATGTCTCGCTTCAATCGTTCAATGAATGCGGTATGCACATCCTTGGCACTCTGAGCTGTACAACTCTCATCGTTGAAGAACTCTTTATACTGACCCTTCAATTTTGTAACCTGTGCAGGAGTGATGGCTTCCTCAATATCAACGATGGTATTTGCCTGTTGCATTGAGTTGGTAAGCGTGTTATACAGGTCTCGATCTGCTACTGGCTGACCATTGTTGCGGAACGAGATCTTATCCAATTTATATAGTTTGGCTATGATACAAAGGATGGCTGTCTCATACCAGCCGTAGGTATTACCCTTAAAGTGGTCAACGAGGTCTTTAACCTTGGTGCGTACTGCCATACGCTGCTGCCTGCCGATTTCGTTGAATATCTCCATGCTGCAAGCATCCTCTGAAAGGTTGCCAAAGAATGTGCCATTGGTTGTGCTGTTAATGATACTTTTGAGCATTGCATCGTCATATTCAATGGTGAGCATCTTCAGGTTAGTATAAACCTGTTCCACAAGGCACTTCATTGCATCGTTCAGACGATTCTTGATGTCCTGAGACTTGATGTCAGTAAGTTCGTTGCCTCCGATATACAGACGTGCCGACTTGGTCAGCTGGGCAAGGCGGTCAACAATTGCTTCACGACGACGGCTGTTGACACGACGCTTGTCGGAGATAATCTGCTGACGATAGCCATCATCATTGCGAGAGAGCAAACGAGTGAGACACTTGTCTGCTTTCTTGAACATAACCATATCGTCGCTCAGATACTTGTCTTCGCCAAGCACAACAATCAGTTGCTCTGGATGACGCATTGAATACATGTTCATGTTGTTTCGGTCAGCCTCAGAGAGGTTGTTGAGCGGAGTAATGAAGTGAATGAACATTTCTGCATCACGTCCATCCTGCACCTCATCGACCATTCGCCCGTATGGGAATATTTTGAAGTTAGAGAGTTTAATCTTTGACTCTGAGAAGATTTCGTCACGGAAGATCTTCTTCAGTTCCTCATTGGTTGCTTCCGGGCGAAGTTCCTCATTCTTGATTTCGGTCTCGATGTCCTTTTCCTCATTGGTCTGATAGTGGTACTCGTCATTCGCACCCTTTTCAATGTAAGACTGGCGCACTAACTTGTTCAAAGCCTCCTGAATATCGCTACGGAATGCAGGGAAGTCTGTGTCAAGAGTTGGGAGCATCACGCGTGTGATATTGTCTAATGATGAGGGGAAACCCTTGACGTACTTCACAAGGAAGAGTGTTTTGAGTACCTTCAATGCCAATTCATCATTGAGGGTGCGCTCTGCCTGGAGGATGTCGTTAGAAATCTTTGTCTGAAGAACTCCACGCAGGCCCTCGTACATATCGCAGAATTGAACAATTTGGTTCAGATCCTTGTCCTTATACAGTTTGGCAACATCCTGTGTAATCGTAAGCATGCTTCGCTCACCAACCGACTGCTGCTTACCACTGAAGGCGTTGTTCTTGCTCAGTTCAATGATAGATGCCTGAAGCAGGTTGAACTGATAATCTACGAATGGGAAGCAGATGGCATACTGCTCATCGCTCTTGTAGTTATTGCGGAACTGACTCTGTTCACCGAAGTTGAACAGAGAACGGATGATATTCTTCTGCTTGTCGTATTCAAGGCAGAGCAGCTTGTTTGCATCCTCTTTCTTTTCGAGCAAACGACGCTGAATGACCTCGTCGGCATTGGCACTCGTAAGGAAGATACGTGTGGTGAAACGTCCCTGAATACGAGAGAAGTCATTTGACTGCTGGGTATTGAGGTCGCCAAGTGTTGACTCCATATCCATCTGTGAAGTCACCACGATGAACGAGCGTCCATCAGTCTTGTCAGTAAGCCCTTCTGCAATGGTCTGGAGTGAAAGCATACGATGTACGTCTTTGCCGATGAACTGTCCGACCTCATCGACAAAGAAGATGAAGCGACTGCCAGCCGGTTGCTTGGCGAGATGCTCCTTGATGATGGTGACAAATCCATCAATATCCATCTTGAAACCGTTGATCTGTGCACGAAGGTTCTTCTCGGCAGTTGCCTTGTCGATACCTTCGATGTCTGCAACGACCTCTGCAAGTTTCTGGAGTTTCAGAAGGATTGACTTTCGGGCATCCTCCCATGACTCGCCATGACGCTTCTGATATTCTGATTTGAGCAGTTCATATTGCCCCTTGTTGTCATAGTAACGCTCAATCTCTGCAATCTCAGGCTTCTTCTCGTCGTAGCCAAATTTCTTGTTGAACACCTTGAGAAAGATGGTAAGTACAGGGTCATTGACATTCTTGCCAAGTCCATCGTGGAGTTCCTGAATGTTGAAGAGTACGCTTTCGGTTGGTACTTTACAAGCCTTCTGAATCTGACCTTTCAGTTCAAAGTCATCGTTTGCTTTCTCGGCAAAAATATCTGCACAAGGACGGCCATCGATAACAAGTTTGTTTTCAAGAACGTATGAAAGAATCTTCAACAGGTGTGACTTACCCGAACCGAAGTCACCTGAAATCCAAACACAATTTGCCTTGGAACCAGGCACTAATGTATCGAACAAACGAGGGAGCAAACGGATCTGCTCACCCGTAATTACGAACTCCGTGATTTCCTCTGCCAGTTTTGCGGTACTGTCAGCCTTGATAACACCGTCAATTACACGGTTAATATCTTTCTTGTATATTTGTGCCTGTACCATTGTATTTAGATTTGATCGATTGTTACTTTTATTTCATCGAGGTTATGACCTCTGTAATAGTTCTCGTCTGAGATAGTTCCGAACAAGGAGAGTTGCAGATTGTTGTATTCTCCGGGGAAAAACAGAATGAGGTTATTTTGCTTTGCCAGCTCATCGAGATTGTTCAATATGCCATGTGAGCGGATAAACGGATAGACTCTACCGACACCTGTAATGAAAGCATAGTCAGGATTCTGTTCGCTTATCATTTCGCTGATGTGAGGAATGACAACAGATTTGATGTCAAGGATGCTGTCAATGGTTGAGACAATATCCTCTTGCTCCAGTTTCTGTTCTTCTTCGAGTATGGTTTCCAATACTCCTTCTTCATTGAGTAAACTGATACATAGCTCATACAGGTCAATGGTCATTGCCGTTTTGCCTTTTTTTGCGAGACGGTTGACCAGACGCTGAACCTGACTATTCAACTCGGTTTGGCCTTGGTTAGGTATTGGCTGGATGAATAGAGGAAGTTCACCGCCAAGATTCTTGCCAAAATCTGGGGATATGAGTTTTTGGAACACATCTTCAAAAAGAGAGTCCATATCACGATAGTTATTCATATAAGCTAATGGCATTACTGATTTCGTTATTTGAATATAGGAAGGCTGCAAGGAGTTTCGGATCATCCTTCACGATTGCACGCTCAACCTTCTCTGGGAGGTAAGGACGCTGCAACAATCCTGTTTCGACAGACTCTATAATTTCCAACTGTTCAAGAATGCGGAACACTACTTGTCGCATCTTGGCTACAGTTTGATCTGTCACGGCTTCGAGCTCTGGATGGATATACTTCTTTTCATTGAAGAACTCATTGAAATTTGCCTGAGTCACCTTTTCATACTGATTATAGAAGCACTCCCTTACATTCTCTGAAATAAAATCAAAGATGAAGGAGTGTGCTTTGCAGATAGCCAATAATACAATAAGGCGACGAACAGCGGCTGTTCCTTCAACGAGTAGAGATAGTTCCACTTCATTCAGAACTTCAAGACGCTGTTTCATCAAAGCAAAATAGCGGACATTGGAAGACATCTTATCCTTCTCCATCAAGTTTTCCTTGAAGGTCTTGTCTTTTGTCTTCTCCCAATCACCATCACAATCCAAGAATGCCTCTGCCACAGCAAGCATCTCATTGAGCATTGCTGCACCAGCGGTAAAACCTATGTTATATGTTTCTTGCTCCGTAGCCATTTATACTTCCTCATCAATTTGAACTTTGTCAGGACGAATCAACTCATTGACATCAACGTCGAGAACTTTTGATATTTTAATGAGCATTTCGAGGTTTGGCTGTGAGAAATTGGTCATCCACTTGGATACAGTAGCCTGACTGACTCCCAGTTTTTCGGACAACCAAGTGTTGGATAAATCCTTCTCTGCCATTACGACCTTTAGTCTATTCAATTTTTTAATTTCCATATTACCGTAAATTATGTCGCAAATGTACAAATAAAAATCGAAATAAATTTCTTTTTACGAAAGTTTTTAATGTTTTTACACAAAAATTTCTCATTTTGTACCCTAAACTGCTCTTTACTACAACATCTTGATACGAAAAATGGAGGGTTACAAAATGACGCATTCTTAAAAACTCAATCCCATACTGTTTTTGATGCTTATTGTATGTACTTACCTATACTGTTATTTGTGTTACCCTTTGCTTCTTTCAATCATGTCATATTAGAGCAAAAAATGAAAACAGAAAAGCATCAGTTCGACAAATATCACATATAACCCTTCTACTATCACCACAATACTACACAGCAAAAATTTCTTTCTATTTTGTTACTATCATGTTACTATATAACACCAAATAAGTAATACCCGTTGGCGGAATTAAGCGAGCGCATACTTAATCCTGCCGATGGGTCTGTTATTAATCGAGTTTAAATATTGTGATACAGTGAATGCGCTCACTTTACTGATAATCCTCGTGAAGAATCCGACATGCTGCTTTGCGTAGTTGCGAATGATGTTGAACTGGTCAGTGAATTGCGAGAAATCAGTCTCGACCCTCTTTCTGACCTTGCCAAAAGGCTTATAGAATGGTTCCCAATTCTTTTGATTGAGGCGATAAGGCACCTCGAGTCGGATGTGTGCACTCTCAAACAGATTCAGCTGCACTTCGGCACTCAAATATCCCATATCCCCGATGATTGTGCATTGGAAGAAATCTTGTCCGGCATCATTCAGATACTTGAGGTCATGGACGCTGGCTTGTGTTAGAGCGCAGTAGTGAATCACGCCTGAGACACCACACACCGCATGAAGTTTGTAGCCGTAGTAATACGACTGCGCTGCGCAATAGCCGAAGTCGGGAGCCTTTTGCTTTTCCACCAACGGGCTTTGAACGCCGTCTATTCCTACTGATTTTTGTAGTTTTTTTGCAACTTTTTAATTAAACAATTGCTGGTCTTGTATTTTTTTTGTAAATTTGCGATGTTAAATAATATACAATGCTAATAAATACTAACATATCGACGCTTGCCGTCCTCTTCTTCTGTTGCCAGACGAAGAGATGGGCAACATACATACATCATAATTTCCTAATTTTTCAGGAGTTTAATTATATACAACATCATCACGGCACATCCTGTCCTCGGTCAGGATGTGCCGTTGCTTTTGTTACATGAGGGTTTATCTCACGCAGATTACGCAGAAATTTATGAATAAACAAATTCAAATAATAAGAACACTATGAACAAGAAAACTTTACTTACACTGCTTGTGGCCCTGGTGATTGGGGCGACGGGCATGCGGGCCGCGACAAACTATGGCATCAATGTTGCCGGTGTTGAGGTCTCGAGCAGCAACTACAGCAACGTGACCGGCAGCAAGATCACAGGGTCGGTCAAGTATGACCCGACCAACAAGATCCTGACACTGACCAATGCGACCATTTCGCGTGAGGACGGCGGTGACGACTATGGCATCCACAACCGCAGCGTGGATGACTTGACCATCAAGATTGTGGGCTCGTGTACCGTGAAGTGCGCCAAGGCCAACGCCCTGCATCTGGACAAACACACCTCCATCAGCATCACCAGCGGCAGCACCCTGAACGCCAAGATGACTGCCGGCGAGAACTCGGGCCGTGGAGTGATTTATGTCAACGATGTCACAGCCTATGTGACCGGCTCCGGAACGCTGAACGTGACGGGTAAGGGCAAGACCACTGGCAGTTATACCATTGCGGGCTTTGAGGGCAAGAGCAAGACCGGCAGCAGCCAAGTGACCCTCACGAACATCAAAGCCACCATCAACGCTTCGGGCCATGGTTTTTACAAATGCAAATCAGTCACATTCGGTACTCAAAGCGACGTGAAAATCTACTATTCTAATGGTAAGGCAATCTATGAGACAGGTGCTCTGTACTGTAATGGAACGGTGAAGTGTGTCACCCCGTCAGAGGGCACTTCGTTTAACAGCACCAGCGGCTACTTTGTGGGCGGGGCGACCTACTCGCACTTCACCGACGACTGGGGTGTGATAGTCAACAGCAGCAACTTCCCGGACGACAACTTCCTTGGTGTGATGCTGGGCAAGTGCAGCAGCGGCGAGCACTACCTGACCAAGAGCCAGCATCAGAACCTGACCTCGCTCGACTGCTCGAGCCACAGCATCAGCAGCCTGACAGGCATCAATCTGCTCACCTACCTGACCACGCTCAACTGCTCCTACAACAACCTGACCTCGCTCAACGTGTCGTCGCTCACCCGCCTGCAGACGCTCAGATGCAACAACAACAAGTTGCCCTACGTCTACGACCTGCCCGCCTCGCTGCAGTATCTGTATTGTGGCGGCAACCAGTTCACTACTTGGGTCGTGAACGACCACAGTTCACTCAAGACTTTGGATGTGAGCAACACCCCTACCCTAACCTCACTCAACTGCAACAATAACGCGCTAACATCGCTCACAATCAGTGGCTGCACGGCACTGAACACAATCAGCTGTGATAACAATCAGTTCACATCGCTGCCGACGTTGCCCAGCTCATTGGAGACACTCTATTGCCGAGGCAACAAGCTCACATCGCTGCCGACGTTGCCTAACTCATTGAAATATCTCTTGTGCGGTGGCAACAGCTTCACCACGCTGAGTCTGACGGGCTACACCAACCTCAAGCAACTCGACATCAGCAACTCTACCAGTCTGACTACGCTCAACTGCTATAACAATGGTCTGATCACGCTCAATGTGAGTGGTTGCTCGGCACTGTCCACGCTCAGCTGCTATAACAACTATCTGACCACGCTCGGCACCTTGCCCAGCTCACTGAAGACCATCTATTGCTATACCAACAACCTGAACACACTCAACGTGTCGGGTTGCACATCGCTGACCTACCTCGACTGCAAGGCAAACTATCTGACCTCGCTGGGCACCCTGCCCAGCTTGCTGCAGACCATCAACTGCTCGAACAACCGTCTGAGCGGCACGTTGAGCATCACCGGCCGCAGTGCGCTCAAGACACTCAATGTGAGCAGCAACACCGACCTGACAACAATTAACTGCTACGGCAACGGGCTGACCTCGCTCAACGTGGACGGCTGCTCGTCGCTGACCACACTCAACTGCTACAGCAACCAGCTCACCTCGCTGGGCACCCTGCCCAACTCACTGCAGACAATTGACTGCTCGAGCAACCGCCTGAGCGGCACGCTGAGCGTGACCGGCCGCAGTGCCCTCAAGACGCTGGACGCGGGCAGTAACACCAGCCTAACCACACTCAACTGCTACGGCAACGCGCTGACCTCGCTCAATGTGGTCGGCTGCTCGTCGCTGACCACGCTCGACTGCCACAGCAACCAGCTGACCTCGTTTCAGGTGCTCAGTTCGATGCAGACCATCAATTGCTCATACAACCGCCTGAGCGGCACGATAAGCGTGACCAGCCGCAGCGCGCTCAAGACGCTGGACGTGAGCTACAACACTGGTCTGACCACGCTCAACTGCTACAGCAACGGGCTTACCTCGCTCAATGTGAACGGCTGCTCGTCGCTGACCACGCTCGACTGCAACAGCAACCAGCTGACCTCGCTGCCGTCACTGCCCAACTCACTGCAGACCATCAACTGCTCGAGCAACCGCCTGAGCGGCACACTGAGCATCACTGGCCGCAGTGCACTCAAGACGCTGGACGTGAGCAGCAACACTGACCTGAACACGCTCAACTGCTACAGCAACGCATTGACCTCGCTCAGTGTGGTCGGCTGCACGGCGCTGACCACGCTCAACTGCTACAGCAACCAGCTGACCTCGCTCGGCACACTGCCC